>Ga0181612_126419_pt1 | contig 16540 bp, 11 predicted proteins | sample HoacroProtozoa21_FD_119630 | JGI IMG/M metagenome (GOLD analysis project Ga0181612, IMG submission 119630) | Hoatzin crop microbial communities from Cojedes, Venezuel. Combined Assembly of Gp0051906, Gp0051904, Gp0051908
AAGACGATGCTGCACAACGCGTACTTCATCGAAATGATTTTTTCAAGGTTCGGGAAATCCGCGAACCTCAAATTAATCGACACTGATTTCAAAGAACTCTTATTATATGGCGTCAGGGACGCCAGTTGATGTCTAAAAAATTAACGAACTATTGATATATCATTATCGAAGGATATCACTCATTTAAAAAAAAATGAAGCATACATTATCAAAGAGCATCATGCCCTATTCGGAACCCAAGATTCCCATATTTCTTATAAACATCATCAAAATCCCTATTGGCTATTCTGCTAAAAGATGCAGGGTTTAGACAACTACCACCCCGACCGACCCTCTTCGTCCCATATGATGCGCCATGAGGATTTGATGCATTTTTTTCTGAATATGGAGAGTACCAATCCTGACACCATTCCCAAACATTCCCACTCATATCATATATGCCAAGTTCATTCGCATTTTTCTCCCCAACAGGATGAATTACATTCCCGCTATTCTCTTTTGTCCATGCAACGTTGCCTATATTATTTCCCCCTGAGTATATGTAGCCTTTAGACTTATTTCCTCCACGAGCAGCGAATTCCCATTCTGCCTCACTCAAAAGGCGAAACTTCAAGCCTGTCTTTGAGTTCAAGGTGTTGATGAAATTGACACAGTCATTCCAATCAACATTTTCGACCGGTAGATTTGAATTTCGCTTATCCAAAGATGGGTTATATCCCATAACTGTTTCGAATTCTTTTTGTGTAACTGGGTATTTCCCAATGTAATAAGAATCAAGAGTTACTTGGTGAACCGGAAACTCATCATTTTCCGCTCCTGAATATTGATTTCCACCTGCTCCCATATCAAATGTTCCGCCTTCTACTAAAACCATATTTTCAATTAGAGAAGTCAGAACAATGTTGGATATTCCTTTTGTAGAAAGTCCTGTCGTTTCTTGGGCCGCTTTTCTTCCTTTTTTCCTTTTTTTGTTTGTGTCGTCTTTTATAGTATTCTCTATATCCGAATTTAAGTTAGTCGTAGACGTAACGTTGCTGACGGATTCAGTCTCTGTGGTAGAAGGAATCTCAGAGAGTTCGTGATTTTTCTGTTTTTTAGGGATAATTAAAAATATTAGAAGGATTGTACATGCGCAGATAGCTACATATTTCCATATTAATGAACCATTTTTTGCGGGATTATTTGGTGCAGGTTGCGTAGCCGCTGAAGACCTATTATTTTTATTAGTTGCAGGTCTAGCCACCGGGGTTATACTTTGATTTGAAGAAGACTGTTTCTTCGTTGGTGAGTTTTGTCTTTGCTGAGTTGACGGCTTATTTGGGACCTGTGTTCTTCTTGATGCTGTGTTATTTTGGTGGAATGATTCTGAAGTACTACTTGGCTCACCATTCTGTCCTATGGAAGGATTTTTTTTGTCTGATGGGATTCTATTCTCCTCCGGGTCCGTAGGAACTTCTTCAGTCCAGCCAAGTGCAAAACAAAGGGAATTGAAGACATATTCGACAATCTCGTGCTGCAGCCCATAACTGCTTAGCTCCGATATGTATGATTTTACTTGAAGTGCTTTCTCTGCTTTTTCACGATGATCTAAATTGAGTAATTTTTCACCATACCCCTGTTTGACTATTTCACTAAGAATGTTTTTTGTGGACTTAGTTAGGCTATTAGGACATAAGTCAATAACGAAATTTAAAAAGTTCTTATCGGCTACTATTTTTTTCCCGTATTGATTGACAGTTGATTTGATATCTTTAGCAAAATGACTCATAAAAAATACATCAAATATGTGAATCCTATTTTTTTAAGACGGTGTGTGCCTTATTATTTTAGAAAATCAAGAAACGTTTTTTCTTTTTCTTATCGCTATGCCAAATACATTCTTCACATTTACCATTGCTATAAACCATCTTACCCTTGCCCTCTCGCACGTCTTTTGACCATTCTCCCACATAGATATCACCATTTGAATAAATCATCTTACCATGTCCATTCCTAAGAGTACCATCAAGATCTCCTTCGTAGACACCATTGGGATATTTTATTCCACCATTTACCCCATTTATATCTTCCCGAAGAGATTCTCTACAACTGCATTCCCCAACATATGCGTCACAATTTGATTCTTGACTATTTTCTGAATTAGTATTCTCCTTATAAAATGGGGAAACTTTCTCTAATTCTTCTTCAAATCCTTTGATTCGAGAATTAATCTTTTCTAATTCAATTTGAGCCTTTTCTAAATCTGATTTCGCATATTGAAATTCTATCAGCCTTTTATTTTCAACATCTTTTATGAAGCTATCGATAATAACTTTATTCCTATTTATTTCTGTCTCGATCTTTATTGTTATCTCTTTTAATTCCGACTTTTGAGAATCAAGTTCAGATTTTGCGTTTTGAAAAGCATTGAATCGTTCTTCTCCAACATCTCTCAAAAAGCTATCCACAATATCATTTTTTTGATTAATTCGAGCAACTAATTCTTGCTTCCGTCCTTCAAGTTTTAATCTTTGAAAGTTTAATAAATTCGCAATAGATTTCTTTAGCGTTTGTTCATCATATACACAAGCGACGGACATGTCATCCTTGCTCCCTTTCTGGCTATAGATTGGGAGTTCTTTGTTTAACGCTGCAATCGCATCTTCTTTTGATGTGGACGCAATTTTCTTACATAATTCTACGTAAAAATTTATAAGATGATCTCCATCATGGAATGTGTCGTCAATTCCATCAGATGCCAGGAAAAATGCTAGAGGAAATTTTCCATCGCCTTCAAAACAATATCGAAACTCTTTTAAAGCTTCGGCATCACATAGTGAGGTCGTCTTATTTAAGAAGCATTTCTCATCCCAAGGAACAGGTTGATCGACCACGAGTTCTTTATCTTCAGTCAAATACATCCTTACACATTTACCGTCCCCAATATGAAAAGCAAACCAATAATTCACTGTTTGAACATAGGCCATTAACGTACAGCCATATGTTTTTTCAAATGTTGCATCAGGATTTTTTAAATCATTTCTGAATTTGTCGATGAATTCTTGTTTGACATTATCCAATTCCCATTCAGAAAGATCATTCAATCTAGCGTGCTCAGCAATTGCTTGATTCCATTGATTTATTATTGAAGAGAAAAGCCAGACAAGAGACTGATGGATTTCTGAGCCTTCTTGGGAAGATTTGTTATTACCATTTAGGATATACGAAGTGAATGGCGCTCCCTTAGCGAAATCAGGTGTTTCTTTTACAAATTGTTCTACTAATTTATCGGTAATCTCGACTGCTTTTTCGGCACCATATTGACTTCTAAAATAAGGTTCTCCCCCGTGGCCATCACAAACAACAATTATAGAGAAAGTTTCAGTATCTTTATTAAAAGCCCTATCTTGGCATGGTTTGTTTGTTGATTTATGACTTTCTCCCTGGCAATAACAAGAAAAACTATTCATTTTTTTTCGTTATCTTGGCACAACATCTAATCCCAATCTTCATCAGAGGAATCCGCAGAAGGTGCAGCGGCACTTTCTGCTCCTTGGGTGTCTGCCGCCTGTTTGTTAATCTGTTCGATAACCTGATCTTGTTTCGAGGCATCAGTTGCAGATGTGCTCTTACTACCAATTTGAGATGACGTTACGGCTATAACTCGAATCATCTTTTTTAGCGCATCGACATTGTGGACTTTAATAACAGCTTCAGCAGATCCGGTAAATTTTTTAAGAACCTCGATATCTGCATCATCACCTATCGCAATAGCAATACGAATTGCACTCTTAAACCAATTATTCTTCTGGAGTTTTGACAATCCAGCTTCAAAATTGTCTGTGGGTCCCCCATCAGATAGAAGAATAATCGCTGGCGCAAAACATCCGCTTGGAGAAGACATGAATCCACCACTGCGATGAAGTTTCTTTTCTAGTTCTTCACATGCTTCCCCTAATGAAGTCAGCCCACTAGCCTCTACTGGCTGCCATTTGAAGTCTTTACCATCTTTTGGCTCATCATAGAGCCAATTGGTGCCGGATGAAAACTCTAAAACGGCGACACGAATTTCCGCATCTGGATTCTCATCCGAAATTTCTCCTATCATCGGAAGCACGTTTTCAATGGCGTCGTTTAAGCTTCCTATTTTGGCCCCAGCCATACTCCCAGAGGTGTCAATCATGAAAAACAATGTCATTTGACGCCTAGGAATTTCTTCCATATCAATAATGCTCATTTTTTTGATAATTTACTTAAAATGAAATGTTTGAAATTATGCCTTTTTTTTCTTTTAGACTGCCGGAAAATGCTATTTTCAAACCAGCCTTTAGTGGGACAAGGTCTCCTGGACTTATTAATTTTATTTTGCCACTTTGAGTTTCCACTGACCAACTAGATGTTGTTGTATTCTTAATTTGGACAGGATATTTACTTCCTTGAACTTGTACGACTTTTGCATCCGGTCTATTATCGAGATCTATATATATATTCTTACCAGGAGATAATAGTATTTTCCTCCTATCAATATCAAATGAACCATCTATAGTAAATGTCTTCCCGCAATTAGAACATTTTACGTTATCGCTTTTAACATTTGAAACGAATGTTTCATTATGACAGTGAGGACATATTAATATCGAGTCTCTTAGCTGCTGAATTATTTTCTGCCATTGTACTTCAATAAGCCTTGATTTTGGATTATGTAAATGATCTTGGCTGAATTCTGTTTGGAATTGTTGCTTTAAAATAGTAGGTAATATTCCCCAACGCTTTAGAACATTGTTATGTACACCCCTAACAGGGAGATTACTTTTATCATTTTCATCATAGATGAATAAAGCCTCGCTACCATAGAATCTTTTCTCATTTTTTTCGGTCATACATGGACACCCAAGCACTTTCGCTCCTTCCAATGGGTGGTTTCCGTAAAAAAGGAGGAACAAAATGACAGCAAGAGAATATCGATCACTATATTTGTCCGGAGTATTACCCATTACAATTTCAGGAGCCATATACCTAGCTTTCCCCATAATACCAGATTTTTCCCCCTGGGGCATAACATTATCATTGTCACAGATAAGGACATCACCAGAATTCGGCTCTATGAAAAAATTACCGTCATTTAAATCCTGATAACTTAGACCTTTAAGATGGAGTTTGGAGAACCCTTCGCATATTTTCATTGCGGCATTACACACAGCTTCGAAAGAATTGAATTTCTTCTTTGCTAGAAGATAATTTCCGAACTCATAATATCCTTCGGGGCGAAGTGGCATGATGTATCCGTAACTACCTTCCTCTTTAATGGTTAGATATTCAGGCCAAAGAAAAGCGTCGGATGGTGCTTTTTCTTCAATATTGTTTTTTAAATTTTTGTAGAAATTATCTTCGGGAGGTGTAATATACCATTTGAGAGCCATCTGCTTACCTGCCAATTCAACAAGATATACAATGCCTTGACCACCTCGTCCTAGTTCCTTTATTATTTTTGCGCTGGACCCTATAGTTAGAATCACGCGGTCACCACTCTTTAATTCTGACATATTTAATTAATTAAAAATTACATACCTCCACCACTCAAGTCAAATCGCGTAGCAGATTGTACCCAACCAGAGCTTCCACAATTAGGGCAAGTAACATTTTCTTGGCCATGATAACATACAATCTTACCGCATTTGCCACACAGATAAAAACTTTTAGAACCACAATATGGACATCCACGATAATCATTATCGTATACTACTTCTCCATTTACGGAAGTTTTGTCATAGCCTTCATGTTTTGCCTGCTCTAATTTTAACTTAAAAGACCATGTGAAGACGTATTTCCCTTGGCGCGGATCGACTGTTATTCCAAATGGCATTTTTGTCTTTTCGCACATAGCCATAACCACAAACGCATTTTTGCCTATTTTTGACATTGGATGTTTGTTTTTATTCTGTGTACCTATTTTTCAGTAAGCAAGAAAAATATTCCCTATACCCAGCATTAGACTAAAAGTGCAACCTATTTGTCTTGCCATTTTCCAGTTTTTTCATTTTGTACAACCAGTCTCATCACCTGCCTTTTTGAGAATATTGAAAGGAATAGCCAGAAAATTAGAGATATGAGAAATACTTCTAAAATCAATATTTTCAAGCTGACCATCAAGGTATTCTACAAACTCCACAGGGAAGTCTCCACTCCTCATAAAATAGCTTTACTATACCACCATTTTTAGAAGAAGATAACTCGCACTTCCCTTTTACAGCATTTTAAGAAGAAGAAACCGTTTCTTAAAAATCTCCCATTATTCATATTTTAACTGAAAAAAAAGGCGGTTATATACATGTTGACCGAAAACTTTGTAAATAACTGAAAAACATAGTTTTGCTCATATTGGAGCTTTTATCATTCAAAGACCTGTAAGTCAAAACGTTACAAAAAAATCTCGGTCAAGTCGTATATAAGCCCAAAAAAATAAAATATGAATTACCTTTTGCAAATATATCCAATCCTACTCAGAATTCGATTTATCTTTTTTGTCTTTTTATGTCTTTTTATGTCTTTTATCCCTTGTTTCTACCCCGCATTTTAACCTGGATTATTCATGAAAAAGGCAAAAAAGGCAAGAGAAATCTCTGGAAATATTTGGTAGTCAGTAAACTCAGCGGGAGTTAGGGCATAATCTTTACAACTTTGCCCACTATTATCAATCCGTAAAATCGGGAATTCTGCGTAATACATTTCACGGACTCACGCCCCTACCGTGAGGGTCTGCCTGTAACTTTTTAACACTCAGCATCAATTTCCCGCCCGGAAATTTGGCTGGGTGATATTTTTTGCCTACATTTGCATTACGGAATCCGTAATAGCAATAGTCCAACCGAAAAAGATAACGATCATGCCGAAGAAAGCGACGAACGCCTACCCTGAGTGGGCGACAAAATACAAGGGGAAGGGTATGGAGCTGAGGCTACAGAGGGGGAGCTACTACCTCTACAGGGTGCACAGCGAATACGACCGCGAGAGCAAGAGGTCTCGCAAGGTCACCGACGAGTACCTGGGGAGGGTCACAGAGGAGGACGGCCTGGTGCCCCCGAAGAAGTACAGGGAGCCGAAGCTGGCCGGCACCGGGGACTCCTACGAGGCCGGCTTCACCAGCTACCTGCGCTCCTGCCAGTCCGAGTACATAGGCAAGCTGAAGGCGCACTTCGGCGCCGAGTGGCAGACCATAGCGATGGTGGCGTACAACCGCCTGCTGTACTCGTCGACGCTGAAGAACATGGGCTTCCACTTCGAGAGGAGCATGATGGGCAGGTGGCTCACGCGTGCGGTCACGTCCCCGGAGGAGATCGGGAAGAGGCTGAGGATGCTGGGCGAGAACAGGCGCGAGATAGTGGCCTTCATGAGGGAGGCACTCCCCGCCGGGGACTGCGTCGTGTTCGACGGCACCGACATCCCGACCTGCTCGGAGAAGATGGGCGACGTGGCGAAGCTGAGCAAGAGCAAGCGCGGCGTGTGGGAGAACGTCGTCAACATGATGTGCGTGTACTCGGTGAGCAAGGCCACGCCCATCTACTACAGGCTAGTCCCCGGCGACATAAAGGACGTCAAGTCGTTCCGGATATCCCTCCAGGAGAGCGGGATAGACGACGCGGTGATACTCGCCGACAAGGGCTTCGCGTCCGAGGGCAACATCGCGGCCCTCGAGGAGGCCGGGCTCCAGTACGTGATGCCCCTGAAGCGCAACTCGTCCAAGGCGGACTACAGCGTGATAGAGAAGGGGCAGGAAAGCGGGTTCGACGGGATGTTCCGGTACAACAACAGGATCATATGGTACTACAGGAGCGCGTCCGACCCCAGGTCTGTCATGTTCCTCGACGAGCAGCTCCGGGACAACGAGAGGAAGGACTACCTGACTCACATGGCGGACAGGATTGACGCGAATGAGGAGGCGGCCGAGAAGGCGATGGCCAAGCTGGAGAAGAAGGCGAAGAAGAAGACGGCCGCCGGCTGCGGCGAGGGAGATGGCTGCGGCGCCGAAGACCCCGAGGAGTACATGTCCAAGTACGGAAATTACAGGGAGTACAGCATCGAGGGCCTGGAGAAGATAAAGTCGCACTTCGGGACCATCTGCCTGTACACCAACACGCCGAAGGACAAGAGTCCGCAGGTGATATACGAGATGTACAAGTGCAGGCCCAAGGTCGAAGAGATGATAGACAGGCTGAAGAACGTCACTGACGCGGACAGGACGTACATGCAGGACAAGACGGCCCTGGAAGGCTGGATCTTCGCCAACTTCATCGCCATACAGTGGTACTACGCACTCTACAACGCGATGAGGGCGGCGGGGCTCCTCAAGAAGTACTCCGTCGAGGACATGCTGGAGAGGATGAAGGAGTTCCGGGCCATGAAGGTCGAGGGCAGATGGATGGAATGCGAGTTCACCAAAGCCAACAAGGCGACCCTGGACTCCCTCGGCATAGACACCAGCTGGATAGCCAAGTGCGAGGGATAGGCTCTATTACGGAAAAATCCCAAAGTTACGGATTGAGACCTTGCATTCGAAAAGGGCGCTCCGTGGTGGAGCGCCCTTTGGCATGGCATTACGTTGAGTGTCAACTGTTTGGACCGTATCTTATTTTACAGTAATCTCCTTCACTTTCTCCTTTGGAAGGCATACCTTGTTCACGCTCCAGCTCCTACCCTTTGACAGACGGGCCGAAGCGCTCTGCCTTAAATCCTCGCACGATGCCCCGAAATATGCCTTGTACTCCCCTGGCGCCGTCTCCCATGCGCTGGTGTCCTCGTTGAATGATGCAAGTGTGTATGCATCGACTTTCATTGTGAGCGTCTCGCTCTGTCCGGGAGCGAGCTCACGTGTCTTTGCAAACGCCCTCAGTTCGATGTCAGGTTTCACAAGGCCTCCCGAAGGTGCCGCCACATAAAGCTGGACGGTCTCCTTGCCTTTTGCCGAACCGGTGTTCTTAACCGTTACAGAAGCCACCATGTTGCCCTCGCCGTCAATTCTTACCGACGGTCTGGAATATTCAAAGGAAGTGTATGAAAGGCCGTATCCGAAAGGATAGGATACGCTCTTGTGCGCTGTAGTGAAATAGCGGTATCCGACCCAGATGCCCTCGGCATATTCCGTATAGTCGACATCCTTCTTAAGTTCCTTCTTCTGCCTTCCGTCCAGTCCGGTGTCAAGGTACATGGTGCTTCCACCCTTGAAGTTATAGGGGAAGTTGTGGGAAGAGGGTATGTCCATGTAGGATACTGGGAATGTCATGGGGAGCTTGCCGGATGGATACGACCTTCCGGTCAGCACGTCGGCCACCGTATAGCCAGCCTCCTGGCCGGGAGTCCAGGCAAGGAGGATCGCATCGGGGCTGTTCTTCCATGATGCAGTCTCGATGACTCCGCCGATGTTGAGCACGACGATCACTTTCTTTCCGCAGGCGTGGAAAGCATCAGATACCTTCTGTATCATATCTATCTCATTGGAAGTAAGATACCAGTCACCATTGGAGAGGGTCCTGTCCCCGCCTTCGCCGGCATTTCTGCCGATGGTTATTATGGCGGCGTCATTTGTCTGCGCCTTGGCTTCCACAAGCCCCGAAGGGAGAGACGGGTCCGGAATCACTTCCGCTCCCAGAAGGACGCTGTTCCCCGTCCCGGAGAACTTCTCCTCTGTTTTCTTGAACTGGATGTATTCCCTGTAATAGCGGCGGATGTCATCATCGACATCTATCCCGTTCTGTGAAAGGCCCTCGTCAAGCTGGCGGATGTATTTCTTGTTGACATTGCCGGATCCGGTTCCGCCTGCTATCATATCGTAGGATGACAGTCCGTAAAGGGCGACCTTCCCCACTCCGGAAAGAGGAAGAAGACCATCCTCGTTCTTCAAAAGGACAAGACCTTCCGCTGCCGCCTTCCTCGTCAGGGATGCATGGGCGTCGAGGTCGGGATTTTCCGAATAGCGATAGCCTTTGAACCTGGGAGTCTTTACTATATACTCCAGGACTCTCCTTACGTTCCTGTCCACATCCTCGATGGAGAGGGTCCCGTCATTTACCGCAGCCACTATCCTGTCTATCTCGAATGCCATGCCGGCCTCCATGAGGTCATTTCCGGCCTTCACCGCCGCAACCGTGCCTTCCTTGTAGCCCCAGTCCGTGAGGACCACTCCCTTGTAGCCCCACTCGTCACGAAGGATGGTGGTGAGGATTTCGGGATTCTGCTGGACGAATGAGCCGTTGATCATATTGTAGGAGGACATGATTGTCCATGGCTGGGATTCCTTCACCATGATCTCAAAGCCCCTCAGGGCGATTTCGCGAAGAGCGCGGACGTTCATCCTCGAATCGTTGTAGAAACGGTTCGTCTCCTGGTCGTTCGCTGCAAAGTGCTTGGCGCTGACTCCTACTCCGTTGCTCTGGATGCCGGACACCCACGATGATGCAATCTTGCCGCTGAGGAGAGGATCCTCTGAAAAATACTCGAAATTCCTTCCGCACAGGGGATTGCGATGGATGTCCATTCCAGGTCCGAGGATAACGTCGACTCCGTACTGAAGGACCTCGTCTCCCATCGCCTGCGTCATCTCCCTTACCAGGTCCACATTCCATGTGGAAGCCATTACGGTACCAACGGGGAAGGATGTCGCATAGTACGACTTGTCGCTTCCGGCGCGGGATATGTTGAAACGGATTCCGGCAGGGCCATCGGACATTCCTGTTGCAGGGATGCCCAGGCGCTCTATAGGACGCGTCGAAAAAGGCGCTCCCGGCACATAGATCTTTCCCGAAGGATACCGGCTTCCGTCTGTCTCGCTTACCGGGTTCCTGGTTCCCCAGGCGTCACCGACAAGAAGCGAAGCCTTCTCCTGGAGAGTCATTGCGGAAATGACCTCGTCGATGTTGTCAGGCTTGAGCCTTGGCTGGGCAGATGCACTGCTGCCACAGATGGCGGCCGCAAAGGCGGCGGCTAGTGAATAAAGGATTCTTCTCATGTTGAGCTATTGTTAAAGTGTTGTCAAGGCGTAAACTGCCCCTGATACAAAGGTAGCTCAAAGTGACCTTGACCGCTTTTTCAATCTGTGCAAATACTTTTCCTTTTGTTCAAGAGGTCTGTACAAATGCTTTTCCGCATGCACAAACAGAAATAAAAAAGTGGATGCACCATCTGTAATCACCTTTGAATCAACCTATTTTCAAGAACAACGTCACTTCTTGATGTCAAACTCCTTTTTGAAAGGCTCCTCGGAATTCTTCCTTGTGAAGGCTTTCCATCCCGGGTCCCCTTTCTTGCAGAAGTCAGTCCAGGCGAGAACCATCTCATCGCTGAGGGCGTAGTCCTCCTTTGTGAAAGGCCTCCAGCTGTTCCCAAGGGTATGGAAGGTGTACCAGAGCTCGGCGGAATGGAACGCACCGGAGTCCTTTTCAGGGTCATCGTCGTCACCGGGAAGATTCCTCAGGAACTCATATTCGTACACGGGCTTTGACGAAAGGGAGTCCCTTACCGCGCAGAACCTGTCGACACTTTCTCCGCCAAGGGCAGGGATGTCGTCCTTGTTGTATCCTATCATGTATGGGATGTCGGCGACGCTCCCATCATATACGGCTGCGTCAAAGCTCTCCGGAAGGATTCCGGGGGAGGTGTGGGGGCCGAGCATCATCCATCCGCCATGCTCCTTGAGGTAGGCCCCGTAGGCCTTCATGAGATCCTCGTACGAGGCGCTTCTCATCTTTTCAATGTCTGAGAGTCCTCCGGCATCCATTATGTCCTTTCCGAGGGCGTCAAATGCGGAAGGCTCTATCTCGGGCAGAAGCGACTCCCCTCCTACTCCACCGCCGGACTGTATTATCGCCTTTGCTATCCTGTCCTTTGAAAGGGGTGAAGCGCAAAGGGTCTTTACGCTCATGGCACCGGCACTCTGGCCAAACACCGTTATGTTCGATGGGTCTCCTCCGAACACAGAGATATTGTCGCTAACCCATCTGAGGGCTGCAACCTGGTCCAGGAATCCGTAGTTGCCGCTCTTTCCGCCGTTCTCGGCAGAGAGGGACGGGTGCGACAGGAATCCCAGAAGCCCAAGGCGATAGTTTATCGTCACCAGGATGACTCCCCTTCTGGCCCACTCGTCCCCGTCCATCGTGACCTCGTAGCCGTAGCCGTTGGTGTATGCCCCTCCGTGTATCCAAAGTGCCACGGGAAGTTTTGCATCCGTGTTCCCCAGCGACGCCTTCGGAGCCCAGACGTTGAGGTAGAGGCAGTCTTCGCTCTGGGCAGGAGTCCCGTTCCAGTAGAACTCTTTTCCGTAGAATGTCTCGGGGCTGTTTCCGGGCTGCAACGATATGGGACCGAACTTGTCGCATACCTTCACTCCTTCCCAGGGCACGGGAGGCTGAGGAGCCTTCCATCTCAGGTCGCCTACGGGAGGCGCAGCATAAGGTATACCCTTGAACACCATCACATTGGATGAGTCTGTAAGCATTCCCTGGATTTTTCCTCCTGTAACGGAAAGGACGGGATTGTCTTCTGTCTTTTTGCACGAGGCAAGCGCAAATACGGCCAGTGCCGCAGACAGGAAAAGAATTTTCTTAGATCTTATCATGACTTATGGTTTTAGTTTTTCCTATGCATAGAAACTATCTGAACAGTTTGGGTGCAAGGTAGTGAAGGTCCCTTCTCCAGGCGGTCCAGCTATGTCCTCCAGGGCCTTCTGCATACTCGTAAGGGATGACGAGCGAGTCGAACACTTTCCGGGTGGCCTTCCCGTTTTCGTATGCTATGTCGGAGGGGCCGCCCTGGGTGAAAAGCAGATAGCGAAGGTGGCTCTTGAGAGACTCGGCAACGGATGCCAGCCTTGCAGAGTAATCTGCGAAAGCGTCCTTATCGGAAGGGAACCAGCCGGATGAAAGTACGCAGTACCAGTCGAAAAGGTTGTGGCAGGAAAGCATGGCCTCCATTGTTTCAAGCCCTCCCATCGACAGTCCGGCAAGGGCCCTGTGCCCGCTTCCCGTCAGGACTGGATAGTTCTCCTCGATAAAGGGTATTATGCTCTCACGAAGGTCTTCGACAAATACGGGCACCTCGCCCATAAAGGATTCGCTCTCGATTGTGCCGTTTGGCATCACGACTATCATAGGTGCTATCTTTCCTTCCGCATAGAGGTTGTCAAGGATGCTGCCTGCAGCACCTACCGTAGACCAAGCCTCGTCATCGTCGCCACCGCCGTGTACAAGATAGAGAACAGGAAGAGCCTCCCTTCCCTTCTCCCATCCGCCAGGAGTCCAGACGTGCAGGCGGCGCATCTTCCCAAGTGTCTTGGAATGGTAGTACCTTACCGATATGGATCCATGCGGAACACCATCCTTCATTGCAAAGAATTCATCCCCGGATGGCGCCACCGTAAGAAGGGACGACCCACCGCAGGACGCCTTCGCCTTTGGATCCTGCACAGGGACTCCGTCAACCGTGAAACGGTAACGGTACACTCCGCTGTCAAGATTTGAAAGCCTCCCCTTCCACACTCCGTTCTCCTCCTTTTCGAACACTACGGGACTCCCCCATGGAAGGTCACCTCCCACGGAAACCTTTTCCGCATTTGGCGCATATATCTGGAACGCCACGCCGCCACCTGGCAGGATTACAGTGGAATTGAGGGTATCGGCAGGAGTCGGATTCCTCTGCCAAGGGTTCTGCGCAAGGGAGGACGCCCCCGAAAGGATGAGGGCGAGAGAAACTGAAAAAAGGATCTTTGTGTCCATGGCTCATTATATTATTATAGGAATATCGTCTGAATTGATCTCATGTGGTGCATCTTGACACGGCTAAGATAGCAAAAGTAAGGCGGCAATCCAATAAAATGGCACAAGCGGAAAAGTTTTTGGACAAACGGAACAGCATAAGATCCTCCGGGACTCCCGATATGCAGTAGCTCTGTACCATGGTCCACATATTCATCATGCATAATCATTCATTTTAGCTGGGAAAGAATGTATTTTTCTTCATATCTTTGCCAAAGTACCTGCGAAATGATAGCATGGGGCACAAAAAGAAAAGCATATACACTTAAGCAGACTGACACATAAAAACCAGCCAAAATGATTAGCAAGGCACACACAATTCTCCGGGCATTCCTGGGTGCGCTTCTCGGCATCCTGGGATTTTCAGGATGTGAAACCACCGAGAGGGTCGAATACGGCACCCCTACCTCGGACTACAAGGTCCAGGGAGTCGTGAAGGACGAGAGCGGCACACCCATAAAAGGTGCCAGGGCAATACTGAGACGATCTTCCGGAACTGGCGAATCACGCTACACCGTCCCTGAGAAAGATACCCTCTACACCGACTCCAATGGGAAGTTCAGCTTCGAAAGCGACTTTAGCCTTAACAATGAGGTCGATGATATCTTCTATAGCGCCGAAGGGTTCAGGGAGGATTCCACCACGAACATCAGGCCTACCCAGACAAAGCCAGCCGACGGATGGTACACCGGAGAGTTCATCGTAAGTGACGAAAAGACTCTTAAGAAGGACTCCAAGTAACCTGACATAGCCTCTTCCCTTTCTTTCGATAACCCTCAAAGGTTTATCCTTCCTGGCAGTTGCATTTGCAAAAAGAGTTTGCCATATTTGCACAAGGCGGCATGGCCCGCCACATGGAAATAAAAAGCAGAAAGAAATGTCAGAGAAAAATAGACTTTGGAAAGCGCTGGCGGCACTCGCCGGCATCCTGGGAATAGTTTCCTGCGGGGCGTCAAAGAAGGCTTCCCAGCAAAAGGAGGAATCCCCGTCACAGAATGTGGAGACTCCTTCCTCAAAGGCTACTTCGGACTCGGGCTCTGTCTCAAAGCCTTCCAAGGAATATCCAAGGATAAAGCTGATGTACGGAGTTCCGCCTACACGCTACCGTGAAGGCATACAGAACGACAAGACCGAATAGTCCCCCATTTTTCACCCAAGCTAAATGGATCCGTCAAAGATAGACCTCAGGCACCGCCTGGGGCTCACTCTTTTCCAGGGAATTGAGAAAGACAGCATAGCAAAGCGCCCTCTTCAGCAGCTATTCTGGGAGAGCACCCTCAGGTGCAACCTCCGCTGCCGTCACTGCGGCAGCGACTGCAAGGTGTCCGCCCTGGCCCCCGACATGCCATTCGAGGACTTTGCAAAGGTGCTCGATATCATTGCACAGAGGACAGACCCGCACAAGGTGTTCGTCATAATCTCCGGCGGAGAGCCTCTCGTAAGGGAGGACCTCGAGAAGTGCGGAAGGGCTATCTACGAAAAGGGGTTCCCGTGGGGAATGGTGACAAACGGCCTAGCCATGACCGAGAAAAGGTTCAGAAGGCTCCTTTCCAGCGGAATGCACTCCATGACAGTGAGCCTTGACGGCCTGAAGGACGAGCACGACTGGATGAGAGGTGTCGCAGGTAGCTTCGAAAGGGCTCGCGATGCCATAAGGATGGCGGCCTCAACCCCGGAGCTGGCCTTTGACGTTGTGACCTGCGTAAACCAGAGGAACTTCTCTACACTTCCTGCGATAAGGGACCTTCTTATAAGCCTTGGCGTCAGGGAATGGAGGCTCTTCACCGTGTTCCCGGTCGGAAGGGCCAAGGACGATCCCCTTCTGCAGATATCCCCATCGCAGTTCCGGGGACTGATGGATTTCATTCGGGATGAAAGGAGAAAGTGGGAGAAGGCCTCCGACAAGTCAGCCCTCATCAAGCCTTCATACGGATGCGAAGGCTTCCTGGGAAGCTACGAAGGAGATGTCAGGGACCATTTCTTCACCTGCCAGGCCGGAATCACCGTTGGATCCGTACTAATTGATGGGTCAATATCCGCATGCGGAAGCATAAGGGCCGACTATCACCAGGGCAACATCTACACCGACAACTTCATGGACGTATGGGAGAACCGCTTCCAGAGCTACTACGACCGCTCCTGGATGAAGAAGGACGAGTGCGGAGAGTGCAAATGGTGGAAGTGGTGCAAGGGCGGAGGGATGCACCTGAGGGACGAAAACGGGAAACTCATCCTCTGCCACATGAAAAAGCTCTGCACCCCGGATGAGAACGGAATGGAGGCGGTAGCGCCATAGGAAACGCTTGCAGAACGCACTTGCAAAGCGTACTTAATATGTTTATTTACAATATATTACGCAACTCTCAAAAGTCCTTTGGTGTAACAAAATTGTTGCATCCCTACTCGCAGGAGCAGAAGATTGCCCAGATTCAGGCGAACAAGGCGAACTCGACTTCAAAACAGAGCTCGAATATACAAAGAGGCAGGCTTCAAAGATAGAAGCTTGGTCTAAGGGCTACAAACCTCGTACTGCAATGGTTGGCGCAACATAGAGATGAATTAATGAACTCAAGTTTCTAAAGTAACTTTGTCTTGACAGAGTAAAGCGGAGCCGCAAGCGCGAATTTAGGAGCGGGTTAGTCCAAGCCCCCCTGCGGCCTCGGGGGCTACGTTGGGATGGAAATTAGGTACCCCGGGATGTGAAGGAGTCCCAAGTCCCGGGCTCTACGGGCAGCGGTTAAAAGCCCCGAAAGGGGCGGTGC
>Ga0181612_108836_pt1 | contig 16538 bp, 8 predicted proteins | sample HoacroProtozoa21_FD_119630 | JGI IMG/M metagenome (GOLD analysis project Ga0181612, IMG submission 119630) | Hoatzin crop microbial communities from Cojedes, Venezuel. Combined Assembly of Gp0051906, Gp0051904, Gp0051908
ATGCAAACTAAGCCATGTACTTGTAGAAAAACAAAAAAAATACACCAGTCTAGTTAGGCTTGTAGCTTAAAATACAAATGTGCAAAGAGCAGCACAAGTCGTGTGACTGAGAGAATTCCCTTTAGGTGTTTCTGTTAGTGGGTGAATAAAAAGGAGCGGAGACACTTGCAGAGCAGGGAGGAGGTAACAAGCTGGTTGGTGTGTGCTTTCTGTGGACTAGACTCAAATATTGCTCTGTTCCCCCTCGCACAAAATCGGAAAAACTTCACTGCCTTTTACAGAGATCCCTTTGCTTTACAGCAATGTGAATGAAATCAGAGTCTGCCCAGAGCTCAGTTGTTTTTACTTAACTCTTTAGAAGAAGTTGTAATGTTCCTACCATATTGTAAGAATCAATACTATTATGCTCTGTTTTTTCAGGTGCTTGCGGGGATGAATGTTTACTCTGCTGAATTTGAAAGGATAAAGGAAGAATACAATGTCCGGGGATATCCTACAATCTGCTATTTTGAGTCAGTTATATTTTGCTACTACTTCAGAAATCATACACTCAACTATAATTGCATGTTCTTATCTTCCAGGGCAAGGACTAAACCTTGTTTTGTTGCTTCAACAGGAAAGGAAAGTTCCTGTTCCACTTTGAGAACTATGGTGCTACTGCAGCAGATATAGCAGAGTGGCTGAAAAAGTAAGGCATTGAACTGCATGCACTCCACCTTTTATGTACTCTTCATTATTTACAGAATGTAATGGTTGAGGAACAGCCCTCTCTCCCTCATTCCCTCTGCTCAGAAGAGCAAACAAAACTACCCCGCTGAGATTGGCTAAACTAGTACAGGGAGATTGCATAATGTTTGGTTTTTAGCATGCATGCCTTGCATTTTACAGTTGCATTTCATCTGTAACAGGAGACCGTCTGTGGACCAAAATAAATGCAGACACGCGGATCTCAGCTTTGTTAAAAATACCAACTTAAATTTCCAGTGGTCTTGGGTGCCTGAACTTAATACCGTGCAAAAGGTCTGACTTCTTTTGTTTTATTAAAAATGTGTGTGCCGAGCACGCAGTTCTCACTGGTTCGTCAAGCTTTAGCTGGAGCCTTCAGAGTGTCTTGCAGAGACAAACTGGAGATCAAGGCACCCCGGATTGCTAGTCATTTTTACAAAGTCTGTGTTTCCCATCATGACATGAAGTGGTGTTGAAAGCATCTTGTTCTACCTAGAGAGAGCTATTTGCAGTCATAAATATTTGGGGGGCTGAATGAGCAAGTGGGACTAGCAGTTGAGAGAGAGAGATAGGAAAGGTGTGTGAGTGTGTGTGTAGTTGCTCTTCAGCTGTGCAAATCAGCACGTGGTGAGTAAGGCTGATACAGCAGCTGGAGAGAGCTGAGATAGTCTGGTGATGGAGAAAAACCATTAGCAGTTAGCCCCGGCTCTTGGACATTATGTCATCTTTGTAACCCTCCCTTGTTTTCTGCAGCCACAGAAATAATCTTGAAATGAAGCTAATAAAAGGAAACAAACATATGGAAAGGAACAAACAGCTGCAAACTATTGTAATAATATGGATTAGCAAAATTGGCTCAGAATAAATGTGTTTTACTGTACTGGTGGGGCCAAGCTCAAGACATACATCGGGTTGCAGGCAGCCCAGGGTCTGCAGCAGTGGTAGGCTAGGTGCTTCAGGACTGGGAACCCACGATGTTCCTCTTAGCATCAGGAGGTGCAAACACTGCAGGTGAGTACTGCCTGGTGGATCAAAGAGGAGGAATTTAGCCATAGTCTTTAAGCCTCATTTAGTCCATTAAACCTTCAGATATGAACAATCACGATGGCAACTCCAGCAATGCTGAGGAGATCCATCAGCCCCTGGAGCAACACTATGACTTCATCACCTGCGCTTTATTATGCTTTTCAGTTTTGCAGGGATGTGGTTATCTCTTGGCTACCACATGTGAAACGTTAGATGTTTGGGATGGGGTTTTTCTTCCCCTGTCTGCCCACATAATATCCAGATAATCCCTGTAATATGCAGTGCCTTTATATCAGTACTGTGACAGCAAGTGAACACAGCTACTGGAGGCAAAGCAGAACAGCTGCAAGCTCTTTCCGACGATAATCTCTGCTAACAAGCCACTGTGGGCTTTGGCTGGTATTTCAGCAGTCCAGAGCTAAAGACAGCTGTTTGTCCTCACTTAATGTTAGTGCATGCTTATTAGTTTCCCAAAAGATGATCTGAGCAGTAGCCTTCTTGCCCCTATTTTGTATAATAAGTACAACTTTTAAGGAAACCACATTGAGAAGTCATGCATACTTGAATTTTGCCAGTAATTGATGTTGCAATTAAAACTGTATACGGGGTAGATCTAGTACATACATAATATTATATTACTCGGAGGAATCTGCAGTACTAGTAGTCAAATGGTATGGCAAGGGCTTTAGGAAAGCCAAAGAGTGTAATTAGATAGCTGCAAGGCGTATAGGCTATATTTCAGAATAGTATAATATTAAAATCCTGTCAGGAAGTCGCTCTGATGCGAGACGTTGCTGTGCGGAGCAGGGGCACGGCAGTGCTGGGTGGACATGGCAGCCTGTGGCGAGCAAAGCCACTGCGTTTTCATACTGTGTGTGCTTGTGCTGTCGTTGTAAATTCTCAAAAGAGAATCCAGCGGACGTTGTGCCATATGAAATAACCTATTTTTTGTGGACACTAGGTACATACTGCAGAAAAACAGCTGTTTTCTCTTCCCTCTCCCACTTTTCTGTTTTTCCCCTCTAAGCGTTACTGGTAAAGCACTGAAAGTGGTTGTTCTGTGCCAAGTTTTTGAGGGCGGCATGATATAACTTAACGAAGGTTAGAATTATTTAAATTATTGAAAGGATGTTTTTCATGTTCTTTCCTCTCAGAACAAGAGCTGCTAGTTTGGAGGGCTCCAACATCTTTTCTTTTACTACTTATGGGAGGTGCTTCTTTCTTACACTGAAGTGTGCTAATGCATCAGTCTTACAGATACTTAACCTCTCTTATCTCCCTAATAGGCGCTGGCTACTATCTGATGGAGTTTCAGGTGGCTTTTTGACACACGGCATTATTAGCATGAGAGATGCTATCTTGTACATACCATAATTCTTGGTTTTTGTCTGATACACAGCTGTATCAGCTGGGATGGTAGGCAAACCAGACAGCTTCTTGCTGCTTTCAGTAGCTGCTCAGTTTGTCTTGCTGTTTTATGGACTCCTCTCGGGCCTTTCCTTAGCACCATCTACTCAGTTAAATCAAGAACTTGTTCTCTGTTCTTAATTGAATGAGCTCTTGATATCTCTTCCAGACTTCTGTCATCCTACTTTTGGTCTTCAGGCATTGGATGTACCTTGTCTCAGTTTTAAATGCCATTTTAGATTTTGCTTGTTGCTTCCTCCAGACCTGGAGGTGCTTCTTACCAACTCCTGTGTAGGCTTATTAGCATGCACAGCATTTTAAATTGGCCAATTTGAATAAACATCCTGTGCCCTGCTTTACTAATTCCTTACTGAAATAGGTCATGCCAGACCCTGCTAAATACAGCGTTCTCCCAGTGCTTTGTAGCCACTGTGTCCGTGTTCATCACGCTCTGCCTACTGAACCCAGCTCCCCTTCCAAATTCGCTAAGTGGCATGGTGTCTTCTGGAATGCCTTCACTCTGCCAGGATACCTGCAGGTTATTGCCCTCTTACAGGCATGGCAACAAGCAAACTGGTTATCTGCTAAGCTTTTAGAGAGTAGACTCCTGTGGACAGGGATCTGCCTCTTTTTTTCTCTCATCTGCTTGGCCAAGTGCAGCTCCGATCTTTTGTTTTGATGTTTGTTTCTCGGTTTGCTTATCATACAAGCAGCAGCAGAGGTGTGCATCACAGTTTTGCATGGATTGCTTAATATTCTTGGATCATACCCGTTGCTTACATCAATAGAATTTGCTGCCTGATTCTGTGTATCTCTCTACTGCTTTTTTTTATCAGACTAGGCTTCCAGCCTAGAGATGAGCCAGGCAGGATAAACAAGTTATCATCCGTTTGCCATTCCTTGTTCCAGGCAGCTAACACAATAATACATTTTAATCAAAAATAGTAAATCTGCTTTCACCAGAGATGGGGTTACATCCAGACCTGTACTTTGCCAAAGAATTTAGGGAATTTTGGGGGGTATTTGGAACTCATTACTACGACTGGCAAGGACAAAATAGCTTCAAAGTCTGGCTCCAAATGCTCTTATGTTTGGGTGTCCTTTGTGTGAACACTGCTTTAATAAGTAAAATGTCAATTAGCATAGTTTAGTTCACCTCTGCCAAATTATCTTTTTAATGTACATTAATAAAAGCCGAGAGCAATTGTTTAGCGGGATGATGAGCACTAAACTGGTCCAGAGGAGCTTGGGTTCAGTTTCTAGATTTGCCACCGTGCCTTTGAGCAGTCTGCCTGGCTCTGATCCATCAAAGATGGTTACACATGTGAAATCGTGGTGAAGTCAGTAGAACATGTCACTTCTCTTTTAGGTTAAGCATACAGTTGAGTAGCTTTTGCTGAATTAAGCCTACAAGCCCACTGCCAAGTGAGGAAATAACAATACTTCCTCAGGTCATGGGGTTGCTCAGGGTAAAACCATGTATTCCTGAGGAGAAATGGTTTGTGGGGCTAGTTCATGGTCCCAACACTGCACCTCCTTCTTTCTCTGTCAGCCCTAATCATGGTGGCAGTATTCAAAGTGATTAGTTAGAGTGTCTGTTTCTGCTAACTAGTTTTTCTTTCATTTGCAATGGCTCCTGTGAACTACAAAGTGTGAATGCTGTGAGAAAGGGAGCAACCTCCTGAGAAGGGTAAAAAGGTGACAAAAAATGCATCTGATTTCTATAATGTAATAACCAAACAGTCTGGTTATCTCCTTGCTCCATCCCCTTCCATTGCTGATCTTTCCTCATGAGCTTCTTGTGGATTTTTTTAATCCCTCCTCCAGTTTTATCTGAGTTTCAGTGCTTATGAGCTCTGGGTGGGTACAATTATGGAAGCTGTTTGGTAGAGTTAGCATGTCATACATATACAGACATCTGCACCAAGTGACTGCTTGCAGCCTGACTTGCCAAAATGACTGCTTAGCACCAGAGAGCTCCTGTTCAGCTGTGTCTGTTTGTCTTGTAGCCCACAGGCACCTCAGCCGCAGGCTCCGGAGACTCCCTGGGCGGACGAAGAAAACGTAGTTTATCACCTGACTGATGAGGACTTCGACAGGTTTATAAAAGATCATTCGTCTGTGCTAGTGATGTTCCATGCACCATGTGAGTTTGTTTTTTTCTATTCTGTACTCTGAGCCAAATACTTGCTAACAGAACCAGTGATGGTTTTCTGTGGAGGTTTCACAGAGCCGTGAAGCCAAAGTCCAGGCTTTTCTTGTTTGCGAAGATTGTTAAATACACAAGGCATGAAATGTTTGTGAAGTTGCTGATTTCAAGTTTAGGATGGAGATGTGTGGAAGACACCCTTTGTAGGCTGGGTCAAAACGTAACTGAAGAGTATAATGATGCTTAAGTAGTCTGAGGACTTACCATTTTACAGCATAATTTCCCCTTTTCAGCTCATCTTTTGTGTTGTTTGCTTTGAAAGCAGAGGTCTGGTTGATTGAGCAACTCAGCTTGAGAACCGTGAGCTCCTGAGTCCTTGTTCATGGCTGCTGATATGTCATTTAGAACATTTTCACTCCTCTGCTGCAGTTTGTTCTCTGGCAGTGTAAGGGGGGATGATCACTACCTATTGTGTTGAAGTATGCTAAGACTTGCTCAAAGTTCAGAAAGTCCCCAGGGCTTTTGAAAACTAATGCAGAGCTGGTAGAGATACTATTTACTGTTTGACTGAGAATGCATTGGGATGATTTTTTCATGACTTGACGTTTTAGCTTGAGCAATAAAATGCAGTGGATTGCTCAGAGTTATTGCCTTCAGAAAGCAGTTCCAGCCATGTCGTCCTCCTGTACGCTGTTGGGTGGAAGAGTGCGTTTAGCACTCTGTTTGCTTACCTTATGTACCCGAAACAACTTACGTCCTGGTTCTGCCAGTTCTTTGTGTGTGCGATGGAAGGTTCAGGCTCAAATCTGCTGTGTTTGGTGATGCACGGCTTGTGTCTCCTCTTGCTGCTGTGCTGGCAGTTGCACTTGGGCGAGATGTTCAGTTTCATGGGCATGGATTTGAAGTTTAGGGCTCTGAAGGCAGGCTGCGTGCTCACAGCTGAACAGCGGAGGGTCTTGGCACAGAGGCTGAAATCCTGCTTTCCTTGAAGCTGGCAGGAGTCAGCTCCAAAATGCCTTTTCTGAAGGTCTGCTCATAAGACTCATTTGAAAAACATACCATAATGAATTTCCTTTTCCCGATGAAATGTGTGGGGATTTGATCCACTGAAGCAGACGACTGACTGCTGTTTTGTCGCTGTGTTCACTGGATTATTTGTACTAATGAAAAAGTGGGACCGGAGATTAACACCTGGTCTGAAAACCAAAACACAAGTAGCAGAACTGATGAAGCCTGGCTTGCTCAGGAGTTACCCTTCGTTACCCAAATCCTTCCTTCCCCAGCTTTCTGTGCACCCCGTTGTGCAAGAGCCAGCGTGGGCTGCCGCTCCTTGGGAGCCGTAGGCTTGCTGGGTTGGCTGAGCAGCTGCTGCCAAACAGAAATGTAACTGCTGAATTTCCCTTCTTTCCCTTTGTGCACAGTGGCTTGGGGTAAGTGTCACCTTGCTCTAGCCCCAGATTTCTGTATATTTGCAGAGATTTAGTTGTATTTAAAAGCTTTGCTGTTTTTTGAGTTTGTAAATGGGTGAAGGAGTCCAGTTGTGCATGAGGGAGGAGGAAAAGGAGAAGAAATCAACAGTTGGCCCTGCAAACCTTACTCCCTTAGGAAGTCAGATTAAAAATAGATGAATATACCCAACTACAGTCAAATTTTGTAGTAAAATCAAGTTAGTGATAAATCTGAACAGGACTCTGTTCAGTTTTTAGTTTTTTTAAAATATTCTCTAAGGCACAAATAATACCGCTTTAGGGGTGATGATATTGCGTGGCCTATTTGCAGAGGAGAGGCACTTCTAGGTACATGGGTTTTGTCCTAAGGGGCGTTCTGTGCTAAGGTACAGCAGTACTTTGGCAAATGCTGTTTTAAAAATAAATCAAATGCCTGAATTGGGCTGTTGCAATCTCCTGATAACATGTTCCAGCTGCTCAGAATTGGGATAAAGAATGTTCCTTGCCAGAACAACTTCATTTTAAATGCAGCTGGAGTATTTGGGGCATTTTGTTTCCATTCAGGTGGTAGTGGTATGCCTATGTGCAGAATCCAGCTTACACCTGTGTAAAAGATCTGTGTTTGTAAGAATCCTCTCTGGGGATCCTCAGCAGAGAGTGTGAGGTTTGCAAGCTAATTAACAACAGACAGCTATCATAAACAGTTATCTCCATGATTAAAAGATTTTCTCCTAGCTGCTCTTAAATGTGCTAGTGAACTCACCTTATGAATATTAGGGGATAAATGACTCCAGTAAAAGAAGCAGTAAAAACAGAGGACATCTTACTTGTTTTAGTCTTGGTAGTTTAGGATGAAAAAGTTTTTTCTAAAAATTATGTATTAATAAAAAAAGTTGTTGAAACAGATGTACAAAATAGGTCCAGAATGCAGAGCATACTTTTGTACAACTAAGAATAAGCAAGAGGATTTCAACACTGGCCTGGAATTAGCAAGTACTTAAAACCCTCTGTCACCATGCAGCATACATGTGATTTGGAGTCAATCTTGTGTTCATGAGAAGCTCTTTTGCTAGAGGGAGAATTGTTTCTGTGATGCTTTAATTGCATAGTCAGATGGCCAATGCATTGAGTGTAGTATTAAAAGATGTGTGGGGAATTGGAAGCTTTTTATTCACGTCCCCCCCACCCAAGTGCTGAAGACGCAGCTGAACCAAAGGCATCCCTGGTAAATACCTGTGAACTGCAGAATTAGGCACTGTGATGAATGTGGCCAGTTGCCTGTGGCTACTAATGATCATCCCTGAGGACCACACTGTAATTATTTACAATCAGTTGCACTTACTAGCCCAATTAAGGGCGGCATGACTACGTTCAAACTAGAGCAGCCACGTGTGATTTAAACATATCAGGAAGCTCTGCAGCATGCAGCTTGCACCTCTTGCTATCAGAGACCTTATACCTTTTCTGCAATAATTTAGCACAACTGTTAAATGGAAGATGTGCTGCTTGGAGTCGTTGCTGCTGGCCCTGAGAAATGTGGGTGCGTGTGGGCGGGCAGGATGCGTTCCTCCTGCTTTCGGTTTGCAGGTCACTAGGGACACGAAGGAGGATTTCTGACCTTCTGGAACTCCGTTGTAAAGCCCTTAAGAGGATGTCCGGTGAAGCTGGATATTTAGCGTAGGTTAACAGCAACCCAGCCAACTAGGAGTCTGAAGGCACTCTCCCTCCCCAGCCATCTGTGAAGGGTGTGCAGTGTTGTGCTTCTTACTCGAGCATTTTGCTGAAATTTTGTAATTACTGGTGGCAAGCATAGCGTTATGCTGAATATATCCAGAGTGGAGCCTTGCAGACATCTGAAGTGTTTTTTCTATGTGTTGCTGTTATACCGAAAACTTCAGTTATGAACTGAGATCTCCTGCACCATACACAAGAACAAACAAATGGCCCTTTCCCCCAAAGGATTTGGAGTTTTTGCTTGGATGGATCGTATTTGCTAACGTGAGATAGCACAGTGAGTGGGCCTATTTCTGAGGCTGTAACAGAAAGTGCATGGCAGCAACCCAAGCTATTTCTGTACCATAACGTAAAGGCACCTATGCTACTATGATGGTCCTCTGTTCGCAATGAGAATAAAGACTCCATGTCTGCATGTGCTGCTTGACATCTAAGCCAACAAGCCTACAGCTGATCAATTTATTTAGATGCCCAAGATGACAGCTGTGTTCTGAACATCTCTAAATATGGGTTATGCTGCCAGTCAAGTGTTGCTAAATGCTTTAGTGACATGGGGACTGTCTGGGACTTAAAATGCTCCGGAGTCACTTGAGCACAAAAAAGCCCTGTTTGTGTTTTCAGTTTCCTCATCAAACTGTTAGAGTCAAATGCAATTTTAAAAATAATCCTGTCCAAAATATTACCTAAATTAGTACAGGTTGCAGTCTGACTCGATTTTATCAAAGGAGTAAAAACCCCACGAATTTCTCATTCTACATTTTTCACAGCATTTTTCTCCAAAGTGCAGTCTCAGTCCTGCACAAAATAAACCTAACCAAGATGCTGAGAAGTCAATTCAAATACTACTGAAGGGTGTTTAAAGTCTAGGATTGAAAATCAAATCAATTCGGAAACGGGTTCTGAAACATGTGCTTTTCATGCACAGGAGTTACTTTTCGTCATGTTTTGTTAACACAAATGACATTGCTGACATTTTAAGGCATACCTGTCCCTGCAGCCTCACACAGAATGATGCCCTGCTGCTACCGGGAGCTGTAGCCTCCCCGTGTCCGTTCAGCAAGCACAGATCCGAGTAGTCGGAGATGCTGATGAGTGGTGGCTGTCAGTCTCCTCTGATGGTTGCTGGGGGTTGCTTCCCCCCCGCCCCAGTACCCCATCCGCCGTAGCAAAGGCCGTGGGCCAGTACTGATGCCAGAGGTAACAGAGAGGAAAAAGGGGCCTCGGCCATTGTTAGTCTGAGCATGCATTTGCTTTTCAAAGGATTAAACTATGGAAATGTTTTTCCTGCAACATTTCTTTCTTTTATATGAGCTTAAATTCAAGTTAAACCTGTCTTCTTCCCAGCCCTCTTCACAGAACTTTTTCAGAGACTTTATATAAGAGGTAGTTGCAGGACTTAAGGTTAGAAAAAATGTCAATACCCTGAGTGGAATATTGGAGCCATCAAGGATTTCCTCCCTTGATAAGGAGGGAAGGCAGGGAAAACCAGCTCTTCTTTCTTTTTCTTTTCTTTTTTTTCTCCACCCCCCAATTTGTTTTTGAGAACTGCTGCGGAGATGTAGCCCTGATACACCTTTTCCTGCTCCCCCCTAATGTAAGGGAGGACAAAAATAAATCTGGAGATGACAAAATGCACTACAGTTTTGATGTGTTGTTGAAATGTCTGTCAAATTCCTTTCCTATCCTCGGATGTTTTCTCTCCCTTTATAAACCAGCCTGATAAATTACGCAGTTGGTGCCTTCCAAAGCCAACTATTCAGCTTTGCAGGTTTTTAATTGCATAGGGAGCTGTTTTATCAATTTAGCTTTGAAAAACAGCTTTTCACACCCTTCCCTCCTCCCTCCTGTGCATTAAACCCCAAGGTTTTAAGCTACTTTGTTGACTCATTAAGAGTGCCAACCAATTAGCCCAATGCAGATGAAGGCCTCCAGCTTCTAACCAACCAGCGGACTTGGATCTCTCTCTGCCAGCACACCAGCATTGGTTTCAGTGGTCTTGGTTTTGTTTCTTACTGCTGCATGGGGTGAGATTAGGGTGTAGGAATCCATTGCTCACTTTATATTTAAAGTAAAGCAAACCTAAAATGTGCACACCAAATCAAATCTGTTTTTTGTTTTTTTTTTTAAACTGGGTCTTACAACTATAAATAAATAGGTCTCCCTTTCAGACCCCCACTGGTTCCTTATGAAAGCTCTTTATGAAAGCAAGCTACCATTGCAGTGAGCGCTAATTAGTACGTCTGTTGGCAGCCTCAACAGAAAGGCCATGAGTTGAAAAGGCTGAAGAATTAATTTAATGTGCAGCCTGAAAAAAATAGCCTTTCCAGCACAGGTTAGCAGCAGCCTAACATTGGCAGCCTGCGATAAAGAAATAAAATCTTATAGTTTTCCATGTTAATTCATGATTCAGGAATTTTTTTTTTTTTAAATGTGAACCAATGCAGTTGCACCAGTTAACTTAAAAGCTTGAGGGTTATTCAAACAACAAGTAACACTGAATGTGAAACAGATGGAAATAACCTTTAATTTTTATTTGTACCTGTCATATCTGACATTTGTGATTTTTAAACTAAATTGTTGGCTGTGTTCAGCAGCTAGATAGGGAGCTGTTGGCATCTGCCTTCAGTTGTACAGCCTCTAGGATGAAGACAAACTGTAGGTAGCTGGGAAGCTCTCCTGGTTAGACCTGTGCTAGGAGCCCCATGAATTTATTTAACGTCTAACATCTTCCAGTGGTAGCTCTTCATAAGAAGCTACAGCCCATCTGTTGATGGCATCAGTTTAGTTCGGGTGGAGAACACTCTTTTGTCACCAAGAGTCTGCTTTCTGGCCTCAGCCTTGGCACCAGCCAAATTGGGTGTTTCAGAAAAAAGCCGTGCATCTGGCTGCTGTCTGCATGGAAGGGTCTTGGGGAGCTTCCCAAGAGGGGTGTCAGCAGCAGCAGTCATAGCGTCTACTTCAGTGTCCCTCCATGTCTGTACTCCGTGCCGTTGTTTCCAGTTGTATGATGTTGATCAGCCCTTGGCTGATGATAACGATGGGTGAGAAGAGCTTACCGAATGGCAGAAGTTGCAGAGAAGAGCCGTGTTTTCAAAATGCTCATTAGCTGTGCGAAGCATCAGGGAGTTGGAAGCCGTCATGGCCTTGGCAGCGTGTAGCCCTCGGTCAGGGGTTTGCTTTAGACTTTCCTGAAAGGTCTTTGTAAGCTTGGCCAATCCAACCTAACGAATGAACTCTGTGTTTTAAATTGGACTTTCCATATGGGTAGTACTTCAAAAACAATTGTGCCCGTTATGCAGTAAAGCTGTAGTCAGAGAAGAAAATGAAAGCAAGCAATTCTGTGCTGGATCAGCTGCAACCTGAAAGGACGACTGGAAGTTTGTAGTGCGTAAGGCAGGTCGGGTATTTGGAAGCTTGGCAGCTGGTATAGCTGTATATACTGATCCATGGCACAGTACACAAGGACACATGCATGCGTTGAGGTGCTTGCTGTGGGATCAGTCCTTTCCTACTAGAGCCAGTGAAAATGATCTCCTTGCTTCTAAAATAATTAGAGAAAGCTTTGAACAAGGCAAACTTTCTGGACCATTATGTAGGTCGTAGGCAGTACCTAGTTCTGTGGAGTTTCTTGGTGAAGCAGTGCAGATGTTAGGACGGGCTGTTGCAATGCCCTAATCACTGGAAGACTGAATTATTTTGCAAGGGCACTCGGATGATGAATGTTGCTGTTTAAGACTCTGGATAGATAGGTGAAGAGAAGAGATCTGCTTCGGTTTCAGCATCGCATTTCCTGACTCTTGCATCCCGTAGGTGCCTAACTTTAATGTTGCCTTAATGCATTTTTAATGGAACGTATAATAAAATGCTTCCCTGGACAAGTGTAAATTGTGCCAACTTTCTGTTCATTATGTGTATGTACTTTTTAGCTGTACGTTACTGGCAAGCTCCTTGAACAGATATATTCTTCATATAAACCTGTTAGAAACAGGTAAATTCTTGGCTCCTCAATCTGCTGCCACTGAAGGGAGCAAGTTCTGACTGTTGATTTCAGAGAGAGGAGGGCTGGGACGCTCAGGCGAGGTTCATCAATAATTAAAAGCCTGTAAGTCTACAACAGGATGTTGCTTGATATTACATGTATTTGAATATCACTAAAAATCTCGGGGAGTGTAAACAGTTCAGTGCAATGACCTGCCTCGTTAAACTAATTACAGCAATGATTTTCAATGGAGGATTTTAGGCACGCGTTAAAAGAGAAGTCCTTGAAAATGCAGCAAACCAGGAAGATTTAAGAACCTGAAGTGATTTTTCCTTTAACGACCATCCCACTTATGTTTCTTGAGGGTTTAAAAATAAAAATCAATATGGGTTTTTAGTGGTACTCAATATTAATAGGAATGTGGAGAGTATAAAAATCCTAACAACTAGCTTGTGCAGTAAAACTTGATAGGATACCTAATGAAAAGGGCGAGGACAGTAATGACGGAGTCCGTTGTCTCTCTTGTGTCAGTCTTTTGATACTAGAGCACACAGTTTGTATAAGAAGATTGTCTTTTTGAAGCAGTTTGTGCTCTTTGAGCAGGGTGGAGTTGTGAAAAAGGATCATCTGGTGATAAAAGCAATGGCCTTGGCCTCGAGATGTAAAAGTTTAGTGCCTTGCCTTGTTTTGTGCAATCGTGACCCAAGTTGCTAAATATTTGTCTCAGTTTCTAATCTGTGAAGTGGCGATAACATTTCGCCTTGTGTGGGAGTTTTATGTAGCGAGCCACGTCCAGACTGAGAGATGCTCCAGTACTGCAAGAACTGGGGTAGGGAAGGCATATCGCAACTGAACATTGCAGAGGCTCAATTAACATGAAGGAAGGCGGACGATGCCGTCAGCGTTCCCTGGTTTGCAGCAGGCGATGAAGCTGTTGGACCCTGGGTTTGGGAAACCCCATCTGGCACCGGGTGAGCACGCAGCTGGGACAAGACCACGGCAGCTCGAGCGGATGGCTTGCAGCCCGCTTACCGCCCGCGCTGGGATGCGAAGGGTTCAGCTTCATAGCAGAAAGAATAGCAAAACCGGACTTTTGGGACATTTGTGGCTACTGCGCCCTCGGGCTGGATCTCGACTTGCCCTGTGCCATGGTGCTGTTCTGGGGACACAGCGTGTACAGCGAGCAGCTTACTTGCTAGCAGTTGTGGGTATCGAGAGCAGCATGCAGGACAGCAGTAAAGGAGGAAGGAAAGGAGCTGAACTGTGGACACTTGGGTTTTGTGAAATTTGGTGTATTTGTTCAACATGTGTCACTGTATGCTTGCTTCCAGTAGGGAGCAATTAGTTTCTCTATTAAAGAAGACACTTTCAAAGGCTGTTCCACTCAGAAAAATTTTCCTGTGAATGTGTGGCAGGTGGTGTGAAGGAAACATTAGTTTCTTTGGGGATTTGCTGCCTCATTTCTCGCGTTACTGTTGCCTTCCCTCTCTCCTAAAATGTCCTTACCAACCAAGGGAGACTACTGCAAAGGAGCAGCTACGGCTGCCGGAGAGCCAAGGGGCAGCTGAGAGGTGACAACTAAAGGAGACTCGCCTCGTTCCCCCCTTCTCTGGGTATCTGTTGTAGATTATTTAGTTATTCAGAGTCGTTTTTTAAAGAAGTTCTGTAATTTTGCTGGCCTTTTCAGTCCAGTGGAAGTCCTCATCTGAGTGTGCGGAGTGGGTGACTGCCCTCACCAAGCTTGACACTGGTGTCTGTATAAGCTGTTAACGCTCTCGTGAGAAGTTCTTAGAGGAGTGAAGGGTAACTACAGATTTACTTTTCTTGCCTCTATGATGGGTTAACAGTAGGAATTAGCTTTAAGAATTAAGTACCAGGTTTATTTCTTCTGAAATAAATTAATTTCCTTGCCTGGATAAACTTAATATACAGTGCAGGGCTCTCATTTGGGAAGTGCCTCACAGTATCTCTGCTACTTGAATTGTTACAAGTAGAGTTTTCATTATCAAGTTTATCTTCCTAAATACTTTATGGCTTCAATTTTTATTATCCTGTGGAAGGTATAGTAGAGAACTTACTTTAAAGGGCAAATAATGAACAGAGAAACCTACAGTGGAAGATTGCTTGCCTGCCTGTCTGCTCCTTGTGCCCTTTCAGAAGGTGAGTCAGCAAGCGATGCTGTCTTTCCAAGTTATTAATAAATGAGTCCATTGATTTGATACTGAGGTATTGTGCTGGTGGTGGAGGTGTGTCTTCTGGGGTCCCAACTGCTTGTGGTGAGCAAGCATCCCAGCACACTTCTCCGAAGTAGGTGAATGCATCTCAGCTGGTAACCGCATTCGCTCTGATTGTGGACAAAAAGTGTGCGGCCTGCATAGTAACCCTTCCTGATACTTGACTTCTATAGGTATCTTCACAGCAATAGCCGGTGTCACTGTTGCTGCGTTGCATGCATTTTGCTGATGTTTTATACAAATCGCATCCTAGGAAATCATTTACTTGCTGTGCAGTTTTCCTGAGCTGGACATCCAAAGCTATTTCATCTAACCTCTGTTCTCTAGCATTTTCATTGCTAAGTCCAAAGTGTAATGTCTTCCATAGTGGGGTAAGAGTGTGAGGGAAAGCAGTGTGACTTCTCTTCCCTCCCCAAGGCAAAATTTTGTTGATCATCTGAGAGGGGAGAAGGGGGGGAGGGTTGTGTATCTTTTTTGGATGTAGAATAATTATGGTTTAATTGAGAAGGAAACCTTCTGGTGGTATTTTTCATAAACTCTCAACAATTTCACCTTAAGGCAGCTATGCTGTTGTCTCTCTCACATTTCAATAGAGGAAGGTTAATTTACAACACCTACTCAGGGCCATGTTCCTCCAAGCTGGTGTAGGAAGTGTAATTCATATCTCCCGATGCCAGCTGATCCACCTTGCTTCACTTCCTTTCCCACCCAAGAGGGGTGGTGGGAGGCACCATCGTCTCCCAACACTGATTTTACCAATTGCACCGTATAGTTTTGACTGAGAGGGTATGTACATGTGGCATAATCTCTAGTAGCTGGAAGCTGAAGCCAGATTTGGGATGGAAATAAGGAACCATGTGATTTTTGTTGTTAGTTTATTTTAAATAAAGATGGTGATTAGCTTAAAGATCTTTCCTGGACATGTGCTGAAGTCTGTGCCGTTGCAGATGGGGGTATACTTTTCAAAGGCTAATTTCAGACCTCGGCTTGGCCAGGGCTCCCTGTAGGGTTAAAAGCAGCGAGAACACACTCTGAGGGCAAGATAGAGCAGAAATCTCTCTCCCTTCGTAACTCTCAGGGCCCCCCGGGAGGTAGCAGCTGGTGGCTGAGGTTAGCCTTGGAGAATACTCACCCTTTGTCCCTGAGCCTTTACATCAAAAGATGATGTGCTCCAGCGTGACCAGAAACGAAGGCAGAAGCACGTGTTATGCGGGAGGTCATCAGAGCCGTCTTTTAAATCCCATGGAGGCAGCGCATGGGACTGCTTGGTGTTCCCCCGCTCTTCCCCTGCCGAGGTCTGGTGCTGGCGGAGGGTGGCCCTGCTGCCGGAGCTGCGAATATGGCGTGGGTGCGGACAGGGCTCGCAGAGAGTACGTTTGGTTAAGCTCCCTTCTCAGTCTGATCTGATTTATCTTACATAATGCAACAATCTGACTGTCTTTTTAAAAAATTATATAAATACTTCGAACCCGTACTGTAACTGTCTAAAGCTGTTATGAATCCCATTCTGCCAAAGCTTCAGTGATGCTCAGGGTGGGGAAACAGTTATGCCAGTGTAGAAAAGATGATCAAGAATTGGGTTTCAAATGCTTTCACCCCTACAGCCAAGGTGATAGGGTAGGGAGGTGAGGCTTGGCTCTCTCAGCCCGCGTCCCCATGTCGCAGGCGGATGTCAGGCAGCTCATGTGGTGTTGGCCTGCTCCTGGGGGCCTGGTCAGGAGTTCGTTTGTGTCTGGCTGAATCGTTTGGTAGCGACCACGCTGGGCTACTCTGTTTTTCTCAGTGCCCTGAGGCTTTCCCCCAGGGACATACGTGCGTGCCATGTGTGCTTTGCA
>Ga0181612_123198_pt1 | contig 16536 bp, 7 predicted proteins | sample HoacroProtozoa21_FD_119630 | JGI IMG/M metagenome (GOLD analysis project Ga0181612, IMG submission 119630) | Hoatzin crop microbial communities from Cojedes, Venezuel. Combined Assembly of Gp0051906, Gp0051904, Gp0051908
AAAAGTTTGTTGTGACTTTACAAAAAATCTAAAAAAAATGAAGTAACTAAATAAAACAAAAGCATAAAAATACAGAAAAAAAAAAAAAAAAAAAAGAATTACAAAAAGCAGCTTCTCTGCACTAGACTAGCTAGGAGCTCCAGGTGGCAGGAGCTACCTCTTCAAGACTGGGCTGTAATCACAACTGTAAGAGACGAAATCTGAAATATGCTTTCACGCATTTGCATGTAGCCATTATCTTCCCAACTATGGAAAGAAACAGTCTTGTTGCTGGCTGAGAAGCACCTCACACACCTCCTCTCTCTTGTTCTGAATGGTGTTTGTGTCAGTCTGCAGCTGTGTATGGTATTATGTCTTATAATCCTGCATCACTTCTATTCTATCCAGTCATAATCTAATGTAGAAAATTAGTTTCCAGTGAAAGTAATATGTAGTGCTTTTATGATATTTGTGTGCAATATCCCCTCTTCCATTGAGGATATTTGATGTAAAGGAAACAAACTCAGTTCCACAATAAAATACAAAAGTGGTAAAGTGGTGTTGCCATGTTTCTTGTCTTTGTGTATGTATGTATTTTTAAGTTTTCCCTTTTCTTCAGTCATGATTACCTACTATATAGGTTGTTTCTCAAAAGTCAATGACTATTTAAATGCTAGATGAGAATTAATATCTATTCAGAAATTGGAAATTAAATGCAGATTACTATTTTTCTCTTGTGGTGTAAGACATTACCAGGATGTACTATGATGTGGCTTCTTTTTGTTGTTCTCATTTCTGTATCCTTCAGCAGTGTGAGAAAACGCCTAATTTTTAGTAAGTACACGTTCAAGGGCTGTGATATTCAATAAATTCAATGATATTCAATAAAGTTACATCAAGCTAAGCCCATCCTGATTTGGAAAAGAGGTCTTTTCCAAAGTTGTTGCAATTTAACAAGACTGCACAGCTTGTCTCCAGTGGACACGGACCCTTCCCGACCACTGCTGCCCAGTAATCCCAGTGAGAGAAGATGGAGCATTTGGGGAAGCTTGGTTCAGTTTTTTACTTTATAAACATCAGACTTCTCCTCTACTGCTGTTAAAGGAATGCTGTAAGATTAGGCTTTCTGCCTTTGTAGTTCTGCCTGTAGCTGCAATGTGCCATGGCGAGGTGCACCGGTCAACATTTACATTTTTTAGCTCCAGGAGATGATAATGGCATGAAAGCAGGCAAAGGCTGGGGCAGAAGGGAGCAAGGGGTGCTCACTCCCAGGAGAATTAGTGGTCCTGTGGGATTTCCTTCACTCTCTGACAGCAATCTTTTTTGTGGGCCCTTCTCCACCTCCAACGTCTAAGGTTTCATTTGTAACTTTCTAATGACATCAATAAGAAATACTGTATTTGGCTTGAATTGGGCTGAGTGTGGCAAAGTTGAGAAAAAATGAAGACCAGATGAGGGGAGTTAACTGCTGCAAAGCTTATATCTGAAGTATAATCCTGCATATGTCTACGTCAAGTTTTTCTGAGCTGTTTTGGTAGAATAGCCTGATGCTACTTAAAATATATTAAAATGATTGTGCAAAGCAGACCATGTCAGGCTTCAACCCCAATTATTTACCTGCAGTTGCAGGGTGAAGTTCTGGATTTGCACAGGTGGGACCACCCATGGTACCTGTGGATAGGGGCACTAGTGTTGTTAATGAACAAATTCAATCACCTTATGAAGTATTTCACGTGGCATGGGAAAATGATGGTCCCTCAGACCTTTTTTGGTCTGTGTAAAAGGAGGGATCTGTCTTGTGGCATCCTAGACCTGGAGACTGTTTAATACTTGTTTCTAGTGTTCAGCAGTTGGGAGGAAATTGTAGCTTTTCATGGTTCCTAGGATGGGGTGGAAAGGTGCGTCCACAGATCGCGTAAGTAATAGCCACAGTGACACCTCATAGATCCATCTCACTCCCAGCACTGCAGCAAAGCTCCTTGTCTTCCTAGGGGGTGTCTTTGGGCACACAGTACTTCTGCTGCATGAGCACTGCCCATGTCCTTCGCTCAGTGGTCTCGTCCTTACCACTTGATGTAGCTGCTTCCTCTGCAGTTCAACACCACCACCACCGCTACCAGCCCCACAGGGAACAGCTGCCAAGGCGAGGATAGAGGTTGACTGTGCATCTGCTGCCAGCTTCACTGCCAAAACAATTGCGTACGCCATGATTTACACATCATACTGCAGCTTGACCCATCACCCGTGCTTGTGAGTTAGAGAAGATAAGTGAAATAGATGGAACTTAGGTCCTAATACAAACAAAGCTAAATATACATAACAATGCCTATATACACTCAGGTGTACCCTACACACCTGTTAAGGTCCAGAAATAAGTTTTGTTTCAGCTTTTACAAACCTCGTGTTATCTCACCCCAGCTGTGTTACTTATTTATTATAACTTATGTGTTATTTATTATTACTTAGGTGTTTTTTAGCTTAAATAGTTGAAGGTAAACTGACCCACTGAGTCACTTAAATACTTAATATGAACCTCCCCAGAGTGCAAGTCAGTACTTCCAGGAAAAGTCTGCAGCTTTGAAAGATGTAATTATAGCAGCAGTTACCATGCGTAAGGACTAGAAGTTTCTTTCCCAATTCACTTAAGGGAGGAATTGTCAGGATTTGTAATAAACAAGATACACTGAAAGCTGACTTTTGTCAAGATAATCTAATGTGCTTGTCACAATAGCATTGGGCTTTAAATGCTATTTCTGTGCCTGGGGCATCTGCAGTTTAGAATGGGTTGAGTAGACTTGAGTTTATTTGAAAGGTTTAAGAGCAGCAACAGAGTAGTACTATGCAATTGCTAGCTAAGTGACAACTTTGTGATTACTGAAATACATACATATTTCCATGGGGCGGTTGACCAAGAGTAGCTGGCACAGTTTTCTATCACGTTTAGTATCTTAAGTTACTCCTGAATTAATATTTTGTCACTAATTCTTGACCTATACTTTATTCTCCACAGTTTTATTTTGAAAGAGTCACTGTCCCAAGTTCAGGTTGTTTGTCACTTACGTCAGCAGTAGCTTCTCTCCTTGTCCTCATCTCAACATTTCATATTATTAAATTTCTGGGAAGACAAATTTAACCTTAGTTTCCACAAATGTGCTCAAATACTCACTAGAAGTACCTTTTGCAAGGTTCACTTGTAGTTTCCACGTAAACAGCCCCAGCAAAACCAGCAGCAGTACCTGCAGAATCAGATGCTGTTCCATGGACTGCACCTTGCATCCCTCGAAGTCAAGGGTGCAATTCCGTTCTGTAGCTGTGACTCCAGCTTCCTGAGGAGGTGGGGGAAGAGAGGACAGTCTCTAACCTGTGCCCCAGGCCGTCTTCTGCCTGTCTCAGCAGCACAGTGACGGCTGCTCAGGTCAGAAACCCCCTTGCACCAGCCAACCTTCATCTTCAGCTGGTGTAGGTTGTCGTCCTGGTCCCACAGTTTTAGGGTGATCACAGAGCCCTGGGACAGGCAGGCAAGCAGCTGGGACAGGCCACTGGGGAAGGGAGCAGGTGCTTGGAGCTGTGGGAAGGGGCTCGATACCAGTGCTGTGCGTAGGACACAGCGTCTGCCCAGGTCTGGGAGCAGCTAGCAACCTTATCTTGGCAAGGTCAGGTGTTACCATAAATAGGGCCCATCTGTGCAAAGCCTCAGGCAACATTTATTTGAGTTGTAAGGGAATAAATATGTAATTTTCCTCTTGTGAATAATGTATAATGACCTCCAGTGGTTTGCTGGAAGTGTTCTGCCAGTGACACTTGTGGGAGGAAGAGTTACATATTTGCCTGCCTAATCAGCAGCATATTTGGTGTCTGCCATGAGTTTGAACTGCGAACCCGCTTTTTGAATTAAAAGGAAGAGCTTTAACCAAGTGTTGTTTTTTTCTCCTAACAGCAGGTGAATGAATGCCAACATACCAAACACACTTTGCATTTGTACTGGTTTCCATTTCTTCTGGCTAGTATCTCTGAGAGAAGGGTCTCTCCCACACCTGGGGAAACATGGGAGAGCTGTTAACACTGCCTAGCACGTGTAAGTCTGGCAGTGCTGTACCGTAAGTGCTAGCGCAGACAGGTATTATTCTAGGCTGCCTTGTTTGTATGCACAGCTCTGTGACTGTGTATGCAAATGTACTGCTTCCAGCACTGGGAGATTTTCCTCTGCCTGCTCCTATACAGACACCAGGATAACGAGTAGGGAGATTATTCAAAAACTTTCATGCAGAAAGATGCACTCCTGTCATTTAGAAACATACTGACAAGGGAGAAACTGCAACAGCTTTAATCCAAATCACAGCTGTAGTCACAGCGAAAACAGGACGTGAAGGAACTTGTCTAGGAGAGGTGATCCAAAAAAAGGAGACAGTGGTACGATCAACAAAGATTTCTATCTGTTCTCTCCAGGAAATATTTTGCCAGTCCCATCCACATACAGAAAGGTCAAGGCAGCTGTCTGAAACTGTGCAGCAAGGAGCAGCAACATCTCAAAAAGCTTCAGAGTGCCCTAGTGAGGACGTGCTCATTGCGTGGTGAGCTTGCATCAAATGCCTACCTGGGCACAGGACTGGGTGAACACAGAAGATTTTTGTGTTCGTAGAGTACAAAGGTATTTTCTTTTTTTTTAATATGGGTATGTACACACCTCCACATTCTTCCCTTACCATCAGAGCTCACGTTTAAGCAGCAGCAGATCAAAAGCCACTGACTTCTCTGCCCACCTTCTAGGTGCGGCTGGCTGCATCACAGTGGGCGACGGCTATCACAGGAGTGCGCACACAGCCATGGGCATCCGGACAGAGGAGCTTTTGACTACCTGGGGCCCAGTTTCACTCCTAGGTGTGGCTACAAGTGTTCTTCAAACTTGTTTTTAAGCGTAATCCAGCAAGCAGATGAAAAACAGGTTGTGTGTGCAACATCATTTACGGAAGGGGGTGAACAGTCAAGTCTATCTTACTTTTCCTGGAGTGGGAAGGAGAAAAGCAGGTAAGTCAAGCTGAGTTAGTTGATATTCTGTTGATTTTTCATGCTGCTGCATTTGTGGTGCACAGCTACCACCCATGTCTCCCTTAGGAAGCCGAGCACATGCCTAAACAGAACTAGTTTGTGAAATACCCCGTCTCACAATTCGTCTGTCTCACTGTTGGCCTTGCTCAAAGCTAGCAGGTAGGAGAAAGCACAGAAGAGGAGTGTACCTTCCTCCCCTCCCTCGGGCTTCAGTTGCCAATTTGTGTTTCCAGCCTCTTGAGACCGAGATGAGTCCAACCACCTCACCCCTCAGCGTGCCCAAGCACTGGTACCCCAGGCTCTCTGCAGAGCCGGTGACACACTGGTGTCTGAGTCCTGGGTGCAGGTCAAAGAGACGCGGCCAACCGCTCCGAGAAGGGGAAGAAACAAATGTGAGGTGATGTACAGCAGGAAAGTGAGGGGGATCAAGGGTGAGGTCAAAGGGGAAGCAGTGATGAGGATCTCTGAACAATTCAAGAGGGTGCAAGTAGGCTTGTGGGAAACGTGAGGATTCACAAGGTGAGAAAACACAGTTTTGGCAGAAGCTGATTGCTGTTGAGTGAGACAGTGGGGAGACCTGGGGTGGGGAGAAGCAAGATGGAAGCTACTGGACCATGGAGAAATACTTGGCTGAGGCACAAGCGGGAGGGAAAACGGGCCCTGGTGTGCAGCTCGCCCAGCTGGTGGAAGTGTCAGAAGTGGCTTCTCGCTCAGGGTGATATCAGGGGGACAGATAAACGAGAAGGCTTGGCAAAACTTTTGGCTCCTTAAGCCATAAATGGTCTAGACCCTTGGCTGCAGGTCTTGGGCTTGGTGTCCTTCACATGGCCCCAGAAATCTGCCTTGCTGCCTGCAACGCGTTCAGCAGGGAAAACACCCTGCTCCTGAGGGCAGAGGGGCACATGGGAGGAGATTTGGGCAAAAGCAGAGAAATACTGTATCTACACTATTTAAGTTTAGGTTTGGGACTGGGCTCAGTGCATTCACACCCACAGTGCCTGGAGTAAAACAAGGAGGCAACCTGCAATATTCATTAACAGGCTATTTGGAGCTTAAAGAAGGGTTTTCTCCTACTGCTGTAATAGTTAAGTCTAAATAAATGGAAAGGGGGGTTAGCTGTGGGGGAAGTGAAGCATGCTCAGTGAGAGCAGGGGGTATGGCAGCTGGCAGCTTGCTGGAGCTCCACTAGCATTAGCAGCCTGGCCTATCCATCAAGCAGGGTGAGGGAGGGTGGAGGCAGGGCCAGAAACAGGCTCTTCATGCTGCCAAGAAACATGCTGACAAAAAACAAGAAGAAATGTGGCAGCGCCCATTGTGGTCTAGCCAAACAGTGTCTCACAAGCAACAGGATCAGCAGCTGCAGCGGCTAGGAGCTGTATGTCAGCAACGAGGGTCTGAAAACTGTGGTGGTGTAGAGAAGATCACAGGAGGGAGAGATGGTGTCTGCAGCAGAGAAAGGAATCTGGATGCAGGAGTGACTGAACCTTTGGAGGTACAACCTATGTTCTGACACTGAAGAACTGAAATACATGGCCAGGGAAGGGACATTTTGTTCTCCTGTGACTTGCCTAGGAGTGATGACCTCTTTAAAGCCACCAGTTTTAAGCGAATTGTTCCAAAGAGTGTGTTTGGCCTCCTACTCTCCCTAAGGCTGCCCAACTTCTACTAGTAATCAGAAAGCATTTAGACCAAGAAAGAGGGAAAAAACTTCAGGAGACTTGAGAAAAGTTGCCCAGGGAAGTCCACTTCTGGTTTAGTTAGGCCAAGCAACAAAATCATCCACTACCTGGAGACGGCACACTATTACTGCAGCATGGGAGAAAGTATGGCACTTGATGGCAAGATGGGGGGAAAGACCTTCCTGCTAAGCTCTCGGATGTGAAAGAGCAATCAGTCTCTGAGTATGTTTGCTGGGAATAAGAGAGGTTATCTGTTGTATGTGGTTAAGATGCTTTCCTACCTTTAAAACAAGTTTACTTCACAGACCTGCAGCATGTTCTCACTGGATTTACAGTGAGTTCGTGATGTGAGTTTCATCACTGTAAGACTAGAGAGGTGCATGACAAAACTAGAAATGCTTAACGGACCCTGTGGTAAAGCACAGTGAGACAACACTGCTGTTGCCATAACAAGCTGCAACACAGCAGGGCTGCTGCCACTGTCTCCCTGTTTTCAGGGAACTTGCCCTGCCGTGAGCTGCATAAAGTCACTGGTGGCAGCCGATGAAATTCAGTGGTGACAGGGAATGTAAGCAGGGATGGATGCTGATGCATCCCACGACCGATGCACTGATCCGCTCCTCACTTGCCATTTCCTTGTGTTCTGTGTGAATAGCTACACTGTTTTACCAATCTGAAGAATGGGGCATGGGACCGTGTACACAGCTGAGACAAGACGGGAATTAGGTCAAACTCCACATGAAACAGCACCCAGAACATAAAATGAAGCTGCACTGCAGCATGAGGCTCCTCGATGTGTGCTGAGGTGATGGTGCGTGTTTCTCTACTGAACTTAAAAATGAAGGAGAACAGCACTAGTCAAGTCAGAAATTTGCAACTTCCTTACAGGGAAGGTACATCTAAGTGCCTGTACAAATGCTAACTCACTAGGCTGAAACTCTTTAAAAGTAGTTTTAAAAACAGTCTAAAGTTAGGCTTCCAATTCCACATATAGTAGCCTGAATTTTCCAAATGGCCTGGGAAGAAAAAAAGCAATCAATATACGTTAATCCTCTTAGTGTCTGAAGTTCAGATTCGCCAATGCATTCTGTCCTGTGAGAAACCCCTACTGAAACAACTTGTGTTCGAAATTCTTCCCCCTCCCTTTGTTCCTTCCACCCTCTACACCTTTCATCACGGGCAAGCTACTTCTTATGTCTTTGTTTCTTTGTGTTGTCTCTATCCCACCCCCTGCCTGGGTGATGGCAGGAGAAAAATACATCACAGAGGATGAAGATTTCTAAACCACATCTGCTTTACTTCAGGGAACAGGCAAAATCAGAAAACTTTAATTTGCATACAGCAGTCACATACAGTCACAGTTGCAGCAGGATTGAAGTGAAATATTAATAATGATGAGCACTTCAGTTCACTGACAGAGGAATGCATACCACTATGGTAGTCTTTGAGTTCCAGTACTAAGCAGATGCTTTAGCTAGCTTCCTAGCTTCCATTTCCTGCTTAGCCTTTCGTTTCATCTCTCTTTCTCTCTCAATGAGAAGGGCTTGTTCTTGCTCCCACTCCTTTAGCTTCTGCTCATGTTTTGCAATGTCTTCCACTTCACATGCTGGCAGCTTTTCCTTGACAAGTTGGGTGGTCAGCGTTAACAGGCTTTCAGATTCAACCTTGCCAAGTGAACACAGCTTAGAGTACAGCTCCTGTCACAAAAAAAAAGGATTTGGTGGGGAGCGAGAAGGAGAGAGCCAGTCAGCCACAAAACAATCACCCACAAAACACTTCCCTATAACAACCAATACATCGCTGTTTGAATCTAACTATTAGCAGGGCTATGCAGGCCAGGTAACTATTTTATACCAGCAAAGTGTTTCAACTGTGCTAGTTGTCGATTTTCTTGAAATGCTAACCTCTAGAATAAATTTTTTGAGCAATGAAAGTAAACCACTTAAGTTTCACTTTCATTAACCACTGCAATTCTCTTTATTTTGCCAAGTTCAGTTACCTGGTATTAACAAAGACCAGCTGACCAGTCAACTACAATAAATACAGTCGAAACGCTTTGTGTTTGTGTCTTACCTCAAAACCGATGGAACGATTAGCTCCACACAGCCTGCATTAACACCCCTCTCAACAGATGCACATCACTTTAAAAGCTCTCTTGCTAAAAGTATAGTAAGTAACTCCCATGATTTTTCTTCTGAACAGTTACTGCGATCTCAGGCTTGACTATGCTTGCACAGACTGTACAACAGCACTGAAGTAAGGGACATTTTTTCAGGAATATTCTTCACTGAAACTGAGAGCAAAGCTTCAGTAAGAAACTGTGCAGTATTTCTTTCTTGCGCTTTACTGATCTAGATTTTGTGCAGCATAAAAATGTTAATTCACTTGAGATGATGAATCATCCAGTGATACTGTTCCTGGCTTTCTGGAATCTTTAGCCTGATGCCTCACAATCTGATTAATTGCCTTGAAAGTGGAGATACACAACCAAGGAGGAGTTTCCAGGGGGGAGAAAGATGACACGGCACTGGCAGATCCTCTACGTACATGTCCTAAAGAAAGATACGTCCACGCTTCTTTCCTAGGCCCTCTGAATAAAGCCTATTGCTTTGCATTGCACAGTGATGGAAAGGATGTGGGGATCATTCACCTTCAGACAAACTGGCAGTTCTGGGGCCATTTAGATATCTGGACTTCCACTTCCAGTTATCACTGGAAGCTTAGGCACCGTGCTGTTAGGCTGCAGTGTTCCTCTTATCCCAGCCCACGCTGGCAATAATCTGCAAAGGCACTGTACCTCAGCTACTGTTCTGAGGCTCTGTCTTGTTCTTATGCAGCGAACTATGATGTCCCCTGTGAGGCCCCTCCACTTCTCTCTGCCTTAGCCAACACAACTGCAGGCTTTGTTGTGTTTTGCCAGATCCTTGAAGGTTTGAAGTGGACAGACAGCAGACTAAACTCTTTAAAATGCTAAGCATGCAGGTCCAAGGGGCTTGGATATTTGGCTCTGTCTGTTTTTTGATTTTATGATAAAGAATGAAAACAAAACCAACGGCTTTGAAGCTAATGGACTAAAACCAAACACAGTAATATTCAGGTGTATTCATCTCTGTCTTGTCTGAGATGTCAGAAAGTATGCAGTGCATCACCGAGAAACATAAAGAGACTGTACAGCTTGGGTCTAGGGATGGAACCTGACAACTACACTCATGTTTACAGATTACATATTCCGTTTAAACAGAACTGGCTTAGATCCTTCAGACTGTCCGTACTAACCACTACCAAGGACGTGCTGAAAAGGGAGTTTATGCACTGAACCTAAGCAGCATGAAATTGAATTAGAGAAAGGCAGCAAACTGAAAACTAGCTGGGCTTCTCTCCTAAACCATTACTGGTACCACTGAACTCCTGGAATCTTCCCTGCTCTACTATGATACATTAGTGAAACTGATTTAGGAAAGCAGCAGGCTCTATGTCCTGCAGGTACCAAAGGGCGCGTTCTTAAGCGGCTAAGTCATTGATTTTTACAAGCAGTCTCCAGGGTTCTGCATGCAGACAGAGAAGGAGGACTGCTTTTAGAGAGGGTGTTCCCAGCATTTATGTGATGAAATGCTTGCCCACTTATCATCGACACAGATGGAAGGAATTGCCTGAGGAACACTGTATTGAGTAGTGAGCCTCAGCATATGCGATCTGGAAACAGGTAATTACAACACAAATGACAGTGTCAGAGTCTAAATTACAGCTCTACAGGCTTTATCTGGAAAAAGCCAAATACCCTCAAGTCCTGTTTGTTTTAATGGAAGTGAAGGACATGCTGCCTCTCACACATATCTGTTAGCCTGCCCTGGCTTTTTCAGGTACTTCCACAAATGGCCATTCTGAAGGTTGGTATGAGACACTGGAGTCCAAGTATGTGCATAAAAGCCACGCAGAACAAGCTACAGTTCTCATCAGGAACTGCATGTCAGGAGCAAATCCATATGCTTTTCCTTGCATTCGCAGGTGTATGACTTGAGCAAGAGAATTGGGCAAGCAGGAGACAGAAGCAACCGCTTTTAAGCTCAACAAGAAAGACTGAGACATGCTGGTTAACACAGGGCTGGTCAAAGCACAGCCAAAGTGTTTTCACCAGCACAACTGCAAATCCTGTGTTGGGGTTACATCACATGAGGGGCAGACAATCTGTGCTGGGACAGCAGCTGTCAATGCCAACATCACCGGGTTGCTTCAGAGCTGCCGCCTCCCCTCAGACTTCTATGGATTTCCAGTGAACTTCTCCACCGTGTGATCTACGCCTGTAGGTGTCCAGGGGTTCAGCTGGGAAGACCGGCTGATGCTGGCCTCATGCATTTGAAAGAAGAGCCTGAGAGCTCTTTCAGGTTTAGCCTAAATGGCATTCTGACTTGTGAGCTCCTTTTCAAATCCAAACCACCAGAAATTGTGGCTTATTTACATATAAATTACTGTTGGATGCCTAGACTTCACACAAGGGCTACGTCTTTCTTACATTCAGACTCCTCTGGTGAGAGCTTAAAGCTGAGCATTGGGACTGTAGTTTATTGGCTCAGAGTTAGGTCACTCACTGCCACACCAGGGAATGCCTGAACTGAAGTTAACCATGGAACTTGTGGAAAGGTTGTGGTGAGAAGAAAACTACTCTCTTGGCACTAGTCTCTCGCCAGTTTGACATCTAGGCCCTCTATTAGCACTCTGCATTATTTTCTTCAAGGCCAGACAACGGACAGACAATGAGAGACTCATAAAAATGTCTCACTCCCTCCTCCAAAGGGCGCTTGTATTCACCTAATTCACTGTAATTCATCTAAGCATTAATTATCACATGCTGAGCACTCACTGAATCTCAAACACTTTAATTAAAAAGTTCTAGAGTGCCTACAAAGCAAGTTTAATATCTAGAGATCAGTGGCGAATAACTTATGTAAATACAAATTAAAGAAAGAAAAAGTGTGTGTATGTGAGGTGAAACCATAGGATACTAGTCTTTTAACTTTTGAAATTTATTTTGAAGAACAACGGTCTGTATCCAGAACAACTGTCCAAGGTCGTGACAGCAACAATGGGAACTGATGGGCTATGGAAGGAGTACTGCTCCTGCAACTATAAGCCAGGTTAGTTTCAACCTGGGGTATTTGATTTTTACCACAGCACAAATCAGAGATGATAAAATAAAATGAGCTCATTATATAGCTATGAGATGATCAAATAAAATGCATTCGTTATATAGCTGTGCCCTAATGAACAACTGTTTGTGTTTCATATTGTTATCATCAGCATGACCACCTAAAGATAAAAGGGAGGTGATATAGCCTTACTCAATGCCCCAGACTGAGAGTATAGGATGCCACTCTCCTACTTAATGATAACATACACAAATGGGCAATAAATTCTGGATGGTCTCATGCCTACTACAATTTATTTTAATGAGCAAGAGCCCACACAAGGTCAGAGAATGCATCTCTAACGACATACCACTTTCATGAACAGGACTGGATTTATCATTTTGATGTATGAAAAGTGAAGATAAAATCCCAGTAGACAGACAAAAGACAAGTGGCCTTGAGCACTTATGTCTTCGTAAGCTGCAGCTTCCTGTTTGAAGTACTGAAAATGTAAGGTGACATCAGCTTCAAAAATGCCAGGTAGGACTTCAAATGCACTGAAGGGGTGTCTGTTTACTAGCCATAATAAGTCAGCATATATATTTTCTAGTGTATATTATGGAGATCTACTACAGCTTAGAATATTCAGACAAATGAAACTCTCTTACCTTGAATTGGCTGTAATACTCAGGCACTTTAGACTGCTCCGTTTCTTCCGATTCTGCAGACTGTGACTTCTGCTCCAATTCCTTGACTTCTTCAGATGATTCTGGACCAGGTTTTGCTTCAAGGATAGACTGCAAAGTGGTCTCCAGAGCATGAATCTGAACAATCACATTGGTCACCATTAGCATAAACAGTTTGGAAATACAACCTAAGTAACACCACTGCCATGTTTACAAACAACTTGAGTTGCTATGTATTTTGAGATGAATTCTGTGTATGATCAAAACAAAATCAAATTCTAAAAGGAAATGGGACTTATTCTTGGAGGAATTTTGTACTGTACGTGGGACCTTTGAGGCTGGAAATTAAATCCCTGCAACAGAACAACTTCACCACCCCCTGCCAACAGTAAAACTCCCTGTGACTCAGCTACTGACTGGTATTTGCACATCTGTCAGGCATTAGGCTAGTGTCTCCTCTTGGCCTGATATCCAGCCATAAATACTAATCCTAAATGGTACTCACAGTGATAAGAGCACTAGCATGATACACAATCATAGATACATCTAAATACGTCATTACTATGGAATGTTTGAACCATATAATCTCTAACACATCATCTCAACAGCTCTTTGGTGAAAAGAAGCAGGCAACAAGAACATTCATTCCTATCATTATCGGATAATTTAACAGGAAAAACAGAAATGTAGGCATATAATATTATTTTTAATCTGCAACACCTCTGTTCACTTCATACTTTTGTCTTCTGAGGTAGTAAGAGAACCACTCTCTCCTACTCTAATTGCAGTTGTATGAAAAGAATGCATTAGCTTCACTAAGCGACTTAGTAAATTATTTCTGTATGTATTATTGATACAGAAGATGGAACTGCTTTGTGGATGATGCTGCTATTTTGGGAGTAACATGGTCTCCATAACTGGAATTATTGGATGCAGGTTGCCTGCATTTTAAAGTTCAGCTTTTACAAATGCAAAAAGCTGTTACCCTTCCATGAATCCTAATTCTGAATGTTTATCAGAAGGATGAAATAACTCCTTGTAACCTTTGAATCTGTGATGCTTTCTCCAGGCAAAAGTGATCTTGATATTTATGGATTCATATGCCTAGCATTAAGTATATAATGTTACAGAAATACAAATTAGGTTTATTTGAAATAACATTCTTGACACTGAATTGTAATATTTAAACTAGCAGTACTGAAACAGGATGAAATAAGCAATGAAATAATAACTATGTGCTTGGAAATACATACACCCATTTAGAGACTTTCTCAGACAATTGAAAAAAACAAAACTTGTCTTGCTTGTTCACAGTTAAACAATACAGCACAATACTAAAACAGTATTGCTATTATGTTGTTAAGATAGTAATGGCAGAGAGAAAAGAGAGACCCTTCTAGTCAGAAATGAATGGAAGCTTAAAGCCTGAAAGAAAAGTGAGTGACAAATAATGATTGGGCAAATCACTTGAAAATGTTTACGCCAAAACTGTACAGTTAATTTGAAAACTTCCCTTTTAGATAATGAAATTTGTTCAGCCAGAAAATAACACTACATTTTGGAAAAGAACCAAGTTCGCAAAACCAGGGCTGCGTCTTTCTTAAGTAACTCTATGATTGTGCAGGCATGCAAGGACAATGATTTATAACATGGCCCATACTTCTCAGTGCTATATGGATTCACGAGAATTGCATAATGGTCAACCTAGTGTTGCCCAAGAGAGGCCCAGGGTACTACAGGAAAAAAAGGGTTATGGCACTTAAGGATGTTTCCACCGCATCTGCTGAATTCAGTGAAAGCTGACTGACCCCAGTATTGACCCGGTCAGTGCTCTTAATCCTTCACCCTTAGGAATACTGCATTTTAGTTGGAAAGAGTAATTAAAAATATCCTGTATGGATTTTAATAGTAAAATCTTAATGACCATTTAGGCAGAAAAGGCCAGATTATGCAAATCAATACACTGTAATTACTTTACACCAGATAAGGATATGGACCAACATATTTTCCTTGTTTTCCTCTCTGGAGTCACAAAACTGCATTAGAGAAAAATTATTTTGGTAACAAAAAAACATCCAGGAATGCTCTTGGTCCTCAGCTTGGTGCAACTTCTGTGACTTGCACTATTGTATATACACTGCCACCTAAATTCCAAATGAGGCCATGTGTCTCTTCAAGGAAGTTTCTGTGTGTCTCTCATGGTCATTGCTTTTTGGGCTCTGTACTGGATTTGTACAGAGACACATAGAGAATTAGTGAGTATCAGTAACAACCTTATTTTATACATTCTTGTTCTCTAAAAAGTAAAAAGTGCCTCTGCGAAGAAAGCATTGCTATTACTAGCATTTACTATTTTTACAGTATCAGTACACGGAACGATGAGATCTTCTATGGACCTGTTGTACCGCAGACAGATAGAGCCTTGTTTCAACACTAGGATGTTCATCTACAACCCAGGGCAACCTGAGGAGTTCCTGGCCCCAAGTCCCTTAGTCAGTGCTGACTTCACAAATGGACCAAATCTATTCATCCCCTCAACTGAGGGCACTACAGCCCTTCTAGAAACCACTCTGTATCTTTTCTGGACCAGTATCATTCAGGACAATATCATCTCAGAGGGCAATGAATACATGGAATTAGCCTGGAGAGGAACAAGATGTCATATTTCATCCTCACTGCTAAGAAGTAAGTTTCTGAGCGAGTTCAAAAGTGTGAGAAATAAAGCTGTCTTCCCATCCCCACAGACATGTGCTTGCTGTGACACAAGATCCAGGTGTCTCTATAGGGAGGGGAAGGCTTAGGAAACATACTTCAATGGTTTGTGGCAGTAACAGACACTCATTCCCAAGGACATGCCAGTAGACATGATCACTGGCTCATCAACTGAAGCAGTGGTTCTGTTCTAAACATTACTATTTATCCTGTCTTCCAAAGACCTCTGAAGTATTGCTGGGCCTCTTCTCATTAGCAAGGCACAGAATTGACAGGTTTTACTGGAGTTTGCCTTCTACGACATTCCCTTTGTTCAGCAGACTATAGCCTTCAGACTTACAGCTTCTTTGCAGATTTTGATGTCCCCTGACAATGAAGCCACGTTCTCCATCACTTGCAAGGCTCTATTCAAGTATCCAGGTGTCCACATCAGTGGCATTAGATTGTATACAGCTCTTAATCCTTTATTTAACTCCACTTTCCCTGTAATTAAAAACAAGTGTTAGTACTTCAACACTTGAGCCTTCACATAATCCATATGGATTGGCCCTGTCTTTTAGAAGTAACAGCAAGTGTCTTGGCTTCTGTGGTAAAAACAACACACTCCTCTACAAAGACAGAACTGACAGAACTGCTATTTTCCTATTTTATTAAGGTGCCTTCTTTTTGCCCAACTTCACAGCTATTACATGTTTTTTTTCTGGTTCCTCCTCGTTCCCCCTCCACTTTTGCCTAAAAATTTTGTCCAGATGGAAAGGAGAAAACATGGTCACATTTTCTGGTTGTCTGGCAGCTACAACAGCAGCTCTGAGCAGGATGTCTGAAGATCTCTGACAAATGTCTCCTTATCCAACCAGGCAGACATCCTGCTGGGGGTCTGTTATACACCACCCAATCGGGATGAAGAGGTAGATGAAGTTTTCTACAAGAGGCTGGCAGAAGTCTCACAATCGCTAGCCCTTGTTCTTGTGGGGGACTTTAACTTACTGGACATCTGCTAGAAATACAACACAGCAGAGAAGAAACAGTCTAGGAGGTTTCTGTAGTATATGGAAGATAACTTCCTGAAGCTGCTGGTAAGGGACCCTACCAGGGGAGGTGCCTCATGAGACCTGCTGTTTACTAACAGAGAAGGACAGGTGGGAGATGTGACGCTTGGAGGCTGTCTTGGGCTTAGCGACCATGAAATGATAGAATCTCGGTTCGAGGTGAAGTTAGAGGGGGCCATCAAAACCACCACCATGGACTTTCGGAGGGCAGACTTCGGGCTGTTCAGGATGCTGGTTGAGAGGGTCCCCTGGGAGAAAGTCC
>Ga0181612_116269_pt1 | contig 16535 bp, 9 predicted proteins | sample HoacroProtozoa21_FD_119630 | JGI IMG/M metagenome (GOLD analysis project Ga0181612, IMG submission 119630) | Hoatzin crop microbial communities from Cojedes, Venezuel. Combined Assembly of Gp0051906, Gp0051904, Gp0051908
AACCAAATTCTCTACTCTCTCTCTGTGTATATACACACACAGAACAATCCATATACATACTGAAAAAATGGATGAACTCTTACCTGAATACTCTTCCATAGTTGCCATGGACTTTATAGACACCATACAGTCGGTCTGCTACCCTCTAAAACATTATTTAGAGTCAAATTTTGGTCATCAACATTAAGTGCAATTACTTTCTGAAAACCCACACACAAACTTCAAGTTAAAGCCTGAATGTTTTTATACAGGTAAACAAGATTAGGCCTAGATCTAATCTAAGCCACTTCTGAAAGAAAAATCAACAGCATGAAGTCTTTGAAGACTGAAGACACAGTCAAGGCTGTACTGAAATTTTGAAAAATTTCGAAATTTTGACTATTTCTTTGGAAGCACCCATGTATAGGATATGCCTATGGAGATCATAAATAATCAAGTTACCTTCAGTTTTTGATAACCAGAGATAAGGCATAGCCTCCTTTACTCAAATAATGACAAACATATACAAACTTGCAACACAAAAGACCATCCTGTCACCAAGACTGTAGGGAAAGCTTCAGCAAAATTCTAACAAGCGACTTAATTTTTCCATCCAGCTCAGTGAAACAAAGGAAAAGAAATGAGCTCTCCATTAGAGAACTTAATGCTCAAGCTAGATATGTCATTTCAGCTGTTTGGAGAGTCAGTACCTGTGGCAGCCAGCACTACGATGCTGGCGACAACCTCAGAGGAGAAGACCACATGTACACTCTGAAGTGAGACTTGTCATCCAGATAATGCCCTTGTAATTGTGATGTACCAATGAATGAGATTCAAGTTTGTTACGAATTACTGTTACTGATCTATCAAAGCAGTAAAAATGAAATGCAAGCAAATTGCCCAAAAGATCTCATGCACATACAGCCCTGAGAAAAGGGCACGGTCAGTAGAACACCAGTGATTAATCCCATCAAGAACCTCAGCTCAACAGGGCAATCCATTACTGTCCTCCAAAACCAGGTCACTGCCACACAGTTTCCACCAAAAATTAAATTCCTGTTGAAAATACTAAGAAGCAGTATCATGCTCCTCATTATTGGAATTGTAATTACCTATTTCCTTTTTGTGACTTTAAACAATCTTCCATTCTTAACCCATAGAGTATCTTGATGCACAACATAATTGAAACATCATTGAATTGATAATCATTAGAAAGAACATTATTCATTACAGATCAAAGAACAAGCCAAAAAAAAAAGTGTGCTGGGAGGCATACACAATTCATACTACAAAATCTGGAAAACAAAGTATTATATGTCTGACCAGAAAACGCTGTTTTGGGGCCCTTCCCAGCCCAGACACCCAACAAAAGCAACTTGTCTGCTGGCTGGAGAGCAGCAGATATCTCAGTGCTCTTCAGAACACCTCCCCCTAATGTGTGATCATCAGGGAAGAGGGCAGATTAGCAACATGCATGTGTTTGACAGTCATCGGAGGAGCAAATTCAACTATCACATTTGGAACTCTTCCCCCCCACCAAATCTGTACTAAGTCAGTGCCCCCCTCCTCGCCATCTCCTGCTCCACGTTCCAGAGCCTGACTCTCTCAGGCAAAACTGCCCTTATTCTAGAGCACATATACCAGTTCTCTTGATTAAACAAGAAATACTGCCTTAGAAATAAACTATACTATTTGTCACGACACACATGGGAAATACTTACAGCTCTGACTCGCAGAAGGTGTGATATGACAGACTGCAGTTCATCGCTATAGTGTTTTAGCTCAGTAAATCTCCTGGGAGCAGGAAACAGATAGTACATCATTAGCCATCACGAAAGCAAGCTTTCACAGAAAGCAAGATAGAGCCACAACGCTACAGCCAGCGAGACGGAGCCTGGGTTATGCTGAGGTGGAATTAGCTGAAGACTCTTAAAGAAGTGACTGCAGAGTTTCATTTCCCTGAAGTGAACAACCCAACACTTACATAACTGTTTGTTTTTGTTGGTGTGGTGTTTTTTTTTTTTAATGTAAATTGTTCTGAACCTTCATCATTTAAGAGAGAAATTTTTATGACATTTAAGTAGTTAACTGAAATTACTACATCATTGTGTTGGGGTTTGTTTTTTTTTTTTTAAAAATGGGATTTATGAAAGCAAGCATGAGTGAACATGAAAGCTTCAAATAAGTACAAAGTCAAAATCTGATGAAGCATACACACTTCTTAATAAAAACGTGTTCACATTTTTGACCTGACAAAGACACTTTACTTTCAAGCTGCCATCTAGCCAGTTTTGAGCACAGCCTTTCCGAAGCTCACGGAAGCATTCACAATCACCACAATTCCTCTACGGCTCAGGCACATGGTAACTGTAACCAGGTACACGTGCAACTCTCCAGACCTGTCCCTGCACAGGAGTCACGCGTGGCTAAAAGCCATCAAGTCACTACAGCTTCGCAAGGTACCAGTCAGGCAACCCATCGCAAGTGACCACGTGCACGCTGCTAGCCTGCCACTACTGAAGGAAAGAGGCATCTTATCCACCCCCCCAGTTAAGCCTTGGTGGTAGTTTAAGTTGATAATTGAGTTCATCCTCATGACGAAGCAGAGGCAGCTGCCACAGCTTTGCTAGTGACAGGTAACCCATTAAGCCACAGCAACAGCCACTTCTGTGTGCTTAAACCCTCCCTACTACACACAAGTCTAACTCATGACCTACTTTGGTACACAAGAATGCATTTCATCCAGCTGGGAAACCAGAAACAACTCTACCTCAATTACTAAACAATGCTCTGAAAATAAACAAACACAGAAGAACACAACCAGAGTTGAGGAATGGGAGACTAGGATTAGCCTTCCAGGTTGATGTTCAAGCATTAAAACCTTCACCCCTCCCCCCACCACAGGCACACAGTCAGGCTCTGTATTTCAGAACAGTTTGTACCGAAGAGGTCTTACTGAAATGAATCGGGACACTTGTTTTGGGTGACCAAGTCTGAAATTCCAGGCTTTTTCATTTAACACCTCTTCTTCCTCTGCCAGGAAGTCTTCCTCTAAAATATTCTCCTCCTTACATTCAGGAAGTAAGAGCTTTATTACCATTTCTAATATTTTTGATCTCCAAGGAGCATCTTTTATAAGATTCACACACACAGGGTTAAAGTACATAAAAAGATTTAAAAGCCAGTGGAGAAACTGTACGGGAAAAATAAATATAGTCATTGATCTGCACAGTTGGGGTTTAGAGAGCAATCTTTTCAGTTTACACTTTATAAAATATGCACCAGGGCTGCATGTCGGACAGCTGCAGACACAAACAGTGAAGATATTTGAAATAATTGAACTAAAAACAAAAGATTAAAAAGCATGCCTTCAGCTCAGGAAGACTCCTCTTTCCACTCCAGAAATTTATGACAAAAAAATGTTATTTATCCTGTTTTGTGGCAAGAAAGTTTTTAGGAATGCTGTACTCCCTGAAGGCAAGAGTCTAGAACCTAAGAGGACTTTCAGTATGCTGGACTTCAGCAGCAGTACATCTTCTCCTACGCCAATTCCTTCTCCATTAAAAAAAAAATTTAAAAAAATCACCACTTCAGAACCAAGCTGTCTTCTTTTTCCTCAGAAAAACATAAATCAAAGCGATCCTATTTTTTGCCAAATATTCCATAAAGGTTGAAAATTTTAGAAATATAATATTTCAGGAAAAACTGCTTTTAAGAGACTGGTGGTGTTGCAGATCAAAGGTTTATTTCTCAAGTACTTGCTTAAGTCCTACTCATTCCTCATGTAAAAAAAAGAAAACATAATTATAAAGCAATTTCCAAACTGAGTTTGGCGAGGCACACAAAGGGATGCTTACTTCCCAGTGCACCAGTTTTACCACTCAGTAAATGAAGCAAGCCTAGCACTTTTCCCTTGATTTTACTGGTTCTGCAACATTACCAACAGTCTAGTTATTTAATTAAGCTATTAAGCAGAACTTCAGACATAAATGAAGAATAGATCAGGCCACATTTCTGTAGGAACACCACTAGGTTTCTTCTCCAAAATATTGCTTATGGTAATGGCAAAGAAGAAAATGTCATTTACAGTAGACAGTATTTCAATAGAAGTTATTTACTTTGTGCATTTTGCTCAGCAGAACTCCTCCCTACGTCCGACATGAGGGAGGGCAGTACTATTTTCCTGTTTTGTGAAGGAAGATACTACATGAACAGAACAAGCCACTTGTCTAACTAACCAGACAAAAAACGGAGGTTTTGCTTTTTTTTTTTTAATTCTGCCTTAGGAAAGGATGAGGCCAAATTAGAGAGGTCTGCAGTAGATACAAATTTATCTCCGAATATCAGAATATCACGTTTTTGTCACCATATAATTCCATCATTAAAGATATGAACTGCTTCTCACAGGAGAAGGTTTAGTTTCTAGCCTACGTTTGAACTCCTACAGCAGCAGCGTTTCAGCTTTAAAGCTCCTGACGTGGCTCCAAGCCGAAGCTGCAGCTCCACAGCACCGCGAGGCACTCCAGACTGGGAGCTGCAGCTGTCCTTCACCTGAACCCTTCCTGGCCCAGGAACCTGAAAGCCTACACTCCACACAGCAGCCAGATCTTTTGTTTCAGCGAGGTGAGCTTGCTGAACCCACTTTAGCACCCAGTGACCCAAGCGCCAGAGGTAACGCAGAGGGGTAAAGTGTCAGACTCCAGGCAGCTCACGCTACACGTGCTAGGCAGAGCAGGGCACTAATCCTCCTGTCAGAGCCACACATGCTGTACCAAATGCTCTCCCGGAATTAAAAAAAAAAACAAAAAACAAGAAGTTATGCTCATCAGTTCTTTATTAAACTTGTATGCAAAAGTTCAATTTGGAAGCTCTGTAGCTGGCAGAATACAATAGAAAGCATGTGCTGTATCTCCTAAGTGCTGTGAAGTCTCTACGGGGAGATACACACCGAGAGACTGTTTTCCTTACAAGCCCTTCCACATGTTTTCCTTGTATTAACTCTTTTCCTGCTTTTTACCAAGCCACTTTTCATAACAGCTTTGCTTTCTGAAACATTAGTTACCTCAAAAGATAGCAGTATATTCCTCATCTCAGCCTTCACCAGTCTTGCCCATCTATGCCTACAGGCAGACTACTGGCAAAGGTTCCCTGCCATGAAAGGAGGAAAAGCTAACTCCTACCAGCCACAGACAAAGGTGGTGGAGGAGGAAGTGTTTGAACAGGGGGCCAGTTTCACCTGTAGCTACAGAAAGAACTGCTGTATTTCCATCTCATTTGTGAATGTTATCTTTTATATTAAACCCACGCTAAAAGCTTCCTTGCTGCCACAGAAGGCTGCAAAAGCAAACACAATAAAAAGGAGGGACTGCACCAATTCACAGTTAAGTCTATGAAGAGGTTCAGAAGGGGATGTACCCTCTAACGCCCTTAATACAGCACCCAGAGGTGCTAGGGAAGTACAAAGGGAGCAGACACCAGAAAGCAGTCAGGCACATGGGCTCTCCCTAGACAGCACCTCCTACTGCTGCTGTTGGACAGCAGACGAACCCAGAGGGGCACTCACACAGGTCCCGATTGCTTACAGATGGCAAACAGCAACATCTCTTGACCCCACCGCTGCACACTAATGTTTCTAACTGTTGCAGAAGCAGAAACTCTCACTCTACCCTTCTCACATCATCTAGGGTGTGATGCACCTCCCACTACATACCCTGACAATTCTGACCAGTTTTTTGATCCAGCAGATTGCTCTAGTGCCTGTCCCAGAGCTTCCTAAACTACAACAGAGCTGAGCTGACTTCTGGACTTCCAAAAGCATCTGTGAAAACTGGCAGCTTGAAGAGAACTATGAACTGCAGCACCAGGGTGTGTGCATCTAGAGTTGCACACTAGCGGATTTTTGGAAAGACCAACTATCAATCTGTATTCTGTTCATGCTTGTAAAGTTGGGGGGGGTTTCTGGTGTGCCCCCCCCCCCAACAAATATTAAGACGTTCTCATTTCTGAGTCTCCTATTTTAAGTCCCTTCCTTTTAATCTAGCTAAAATGAAAGACTCATTTTGCATAAAGCGATGGCATTTTTCTGAATGTTTCCTGCTTCTAGAAACAGGATTGATTAAACCTTTTCACACTACCTCCTTCTTGGACTTCTGTTAAGATTTGAAGTGCAGAAAGATAATTTTTTCTTTTCTGAATTTATTCTATGGAGATAGAATATTCTGTCATCTGAAGTTATAGTTGTAACTGAAAAAGGGAAAGGGAGGGAGGAAGGATGTGGAATCTTACTTGTCTGGGTTTTTCACTCTGAATGTTGCATTAAGAGCTTTTAATCTGGAATCTGCCTGAAAAAAGGGGAAAAAAGCTTTGTTAATTTAATGCAATTAAATTCCAGTGACAAAAAAATCTCAGCCTTCTGGAAGCACCGTTCGAAAAAAATCCTGCCTTCCTGGCGTATTTAAATCTTCAAACATTGAACAAGTTGACAGTAGCTGCCCTGCATGTCAGGATTTTTTTATTAAAAAGTCAAAAAACTAAGCTATTTTTTTGCAAACTAGGATGTAAACAGTATCTACTAAAACTAAGCTGGTATAATCCAAATCCCACAAAAATAGTCCCTTAAAATGTTACACAAAGCATGGAGTTAAGATACACAACCCTGCATTCTTTTTAGATGAAGCAATTAGGTAACATAAGACCATATGGACAAGCTATTTTATATTTTTCAAACCAAATAAAACCAGTGGTAGAGTGACCTCTATATGCTCTTTATTACTAGGAACAGTTCCCCAGTGAAATCAAAATCTTATATATGGTGTTCTCTTACTTTATGACTTGCTTTACAGAAAATATGTAATTTGTATATCAGAATAGAGCCATTTTTAATGCAATGTTCTTTTCTATAAAAAAGCACATATAAATCTCTACAGAATAAAGTTCAATACCTAATTAAAAAGGTAATTGGCTACTTTGCTTTTTGAGATGTTGGTTTACCAATGACAGCAACAGCAGTACGGAACCTCTCGGAGGAGGTTGGGTTTTTTTCAGTTTAATTGAGCATTAAACTGTGCGATGGGTATTTACTCTTCATAAGACACCAACACAGACGAGATATCCCAGTCTCATTCACAGAGCTCCCACACCACCACAACTTTTCATTTATATATGGCATTTTACATACAGCTCACTCAGGGCTCATCTATACTGCATGAAAGCTTCAACTCTGGGGAAAATGGCTGGGGTTTACTTTTGAACAAAACATCCCTCTTTTCAGTGAATGAAAAATAAACAAACGCATCTTGCGAGGTGTATGTATTTCCTACAGCGTACTCTTCCAGCTAACAGACTGTGCCACAACTGCTAGGAGCAAGTTACTTCAGCAGTATTTGTTAGTGCTGGTAGATGAATATTTTGTGCACTGTTACAGCCAGCCTAGAGCTTGAAGACCTATTTTGAATTTGACAGGGAATGGAACACAGTGTTTTCCCAAACCAAGAACAGTCCTTCCTTTAGCACCCTCACAGTAACTTCTACAGATGAGATGGGCACAGTTTGAAACTGTTCCACCTCCCGCTGCACTGGGGCCAAACAGAAGAAACTCATATTTGAATATCACTGCAGGTTCCCTTCACCTGGAACCAGCTCCATATCTGGAAGATGCTTAGGAGAGCATCCAAGTTGAAGGAAAAGCAGCTTCTTTTTTGCAACTCGGATGAGATGCACTGATGGAAATCCTGCTAACTTTAGCTGTCCTTCTTCCAATCACCAAACCACCAATACAAACAGAAAGGTTACGTGAATGAAACCTGCAAGACTAAGACTGACTGATATTGGTAGAAAACAGGTTCATTGTCATTGCTACACGCAGCACTCCTCTAAGAACATCCTGCAAAGGGAAGACAAAGGCAGCATGGAGAAGCACGTCCAAGACAGCACAAGGAACACAAAACACTGCAGTAACTCCAAGTCCCAGTCTTTATGTTCATTCAGAGTGCTCCACGGGCTTGTACAGCCTTGGACCTCCACTGCTATATCCCAACGCGTGATTACACGAGCCAGTCGGATTTCGGGTTGTTCAGACTCACCTACGCATACTCCTCACACATCCTCTCACCACACAAACACCACCTAGGTACACTGATGTTAAACCAGAGTCCTTCCCTCTAAGCAGCTGCTTCACAGAGTACTGTACTTATGTTCCAACAGCAGGCACATTCAACAGGTTTACACCTGAAAAGGATCACTTCCCACACTGCAGTTACAGGGCAAGTTTTTGCCTTGTTACAGACACACGTAGTGCTCTGCTCTGAAGGAAGAGTTCAGTAAGGACACAAGCACCATCAGGCAGGAACCAAGGTCCTGCCAATGCTCAGCAGTCTAAGTAGGGTTATTTCCTTCTTGCCATTAACAGCACAGTAACTCTCACACACCACTTCTGAGCATTTGCACCACACAGAGCGAAGCTGTTAGAAAAATGTCTGTCCAGTCTTAAACTTGATTTAAGACTAATATGCACAAGCCTTTTAGAGATTTAACTCCCCATCAAATAAGCTACAGTCAAGGAGTCTTCAGACAGTTAATACCTACTATGATGCTATAATCATTTAAGTAAACTAAAGAGAGTGGGGAATTTTCTCCTTCCTAAAGGAAGGGTTAAAATCGCAAGTGACAAATCCCTTGCAGAATAAAATGAAGTGCTGGGGGTGGGAGGGAGGAAAGGCACGATTTGAAGATACAGTTAGAGTAAACAAAGTCTCCAATATCAACATTCAACTATAACACACTGCACTGCAACAATGCCTAATTTAAAGTTTAGTTTGCCTGGTTCAAACCCTTTGGGACAAAAGACACATCGTGCTTTAATGCATCAGTGGCACAGACAGCAGCAGCACGTAAACCAGTGCTCTGGTTCTGGTCTACTAAGGCACGTAGTGAAGAGAGGTTTGTCCTCCAGTATAGCGCTAAATAACCTCCCATCTTGAGGGGTTTATACTTCAGATTTTGAATACAGGAAAGATGCTTTTCCCAGGATTTTACAAAAAGTTATTTTTCTTTCCTGAGGAAACAGAAACGGTAAAAGGAAAAGTATATACACAATCAAATCTAGAAGGAAAAAAGGACTTGCTCATCTCTCATTTCATCTACAGTATGGTTTCAGCTAGGCAAATATTCTCAGCATTCTGCTACGAGTTTTGTTTCATACACACACCACCGTCTGCACTCCTGAACATACCCTGCCAGTATAAACTTTCTGAACTCCTAGAAGTGTAAGCTGAAACAAAGATTTGTTGACTAACAAAACACAACTTGAGAGCTTTACGTTATTTGCATTATGAATACCAGCAACATGCAAGCCCTGCCATGGTGAAAGAGAATTATTGTCAACTTATCAACATTAAGTGTCAGTATCAAAGCCCCTTGGACATTGAGGCTAAGAGCACCAGTGATTTTCTTTTGCTCTCGCTATTCAGAATAACTCTGCATAATCCACCTAGTTTTCAGTTGTGATTCATGAAGAGTTGATTGTGTTACAATGAAACAAAAGCTCAGTACTTGTCTCCAAACAGCAACTTCTCCAGATACAGCCCAGCAATCTATCAGTTTCTGACAGATTCTTGTCCTGCAAACACACGACCTTTGATCACTTATTCCTGCAAGTCTTCCACCAGTTTACCCAGCTACAAACTCACTGATGTCAATGGCAATAGTACTGCTTCCAGATACATTCTGTTAAACAGTTAAGGGGCACCAAATCCATCTGTCTTAGTCCCTTCCAGCAACATACCCTTGTAGAGAAGTCCTACAATTCAGACCCCTTCGCTTGCCTTTTTTTTTTTTTTTTTTGCAAGACGCTTTGCACCTCTTACCAAGCTAAATGTGACACCCATCTTTAAAATGATGCTAAACTAAACTGACACATACAAAAGCACTGCTATGGCCTCAAGTTCATTAGTTTTAAAGCTTACAAGGATCATAATTCTACGTTACTAGCAAAATTACAGTGTTGAGCATCAAACATAGGCACACATTAACAAGCCTGCTAGAGAACTTCACAAGGGAAGTCTTACCTATTACATGCTAGGAGCACTACTGCTTTTTGTAGTTACAAGTATGCATAAAGCAATGCCTTTAACTCATTCTAACAGCAAACAGACTTTCATAAATAGTCTAAAACATGTTTGCTGCACTATTTCTATGTCACAGCAGTCATGAGACAAACAATTAAGAGTAATTACCTTTAACTGAAATCCAGTCTCATTCACCATTTCTTTCCATCCACCTTCCTAAAAATACAGGAGAAGAATGCTCAGTTAGAGCGATTTAAGAGTGCCACAGCTTTTGCAAGTCCCTGCATCAGCCCCTTTATCAAAAGGGCTTCTCCAGTAAGCCTGGGTTGTGCCCCATGTCTTTTCAAGAATCTGGGTTAAGAATAATGCATCAGTATGTTGTGCTTATATACTAACCTCCCCCAAAATACTTTCTCCTCTTCAGCACTCAATCACCTCAGTCTGTCAACCATGGGCAGGAGCCACACAGCTTTGTCTAAAGCAGTAGTTCAGCTCTTTAGAAAGAAGGGTAGTTACCATCGATTGCCTACTAGATTATCAGCAGCTCCAAGGACCTTTGCAGCTTGCAGCAGAGCCCCCACAGAGAACACACAAGTGACAACTGTTTACAGTGCACTTGCAGTCACCTCGCTCACGTGCAGTGGTTGGTTGTCCACTGTTCTCAGTTCCCATACGCTGGTTCACCTGTATACTACACTGTGCTATGGTAAACATCTGCTCACACTGCTTTTTGGGAATCTCTCATCGAAGCACAGGAAATAGAAACATCCCATGTCTCCTGAAGGTGAAAACTGCAGACTGCAATGTTTTAGCTGACAACTAGATCACAACTTCTGTGATAACATACTGTACTGGACCACAACACATATGAATGTATCATGATTCTAACCACAAAGCTAAAGAAACCATGGATATCCAAAAAGTGAACTGGAAGTCAGGACTATCTCTGCAGCCAGCAGTATAGCATGGTAACTATTTCAGCCTTAGTCCTAGGGTAGCTGTCCCAATCAACACACATTAAGTTCCCAATATGCTGTTCCAAAGAGGTGGAAATTCTCTCTTACGAGCCTTAATACTAGACTGGAAAAAGAGTCATAAGGTACATTAGAAGGCCAACTGTACAACTGCAGTGGGTTGTTAAACAGCTTTTAGATGGACGAGCCTTTTCCACCTCAAGTTTATTCACGTTGTCTACCCTTCTTCTAGACACAGAACAAGCCATGGGTCAATGGGAGGGAAGAAGAGCAAAAGGACATTCTCTTAAATACAGTCACTAAAGAAAAAAAATGGAAGCACATCACTTTACTATACCTGCGTCAAAAATGAATAAAAGATTTTGTCTTGGCAAAGAACAGGATGTGAAGCCACACGTAACAAGAAGTTTTCCAAACCCATTCTTCTTCTTTCCACAAAATCTGGATCCATGTTATCTGCAGATAGCTTATGCCATACAAAGTCAGCCTATTTAAAGAGAAGAGTGTTAACAGAACATAAATAACAAACAATACAAAGCAAGCTACAGCCTCGGTTTCCTTACCCTTTTTTCTGGCAAAGGTGGAACAACAATATGAGGATAGGTAACTGACAAGTAATTCCTCAACAACTCAAATTCACTGTAGCGTCGCCACAGGGAGTCCACTGGGGCACACTGTCCCTCACTCTGGGACTCAACAGCTCTGAAAGACAAAACAGCAAATTTCAGTATTAGTAAGCTATTGCCTTCTCCCTCATACCATCAATACAATTACAGCAAAGCCCTAAGAATAGTTACCCAGTCATGATTACCTCATAACTCACCCATAATCTAAAGTAACCTTAATTTCATGTCTACATACTTCATTTAAAAATATGTATAATTTCTGCCTGATAGGACTCAAATTTTTTAGGAACACAGGAAAAGTCAACACATTTTCATCACACCTCAAAAAAACAGGTAAGTCACAGTCAAGTAGAGTCACACGAGTGACTTAGTTCACATTACTAGAGAATTAGACATATTTCTCTTGGAACAGTGCTGGGCTTCAAGCCAGCAGTTTCACGAGCAGCCGAAGGAATTTACTATTCAATGGGAAAGTCTTCACTTCAGAGGATGAAAATTGTCTTGCCTGCAACAGCTACAATAGTTAATATAACTTTAAAAATATTAAGAAATTTTGAAGAATATTTTTTTTAAAAATCTAGCAAATTTCAAAGCACTTCCAATTTTTTTGTTTAAAGTGATACCTTTTTTTATATTTAAGGACTAAGGACACATAGTCTAACAAACTAGCTAAAGACAGAATAAGCAGGTACAAAACTGATGCATTTGAAAAATCTGTTGAAAACTTGAAGCCAACATCACCTAGCAAGGTGTTAAAGGATTTTATGTTACTATAAAAGGAGAAATCATGGAATATTATAAGATTGAAAAGTAATGTAAAAACTTCCCAAAAAAAGTCATTCTTCATACAAGACATTTAAAGCAACAGAAATACTTTGCAATATCATAAAATAAGCATCAGGTCAGTAACACTTCTTGCCAGTTAGCATATGCCAGAATAAACAGAGAGAGAGAATCCGACAAGGCACTTAACAGAAACCATTGATATCTAGGTCTACCTTGGTTCTTACATTATGTGATGAATTAGCCTACAAAGCACTGGCATCAACCTACATGAAACAGCATTAACTATGTTACAAGATTATCACAGATTACTTGAGGTTGCAAGGGACCTCTGCACATCTGTAATCCAACTCCATTGCTCAAAGCAGGTTGCTCAGAGCCACATCGAGTTGGGTTTTTGATTATTTCCAAGGGCAGAGACTCTACCACCACACTGGGCAACCCATTCCAACGTTTGACCACCCTCACGGTAAAGAGGTTTTCTTACATTTAAATGGAATTTCCTATATTTGAGTTTGTGGACACTGCCTCTTGTCTTCTCTCCGTGCACCACAGCAAGAGTCTGACCCCATCTGCTTTACCTCCCCCACCAGGTATTGACACACATTGCTAAGATCCCCTGAGCTGTCTCTTCCAGAGGCTGAACAACCCATCTCTCTCCAGCTGTCCCTGCACCTCAGACACGCCAAGACTGTAATCATCTTCATGGCCCTTCGCTGGACTTTTGCTTCAGTATGTCCACATCCTTCTTGTACTGGGGAGCCCAGAACTGGGCACAGTAAGTCATGAACTACAAGTACTTACTCATATGGTACTCAGTTGAACAGGGTACTAGATTTCTTCCAGCAGAATTCAGGCTGTACAGTTCTTGAATTCGTAAGACCTTTGTCAGTAAAGTTTTAAAAACGTCTAAATAACACACAAGTTACTGTTTTTTTAAGCTATTCTTAACCTACAAGGTTGGATTTCTAACAACCTTATTGAAAAACAATCCTGCTCCATAGCAGTCAAAATTATTTTACACACTTAAACAAAACATAAAAAGCCTTTGTCATGCATTTCTGCACTTTCATTAGATAGGAACAGCCTTGCTATATCCTCTTGTTTAAAAAAAAATAAAAACAACAAAAAACATGGTTACATCTTGAGGCTAAAGTAATATAATAGAGAATTGTGCAAAAAAAAATTTTTTTTTTAAATGAGTAAGGTATACACCTCTCCTTGCCTTATGGAAAAGGCATTAATTCCAGGTAACTGAATTTGGAGGAAAAAAATTCACAACAAGGAATAAACAATTATTTATTCTTAAGTATTCAACACAAACTTCTGCAGATTAAACTCTTTGAAACTGACTTCAGAGAAAAAGGCAACCACACTGCTGACAGCCACTAAATTGCACTGCAAACATCCCACAGAATTGTTCCCCATCAGTGTGTTTCGATTCAACAAAGTTGCAACTGCAACCCCGGAGTTTTGAAGACGGTAAGCGCAGCTTTGCGCTGGGCTGACAGGCTGAGCAGCATTCCTCCCTACACAAGCACTGAACAATTCAAACATATCAAGAACACTTCGGCTAAATTCAAGTATCTAGTTATTGTACTATTGCTGAGTTGGAGGTAAATTTAAATAGCTAAAGAATTAAGCTACGATGTCCTGGAAGATTAGTTGTTTGGTTGAAATGTGAAGGCACAAACCTGACCTTCCTGAAGGAGAAACTCCCAGCAGGGTTTGGTAAACAATCTGGCCATTCAAGACACTCACATAAGAGTACTTCAGAATTGGCATCCTTTTAGTCTCCAGCTTCAGCAGGTATCAACCAGTTGCACTGACTTACACCACGGCTGCCAAGAGCACTACTTCTGCATGGGTTATTATCAACCCTTAAGCAAGACTGCCACCATCAATGCATCACAGGATTATGTGGACCCTGTCTGAGAACATACTGCACAAGCAAATGTGAACAGGGAAACAAAAAAAACTGGCCAAGCGTGCCCTAGGAACCCAGCCACATCCCTGGAGCACCTATCTGTGCTGCAGATACAGGTGCTGCTGCATCAGCAGGAACATGCCAGAGACTCACCTAAAGCTAGGCAGACACACTGCACAGAGCAAAGCAGACTGCGGCCACCCTGACTCCAACGGCAGGAAGATTACAGATCCAGATCTCACATCTGGAACAAGAAGTCCTCCATAATATAATGGACGTTCTACCAGACAAGAAAGAGGAAGGAAAAAAAGCACCTGCAGGATGCATTTGGTCCATTGCTATTAAATGTCCCTGTCACTCCTATGCATAACCATTTCCTGGCCACAGCAAGGAACTTCTTTCCAGTTTTGATTTTTCTGTAATAGGAGAGTTTCATTATTCATCTTTCTTAAAAAAAATTAACTGAAGTTTAAGACCGACTGCCTCACCTCGTAACCAGAGGCAGGCTAGGTGTGCACATACCAGTGACAGTTTATGGCAGCCTAACACATTTCAGACATACAATAGAGTTACAGAGGCTTAAGAAGTTACCACCAAAGGTAAACTGCAAGAAGAACAGTTCACTTTATTTTTTACATATCATTCTTATTTTTCTTGTCAATATGAGCCCCTAAGGAAAAGTACTGCTAGCCGCAATTATTTTTCATCTCCACTTAACTCATTCTATGGGCTTACACTGCCATGGGTAAATTCATATATAAAGCTTTCCACTTCCTGAATATGAAGTACTTGGAAAAGTTCATCTGGCTGTTTCACTTCAAGACAGTGTGTACTTAAGTATGGTCTTCCGCCTCTAACCCAACCAATTCCCCACTCAGTGTAAGTCTGATCTTGTATTTATCACTTTCTAGATAACCTACAACATCAATGAGGTCAGAGAACAGCGAAAAGGAGTTTATCTTTCAAGGAAGTTTCTGGTCCAGACGTTCCCTACTCTGTGTTTCTGTAGAAATACAGCTTCACAAGATATTAGAAAATTACTGAACCAAATTTTGGTAGCATGCATTTGTAAGTGGCCTCAATATAGCACTCTCATATCAAATACAGTTACAGTAATACACATTAGTAGTATAAAGTTAGGTGGCTTGTCCTCCACAGTCCACCTGCCTTAACTCATCCTGGCTCTGGCTTGCCAGTCCTCCACACACCCATTTTTGCCAAGTCAGCTTCATCATGTAAAACTTCATCTGTATTTTCCTTAGAACTCCCAGTTCCTGCAGTCAAGAGAGTCACATTATCATTTAATAACTTCAATGGTTTTAACACCACAAGTGTGAGAAAAGAACTAAAGAATCATGCCCTGCTACAAAGTGACAGGAGAAAAAGAAACAAAATTGAGAAGAGTATCTTCAGAAATTGAAAAGGGACTTCACAGATTCAAGTCTGTTTGGGGAACTACACTTACTCTACTTCCGTAGTACAGGTTAGAAGAGAATGCACTTACATTTCACGTTCCTATCCTACAAATATTGGAGGAAAGCAAATACACCAACAGCATCATCACATATTTTAATAATGTAGCAGTCCATTTATCATTTGTAAGGGTCCAGGTCAACATACCATCAGTAAGCTGTCACTGTAAGAGATCACAGCCTTCTGGCAAGAGAATGTTCCAGTGTAAATTATGCTCTTAATGCTTCATGACTGCTTTGCGCCATTAATTATCAACTAGAAGCAGCGATGACCATGTGGAACTTTAACTCTGCAAAAATTTTCTCAACATGCCTGCTATATCAGCTTTGTATTTGTCAGAATTAACAAGAATACATCGGTTATTTAAAAAAAAACAAAAACCACAATAATCAGAGCAGTAACATCTCAATTCACACATAAATATCAAGCAGAAAATTAAATAGGAACCACAATTTTTAAAAGGTCATCTAGGAGCATAGCACTTCAGCAGGGCACCCTGTCACTTGAAGTTCTGTGTCTGCAAGGGACCAGACCTTGCTCCAGGAGCAAGGAAGCAGGCGGCCAGACCAGATCGTGCCCCTCACTACACCTTCCCTGCCCACATTGAAGAAACTAAGGAAGTTTACTAGATCTAAAGCCCACTGTCAATTTATTACAGAATCACAGAATGGTGGGGGTTGGAAGAGACCTCTGTGGGTCATCTAGTCCA
>Ga0181612_100309_pt1 | contig 16534 bp, 12 predicted proteins | sample HoacroProtozoa21_FD_119630 | JGI IMG/M metagenome (GOLD analysis project Ga0181612, IMG submission 119630) | Hoatzin crop microbial communities from Cojedes, Venezuel. Combined Assembly of Gp0051906, Gp0051904, Gp0051908
TGGCAGGTGCCGGTATCTCAGCTGCAGTGCAGTCCTGGCACAAGACACAGTCAGAGCTTGGGACTTGACTTGTTTTTTTCCAAGCCCCTGGTTGGTTTTTTCAAGAATTCAGAGTTAAGAAACCGCAGCCCCTGGTTGGTTTTTTCAAGAATTCAGAGTTAAGAAACCGCTCAGGCTGGAGTCCCTCATTGTCAGACACATCCTGATGAAATACTCTTTTCTCATAGATGCAAAGGGTTTTCCTCACAGTCTTGCTTATGCTTGTACTGCTTAACAAAGTGTGGTTAAAATTCACTTTCCTTCTGAATGCTTTTCCTCTCATTTCAGTGATGACTGGAAAATGTCACTTTGTCAAACATCCTTTTATTTAATCACAAAGGACAATTCCAGGTGTCCCTCTCCACTGTCTGCACTCTTTTCATTGTTTCTATGCAAGGTATTAAGGACATTGCATTCCGATGTGGGTCCCTGATGTGAGGAGGGAGCAATCTGCAGACATGGAGTTATTCCAATATTCAGAAATAGGTTTTTTACCAACGATGAACATTTTGGGGATGGCCTGTCAAGATCCCTCTGAATAGCAGCCAGCCTTCCAGCACATCAGCTGTTCCTCTCAGTTGGCACCCATATCAGATTCTATGTGAAAGGACAGGGGTTAATACTTTCGCACATGTACCCCAAGTGTTACAATAGGTGATCAAACTGTATAACACACAATTAAGGCTCAAGGTCTCTCAGAAAAACAGAATGCCCCAGACATCGAACCACTAAACGTATCTACCACTGAGCGGACAAAGGCCCAGGAAAACAGGCTGAGGATGAAACCTCTAAACGCTGCTCCCTGAAAGATAGAAAAACAGTTACATAAGAAATAAACAATTACAAGAGGATTTCCTCACTTAAAAAGAAAACCCAACCTGTACAGGGCAAGACATCAAAACTCCTAGCTGTGCTGAAAACCATACCCTTGAGAGCAAAAGATGTACCAGTCCTAACTCCCTTACCCTGGGAAAGAAAATAACATCCATCATTCATGGGGTGAATGCAGAAAGAAAATGAAACCATAATGATTTGCTCAGAGGAATGGCAAACAGATGCATAGGAGTTAGATGTTTGAGAGGTAGAAGTCAAAGCTCCAGGAGAGGTGGTCAAAGCTCCTGGAGAGGTGCTAGCTTACACAAGCTGACCCACTGCAGAGGCTCAGCACAAGAATGCAAGTAAGAGGTAAGAGACCTAGAAGCACAGCTGCAAAACAAAAAATAAAGAGGCAGCATCTTGAATTACCAACACTGTTACATGAAACCAGAAGCAGCTAGAAAATGTCCCGACGTAGTAAAAATTGGATTATAAACAAAAATCAACATAAAGAAACAGATCAAACTTAATTAATAGATGTAATCTTTAGCAATCTTAAGAGGAAAGGTTTCAGCAGTCACAGTTAAGGCCAAACTATAAAATCCCAGTGGCCTTGGTAGGTCTTTTCATTTTACAGGGTGACTGGCTGACAGACAACAACTTGAAAAGCAGCAGACAGACCCAGGGACAGAACTGCCAATTTCACTACTGTTCTTTTAAGCAAACGTGTAAATACCAGAAGGAATCTAGGAGGGCTATCTAGCAGGTAAAAAGTTTAAAGCGGTAGGGAAGCTAATTAAATGCTATCAGCAGTCTAAGTATCAGTAGTTAGCAGCATAGCATATCAGTAGTTAAAGGCTGAGAAGATTGTAGGTTAAGCCTGTGTATACAAAGGTTTGAGGTCTGAAAGGCACAGTGAATAGTACAATACTATGATTTAACCAGACACAAGAAATACTGAAGGAAAATTACACAGGTGCATAAGTAAGGATACTCATACCTCTCTAATAACCACACTTAACAGCTACATTCTTTTGCTTCTAAGAATTAACCCTATGAAATTCATGATCCTAAGTAAAGAACTCAATAATTCATGAATTATGTATGGTTAACTTCCTCACCTTAAAGAAACAGAAGGAAAAAGAAGACGGCAAAAGCTGTGTATAAATATATCAGCTGCATATTTAAAATAAAGTGTGATGTTTATCTGTGTATTGTAGAGAATACAGGGAAACAACTGATGGAGGACTGGAAAAAAGTGACCTAGTATACTGGATGCTCCTATGAAGGGAAATATCTGGGGAACAAAGATCACTGTCAATAGCAATCTCTGCTAATCTTCTCTTCTACAGGAAACACAGAAAACTGAGCAACCCATTCCAATCCTATAGATACTGATCTATGTATGTTATGTGTATGCATATTTGTGTTTATTTATGAGTACCCCTTTGTGTGTTCACAACAGATATTGCAAAATGTCGGGAGAGATGAATTGCTAATGAACTCACATAAACCCTCCTACGAGCTCTGGGTCTAATCACAAGATCTTCAGTATGTCTGCTACCTTCTTCGCCATCTCACCAGTAAGGCTAACACAGGATTTGTAAAGCAGTCAACAAATGAATACATTGCTCGACAGCCCCTGAAGGGTTATCAGTCATGAATGTTCTGAATAATCGAATATCATTCAGTTCTGGGCCTACTGTACACCTAAAAAGAAAACGTTTTCCTCGAATGGTGCCTTCAAGACTACAGGGTTGCTACATGTGAAAACACATCCAATTCTAATGTTGTCTATACTAATTGTTAAATACTGTGCATGTTTGCATGTGGTGTACCTCCTGCTGACGACAACACCCTGTCACAGGATGGACCCACCTGCTCCACAACACCTGGGAGGCCAGAGCAGATGTTGCCACATCAGTGAATGGCCAGTTGCTGTGATGGAGCTGACAGATGGGTGTAAAAGCACTAATCTCCTTGGTTCTCATGAAGCCCAGCATCCAGACGTCCTATGGGATGTCATTTACTGTATCTTGCCCATAACAGTGGCCCAGTTAGTTCTGGAGTCCACACATCTGGTCCAATCTGGCTATAAGGATATTATGAGAGACCATGCTGAAACCTTGCTAAAGCGAAGGTAAACCACCACAATCACTCTGCCTTCATCCACTGAAGCAGTCCTCTCATCACCTCGCAATAGAATGCAACCAGCTTGATCAGGCGCACTTTGCCGTTGGTAAACCTATGCTGGCCATTTCCAATCATGTTTCACACGCCTGATAATGCCTTCCAGAATGATTTCTCCCTTAATCGTCACATGGTTTGAGGTGGGGTTTATCATCCTTCAGTTCCCCGGGACTTCCTTGCCCTTCTCAAGGATGAGCATGACATTTTCCTTCTTCCAGTCACCAGGGACTCTTCCTGATGGCCATGACCTAGTCATTCTTGGGGTGGAGACAGGAGGCTCAACCAGCCATTCCTACCTCTCTCCACTGAGATTAGGAGCATTTTACTTCATATTATTCTCCATTTGGGAGACTAGTATTAAGGCAGTCACTTTCCCTGCCCATGATGTTTGGCTGCTCCTCCTTCATTTTAACCAGTTCTACGCAGCCTGTCCTTGATCACCTCACTGCTTTAGAGACTAAGCACACCCTTAGCAAACGTGACCTTCAGCGGGACACATAGCAGAACGGGATTATTCAAGGACTCTTCTGGTGCGGTTGAGAACAGAGTTGGCAGTTAAACTTCATGTCTGCTTGACAACATACACATCTTTTATATACGTAGATATGCCTGTGTGCGAGCGTATGCCTGTAAGTATCGGCCAAGCAGGACCCGCCAGGAACAGATGGTAGAAGAGCTGGTTGAAGGATGGGTAAGTCCTTTCCCCCAGTACCCGGCAGTCCAGGGCAGCAGTTCCTGAGCTACTCTGCTCGGGAACCTCCATGGCTCCTCTCGTATTTCCACAGCCAGGCCCACGGCCCTGCGTCTGGGTGCTCCTCCGAGAGCATGCTGGTGGCTCCAGGGGGCTTTATCCAGGTGGGACGGACCCGGGCGCGTCGCCAGTGGCACGGGACAGGAGACTGGGCTTGCCACGGTCCCTCTGGCTCATGAGTTTCACCAAAGCAAACAGAATGAACGTCCCAGTTACCTTGACTTCAAGGGGCCACACCAAGGGCACATGGGAGACGGCCAGAGACGAGCCGGGGATCACAGAGGAAATGCTGCCAGCAGCTCACCCCCGTGCTGGGAGGTGTTCGTGCACAGACAGCCATCCACAAGCAGCGACAGCAGTAACCATGACAATGTCAGCAGCGCTGTACCAGGAGGGCTTCCTCAGGAATTAACATCTTTCTGTACCAAGAGCGTATCTCCCTTTTTCTGACACGTGCTGTTGATTCAGTGGTAGTCCATGTTTGCTTTATCTTCCTCAAAGCAGAGCTACCTGAGAAACTGCTTTCTCTGCAAATTGCTTAGGCAGGACTACCTGTAAAATTGAAATATTTTTTACATACGGTCTGTCCCAGCCCATGTGCTTGTGGAGCACTGCACATCACAGTCCTACCCTGATCCCTCTCCCTTGGATGTCCCCATCATAGCCAGGAACCGCTGCTGACTAAAAATCAAGTTGTCTCATTTCACTGAGCAGACTGCTGTCCTCCAAGGTGTGACTCAGAGCATTTCAGTTAGGTGTGAGCATGTGCTATTTGCTAGAGATAAAATCAACATTAATTAATTCTGCTTTTTTCTAACGAGGCACACACAGAACAGAGCTGGTCCTGGCTGCGTATGAGGACCTGCTTCTCACAGCAAGGGCTTCATGGAGGGCTTGGTCACTAACAAGTGTGATCCTGGTGGAAGAAAAGGAAGGACAAACTGTGGGTGCTAAGCTGCCTGACAGGCTGGCGGGCCTTTTGCACTGCCTGCTCAGTGCTCAGCCTCTCGTGCCCATATCAGCCCAGGGAATATTATTATTATAATCATCCTCATCCTCATCCTCATCACCACTATTTTGTAGAGCTCATCTTTACTCTTCTTCTGTCTGGGTCAACAAAGACCGAGCTCCATCGATGTTTACCCCTAGAAAGCATAACAGTGCTCTTTTATCTGAAATTGCAGTAATAAGCATAAAGAATAGCACTCAGCATCTGACAGGATGACTGAGGTAAGCTGTCAGCCAATATTTGACTTTCCAGGTGAGATTAGATTTAGCATTTAATATAAACACAAAGCGTGCAGTACAAGGCACCTTGCTTATAGCATTTTGCAGGCTGGAGGCTACTTACTGCTCAGGATACCTCTGCTCCTTTCGAGAGCATCATCACCATTATTCACTGGAGTTTAAAAATTCTGAGTTACTGTGAATCTCACTACAGAAGGACACGGGAAAGGTAAGATTCTGTTTGCATTTCTTTATTTCCTATTGAAAAAGCATCATAATTTTTTTGTTCTGAATAAAAGAAAAAGCAGAGAGATTTTACACACACAAAAAAAATTCAAGACCATTTGTATTTGGATTTTCTTCTGCTTGTTTACTTCATTAGACCATCTTTATCCCCTACGCCCGAGTGTGTGTAGAGACCTATGTGCACATGTACCTGCGTCCTCTGTGTGTGTGTGCCTGCTCTCAGCATGCTGATATCGCAAGGCTAGCCCAACCAGCAGAGGAAGGTGGATTGCTGAACTCCAGTTCAAACACCACAATTTCTTATTAGTGATGAAAACTCACCATCCCTTACCACAGGCTGCAGTAAGCTCACCATTGCTCGAAAACTGCCCTGAAATCAAGTGACTTTTTGCGGAAGCTTTGCCCCACGTTGGAGGGCTTGGTTGGCCTCAAGCATTGCAGGGCAGGACCGAAACACTGTACCAGACCCTTTGCTTTTTCCAGGCGAGCAGGCTGCAGTCCAGTCATTTTCTCTTTAGACCAGAAAGGCAGAAAACGACAGCGGCTTTCCTCAAATCGTCCCGATCGCTATTGCCTCGCTAGGGAAGGCAGGGTGCCTCGACCCCTGCAACACAGCTCATGGGGGGCCCATGCTCACGGGACTTCTCCAGAGCGTATGTGGCTTTCCACAGACCAAAAGTGACCTGAGTGAGGAGGGGACTGAGACCTCTGAAGGGACTAAGGCCTCCGAACATATTGAAACACTCAGAGATGGGGATTCTCAGCTGATCTGTAATTGGTACTACATTTTCACTGGCAAGTGGCAGGTGTTATTATTTAGTTATCATAATGCAAACAGAAGAAACCAATGTAACTGCTTTAGTATAGATATCTGATTAAAATAAGTATCATGTTGTCTTTAGTAGCTGTGACTTGGAAGGATGGCTGAAATGCAAAACTTCACTTGGGCGGTGGAAGATATTTTCAAGGAAACGTTTCTCACTTACATGAATAGCTGGAGGAAAAACATGACAGAAGCGGCAGATAAGTTGCAAGCCAAAGTTGATGCCGAAAACTTTGACTATGTTATCCTTTATTTGATGGTGATGATTGGGATGTTCTCCTTCATTATTGTGGCGATCTTGGTGAGCACTGTGAAATCAAAGAGGCGAGAGCACTCCAATGACCCCTATCATCAGTACATCGTTGAGGACTGGGGCGAGAAGTACAAAAGCCAGGTTCTGAATAGAGAAGACCTCAAGTGTGTGATCCATGAAAACTTGGGTGCAAGGGACAAAACAAGCCCTGGATCACCTTAACTTTTTGGAAACATCAGCAATGAGGAAATCATAAAGCCACGGACAGGGAACTCACTGGAACTACAAATAGCTGTGAAACTGTTTGTTAAATTAACAAAGAGGTCAATGTGGAGCGGAGCGCTGAGGAAATCAACGTTACTGTTTCCCATGAGGGCTTTGGCATAGCTGGTCGGGGAACACCCAAGAAAAATGCATGATTGTGCTTTGCTTTGATATTCTGTTCCTCGGGAAAATAAAACCAAGAGCGTGAACAACTTGATTTCTTTTTAGGATTTTCCAAATCCAGAAGCAGATCTGGATATTCCCACCTCAAAATAACTGAATTAGTGGTCAAAAGTGCTGCTTTAGATCCAAATTGTATGATCATCTTAAAAATGAGCCCATCTTAAAAATAACTTGAAAATATACAGTAAAATATCAAAATCTCCATCTATTGACTGAACAATGTGTTATGGTATGAATCATAGGAGGTAACCTATACCCACACACATTCATTCCAAACTATTTTTTTATATGATCTGGCTCCCATTTTGATTTCATTATTCATTGGCAGCAAAGATTAACACATGGCCTTCTGACAAGGCCTGTTTTATAGCAGAAGAGCTGCTAAACCAGCAGCTCATCCAGGAGCATGTCCAGGTTGTCTAGGGCAGCTTCCAGAGGTTCATGATCTTTCCTCAAGTCCATAGCTGGCCAAGCTGTCCCTTCTGCTGATCTGGTTCTTCGGAGCAATCTGCCTATTTGGGGTGCCAGCTGGCTGACGGAGGCACTGGTTACACCCCATCAGCCAGGGCTCAGTACAAACCACTGAGATCCTGCGTCATGGCTTTCAGAGGAGCGATTTCCATAGCCGGCTATCAAGGTTGTCCCATCGCTGTGCTTCCTAAGTGTTTCCTGTGTTGGGTACTGGTTTCCACTGGCCGGGAAGCAGGTTTTCAAGATGATTAATCTTCTCCTGTGCTGCTAAGGTATCACAACGCCGGCTCTCAGGGAATCACAGAATCACAGAATGGTCGGGGTTGGAAGGGACCTCTGTGGGTCATCTAGTCCAACCCTCCTGCCGAAGCAGGATCACGTGTCTCGTTCTACCTGACACATCCCTGAAGGACACGGGTGCAAGCGCAGAAAGCGCAGGCTGGTTTTGCAGTCCCGAGTCCCTCTGTGGGAGTTCGGGAGCCGTAGCAAGCAAACACTCATCTCTTCAGAGGGCTGCAGAGTAGGGAGCTCCATGTTTTAAGAGACAGTCATGAAAAAAACAAGGTTGAAATAATTTCTCCTTAGCAATACTGTTGCTAATTAGCCGAGAGTTTCCTTCCCCCACATCATAACATACGAAGATGAACTCTTCTCCATAGCACTCCTCCATCTGTTCAGGAATAAGGGATCCATTATTATATTATTGTATAAGTACGTCAACACATACACTTTTCATAAATCCACCAAGAGAAGATACGACTGGCACTGTGCAAGCTGAAAACGTTGCTGCCATCTCTTCTGCAATGAACATTTGTGTTTGCAGCAGCTACAGCAGCCATGAGAGACAAAGGGCTCGCTCACTGTCGGCAGCAGAGCCCTCTCGCATCGCCCCGCCAGCGCGCCATCCCCGCTCAGAGCCGCTCTTGTCTTCAGGAGTACATTAGTCCATTGTCTCGCTTTAACACACTGGAGAGCCCATCCTCTAGCATATTATTCTTGTTTTTGGCAGAGAGAAAGGAAAACGCAACAAAATGCCCAAGATCACACTCGACGTTTGCAGGAGGAGGAAGGACAGCAGAACACAACACCCCCAAACACAAAAGCAGTAGGGGCTGAGCTGTCGCTGCCGCGCGCCCCGGGAAAATGTGGCACTTGGACACACTACCACTGGCAGCACGACCCTCAGTCAGGGTGGGATAGTCCTGCCAGGCTGCTGTCACGGCTCCGCAGAGGGCTCTCGTGTCATTAAACTTTAAAGAAAGACAATGCCACACTGAAAAGAAAGTAACAAGCAAAATAGGATCAAAAGACCTTGGATAGTGCACAAAACATGCCAGGAATTATTTTCAATGGTTTGGCATAAGCAATGGTCAGTCTAAAATATAACCTCTACTTACGCCCAATGAAATTTTCATGACCAGGCTGCAATAAAAACAAAACAAAACTAACAAAAACCTAAACCTAAACAAAGTAAAAAACCCCCCAGAAAACACAAGTAACAATACCCTGAGTTCTTTCTCAGGTATAAATAACAGCTTTGGAGTTATTTATAGTTAAATCATTAGCCCCCAGCCTTTGACCTGACATTTCAAGCACTTAACATGCCACCAGCCAGAAAAAAAGCTATAATTAAAACTTTCAGCCAATGAAATCAGTAAGTAGGGCAGCAGCCTTACGTATGGCACCACTTTGCAGCCTGATGCCACAATCCATTATCTATGCAATACTTCCTCATCTTCTTGTAGCTTTTTCTCTCAATAAAGCACATCATTAGATGACTTTAAGATTACTCCTGAACAGAGGGAAGATTTTAATTACGCTTTTACAAAGAGAAATGAGGAGAAGCAAGCTGGGAGACAAGAAGGTGGAGGAGTCCTCTTTCACCCAAAGTGGATAACGATCACATCCTACGATACAGAACTACAGTGATACGACACGAAGCCAAATTATCTCCAAAAGAGGTGTTTAACGCCAGCAGACTGAAACAGATTGACTGGGAGCAGTTTACCACTCACAGAAACACACAGTATTATGTTCAGGCACCAGTCAGGATCACGTTCAGCCTTTGTCATTTCTGAACAGCACAGAAGAAAAAAGGAATGTCAAAACCAACCCAAAACTTCAGTTTTAAGACAATAGGCTCAAACATTTCACAAGCTGAAATGTGAAATGATAGGCTGAGATTGCTCGCAGTAGCAGGCGACTTGATTCAGAAATCTTCCATATCCATTCTCTCAGGCCTATACTTCAAGAGTCATGTGAGGGCTACAGCTATTTCTTGTCAAATAAAAGAACAGTAACACAGTATGGAATAAATAACTGATAATTTAAAATAATGTTATTTATCATAAAAATAATGCCAATGTCTAATTTTGAAAGGTAATATTAAAATGCTGTATCTAAGCCATGTACAACTCCACTCCTTATGACAAGAACGAGCAATAAATGTCACTAATTTTTCATCTCATAATTCCAGTAAAGGACAGAAATAGATTTGTGCATAGGCTGGTAAACTTTAAAGACAATTTTGCTCTGCCTACAAAATTCTGTTGACAGGCAATATGTTTATGAGGAAATTCACTGTCAGAGTGACAAAACAGAATAGCTGTAGACTTACCTAACTCCTGGAAGCTTGAGAATACAACCTACGTTCCAGGAGCATTTTTTTATGCTTTGAAAAAACATTGCAAAATTCAAGACTGAAGATAGCTTCTGCTCAAAGGAGGTTCAGCACTGGGGAAGAAAGAGTGCTGCAAACTGGCTTGAGATACCTTACATGCAGAAAAGGGTTTTGCAGAATATGAATGAAATGACAATGCGCAAGAAACCAGAAAGTGCTTTTAAAAGAAATTTTTTTAAATCTTGTTTTCAAGACGTGAAAAAAAAACTTTGTGAAGGAGGTGCATATATCCTAATGCAACACTTCTAACAGCACTGACTACTACCAACTTTGAATCCTGTATTTCATAGGAATCTACGGGAGATGCTTTCAGAAGGGCTCAGAACGGGGGAAACTCTATGCCCGTGAGGTCACAGCTGGCAGCGGCAGCGGAAGCCAGAGCAAGGCTGTCACTGGGCACCTTCAATGTGCAGAGTGCTGCAACAACACTGACTGATCATTGATAGCTGCCATTATCGAAGGCAGCTTTTAACAATTTCAGTTGACCAATGGAAAAAGTGAGGCAAAAAAAGGATAAGAAGTGTAAGAAATGAAATATTAAAGTTACTAACGTTAAAGGCAGAGTTATCGATTTTCAAACAATTTTCATTCTGTAAGATCAGTACACCCACTGAAGCCATTTCCCTCGAAAACCAAAACAGCTCACCGCATCACAGCCATCATTTCCACAGCAAACTGGCCAAACAGACCAGGGTAATCAAGACATATAGACTGAAAAATCCCTACAGACATCTTTGTTTAGCCTCTTCCTCTATATGAATAGAAAATCCCCCTCTGAAGCAGGAACACTTGAACAGTTAAAAACATACCCATCAATAAGCATTTCAGCGGGGATTAAAGAAGCCCAGAGCTATTCAGTTTAATCATCAAAGCACAACACAGCTTTTGTGGGATTTTGCTTCCTATGACTGATGCATCGGATGTATCACTTGATCTTGTCTTTCAGACTCATGACTCCACAGCAAATAATGTCAAAGAGATGTACATAAGCACACACACCACAAAAACATCAGCCTGGGAAAACCAACAAAAGGAATACAGAATTACCTATATCAACCTCAATATTCATATCAATCCATCCATGCCCAAGCCACCAGCTTCTCTACCTGTCAAAAGTGTATCGTTAACAGCTGATTTTAAATGATTCTTATACAGACTTTGAAATGCTTGCCTGTGATGAACTACTTCAAAGTTGAGCTGTCTCAATGCCCTATAACATAGATAAGATTGGCAGAAAAGATCAGAGTGAGATGTCCCTAGTATAAAATGAACAGAGCAAATAACAGGGCAATGTGATGAGAAGAACATTAGTACTTATTTTGCCTTTGATCCTAAATCATCTGCGTTTGTTAACCCTGAGGACACGGCCACAGTGCCGACATTTTTAAGGAAGCTTCTTGTCCGAGTGGTTTGAAGGCCACCACCTTCAGGACATCTTCTCCTCTCACTGCTCCAGTGCTAAGAGGTTTAATTAAATCTACTGCCTTTTTTCATGGAGTTGCTACTGGCTTCTTCTTTTCTTTTGGTATAACAGGTTTAGCTTATGGCGAAGGGCACTAAGCCCACGGCACATGATAGTTTTATTTTTTTATTTAAATCAAAACAGGACAAATTGCTGCTAAAGGCCTGATCCTGCAACCTTCAAACACTGAAATCTCCTACTGCCTCAATGCAAGAACAAGAACACAATAAACAGCTTTTATTTGATCTAGCAGTGACAGTCTGGTCTGCTTTATCTCACTGCTGCTCCTCTACCGTAGTTCTGTAGTAATAAGGTACACTTGTAAGCCTGAAATTGCTTTACATTTTCAAAACAGTGAAGTTTGAATGATGAAAGAACCTGGCACAAACTCACAGGGAAGGAACCTGTGACTCAGGGAGCATTTGGGATAGATCCTCTTCTCAGTGTACACACATAATTACCACTAACATCAACGTGTATCGTGCCCATCAAAGACAGAAAAGGAACTCAGTGATATGCCATCCTACAGCTGAATTACCGCAGCAGGAAAACCAACCCAAGAAAATAAGTCAAAAACTAATGGCACTGCTGAAAGGTCAGACAGGATTCATTCTGAAACGCTGGCATGTTTGAAACCTTGCTGTACCTCCATTAGCTGCACCCACTCCGAGCGTCATAGCATTAACCAGGCACCAACACACACCTCGTTTCAGCGAAGTGCTGTGTTTCACACTCCACACTACACAGCAGATTTCCGAGCTGTGCAAGGATACACGTACATGCACGCCGCTGACGCCATTAAGCGTCTCCCGCAATGCAAACGTAACTCTGGCCTAAGCAAGTGTCCTATTTTTCGCAACCAACCTCTCAGCATCCCCCTTGCACACTTGTGACACCGTATGACCAAAATAACCTGCAGTGTCTACAGTCAGAACATCCACGCATCTTTGTATCTGAGAGCATGACTAAACAAACCTGTTTAATAAAAGATCAGCTTCCCTCCATGAGGCAGCTATAACAAAAACAAAGAGCGCAGAAAAAGTTACCAAATAACTTCCCCGTTGACAAGATGAAATAAAAGAAGTTTACACAGTGCACTGAAAATAAAAGCAGCGAGGAGGTGCTAAATATCACTGTAACTGCTTTATCGATGTTCCCAAATAACTTGGAAGTATTGATGTTATAGGAATAGAGAAATAAATCAAACACTCCACCCACTCCAAACAGCTAATTCAGTCTTGGAAGTACCCACAGAAAAGATTTTAAACTCCTTTCTTGGGAAATCCACTGGCTTTCATCAGGTATCAATATAAAGTTAAGAGTTCTCTGTAGTACTGAATGTTTTGTGAGCTTCACAGAAAGCAGCTTGATTAACTCATTAGGAAATTTAGGAAAGAGCTCCCAGCCACAGACTAAGGCACCACGAGGCTAAAGGCAGCACCGTCTCCACGGGACTGGGCATCTTCCAGCAGAGGAACGAGGACGAATAGCAGACAAATGCAGGGAAAAGAATAAAGCAACAGAAAGACAAATCCGTCGTATGAGATGAAATTCTAAGGTTTTGCACACCTCATCTGAAGGCTCACTAAACAGGTCTGACTTCAATAAAGGTCAAAATAGAGTGTTTCCTAAAATTACCAGTGATTGTGAACTTGAAATCAAAATACGTCCTTTTTTTTTTTTCTTCTTCCTAGAACACTCTTCTTTTTTCAGAACGAAATGTGGTTTGGGAGAGACATTGGGATTCTTTCTGCAGAGCTCCCCAGCCTGTGCTCTCCCCAACACCTGCCCCTGCGTCCCCCATCGGGGCAGGTCCCAGGTTCGCTCTCTGGGCAGTCCTGCTCCACTTCCATGTGATGCTTCCACTGGCACAGGTCTTTGCTTTTCTGAAAGACCCAAATGGCTTGTTACAGTTGCCCTAAAACGAAAGGCAGCTGTAAAACCCACCAGCCCTGGAAGGTTTAACATGAGTCAGTGCGATATATTTCGCCTCACCTTTGCCTGAGCGTGGCGGTGTGTGGCCACAACCAGGGCTGGACGGGTTCAGCAGCACTTGTTCAGTGCAAAGGCCGTTGAAACGCGGCCCAGCGTGTGCAGCATCGGTTAGGAGCCATTATAAAAATTGGCAGCTCTACAAACCCAGGATTTGCTTTTCACATAGAAGTAATTCAACTGTTCAATAAATAAATAAATAAGAATTAATTCAGCAGATTTCTAATGCTCTCAGACCAATCGAGAATGGCAGCGGCCAGTCCGGGCAGCTTTCCCATGACCTCTCTCATCGAGAGCAGGAGGCAGCATCTTGCCCTTCGTCAACCTTCTGAACAAACTATTTTAATCACAAAACTCTTTGCAGCCCTAAATAAGTTCTGTTACACTGTTTCTGGATTTGGGTCTTGGCCTCCTTAACATGGGAAGGCACCCCCATTTCACCCTCTTACTTTCCAGCCGCTTCCTACAGCCCACGTACCGCAGGCACATCTTTCCATTCTCTCTCGGTGGCTGCAGAGCCCCCCTCCCTGGGAGGTCACCGCCCTCTGAGAGGTCTCCCCTGCAGCCAGGCAGCACCCACAAATGCCGCCCCAGCGCTCCACCTCCACCCGTACCGCAGGAAACCTTCTCCCCTCATTTTTTAAAGCTTCCTCCTCTCAGTGCTCCTTTGCACAGCGGGCACAGCCCCTCCTTCCCCGCGGAGCCACGTCATCCCGGCGTTCCCAGTGCCGAAGCCTCCCGATTCACTTGTACTGGCACATCCCAAAAGGTGCGGCCTGACACAGATCGTTATTTTTTCCACCCTCAAAGGGCTGTTGTGTAGATTAACACAGTAGCTTTTGCAAAATGCCCAGAATGTGCAAAGTGCTGTGTAAGCGCGAAGGATTATTATTAGAGACTAACGTGCTTGGAACCTTTCTGTGGCGATGTGACGGGCGGGGGGAAAGGAAAGAAAAAGTGAATTCCTAGTGCCGCGCCGCAGGAGCAAGTGTCACTTCTCGCGCAGAGCAGCAGCCATATTTCTTGGGCTGTTCCACCTGCGCACGCTGTGCCCATCGGTTTATTGTGGCTGTCTGGATCAAACATGCTCTGACCTGACCATCCTGGTCTTCACAGATGCCGCGCATTAACAACTCGGAGACATGTTCAGCTGCACCTTGAGTCACAGCAATTGCTCCTGGCTAAGCAGTAAATTAATTATTTGTAAAATCATTCATTTTTAATAGGCACGGAACATCAGTCCAACAAACCATGTTCTTTGACCACATTTCTAAATATATTTCCATTTTAACTGTTTTTTTACACCTGACAGCATTTCTCACTGATATCTTTAGCCACCGGAGAAAAGAGGATGTTCTGAGCACAGGACCGAGGGCTGGAAACTCAGTGCCTGGGACCAACTCTGGGCTGGCCCAGGCATGGCCACAGCACATCATCTCTGCCCCACTTCTCTCCCGTACAAACAGAAATTGATACACCAGCATTAGAGGAGACAGACCTTGGTGGATGCCTGTAAAGTGCCTGGAAAACACGAAGCCTTCTGCGAAAGCAAACGTTACTGTGCAATATGTGTTACCTGGCACAGAGACCCCTTAACGCTGCAGGAAATGAAGGCATGCAAAATATAGCATGTTAATTCTTGTGCACTGAAAACAAATTAGCTTTGCGAGATGTTACCAGGAAACCCACTGAACTGCTGCACCATCAATTACATATTCTATTCTCACATATTTTATTGTCAAGCTGGTGTGACCAAGTCGTCCAACACTGGATCAGGATTTTTGATTCAGGGGTTCTATGCCCTGCTTTTGCTGCCTTGGGGAACTCGCCAAAGTTGCTCTCCCACTCCCCATCTCTGTTTCAACTTATAAAATGGAAGTAACAATACTGATCTCTTCTGTAGAAGACTCTGAGATCTGTTCATGGAAAGTGCCAAGCCAAGGTGAGATATTACTATTAAATATAACCTGAATTCTCTTGAGTCCGCTCCAGCTGTCAACTCAGCCACTCTGAAACACTTCAAGTTCTTAAGCAACTTTTGGTCCTCTTCAACAACGGCTTCATAAAACCATTCTGCAATACTCCCCAAACCAGCAGATGTACTTTTTTTTTAAATTAACTAATCACACCACTTGCGATTTTAATTGTATCCAGGAAACATGGCTCTCGACTGTAAAAATGGCAAAAGGTAAAGATAATGAATTGACAGCAATCTCCCCCAGCACATACAAATGAAGAAAACCGAGGTCAGCACATGCCGCAGAATCATGACAGATTGCACTCCAGTGGCACACAAAGATGAGCCAGCACTATGCAATTGATTTATCCAGGGATTAGTCAGAGGTCACTCCTGCAATAGTTTAGGAAAGCTCATTGCTTAGCTACCAGCAGGCAACCTCGCATGAACTCTAGCTTCCAGCTATGACCATGCTTAACCCTCTTGTTGCCTAAAAAAAATCACTGCTCAGACAAGTAGGTCCCTGATGTTACATCAAGTTGATGACCCCATCTGCTGTTCTGTATCCGTAACATCACAAAATGTCAGACCCAAAGCATGAGAGGACATTCCTAAATCATCTGTACTCACCAAAGGACAATTTCCCTTTTCTTTTAATTTTAACAACAGAGCCCCAAAAAGTACCATCTCTTTTCAAGGTAAGTATTTCATTCAGAAAGTCAGATGTCAAAGCCATAAGTCAAAGAACGCCCTTGTACATTTGTGCCGTGCCCACCACAGCAGGCTCTCGTTTTGTGACTGGAAGCAGATCCGTGATGGGTTATTAATCATCCCCTTCCCGACTTCTGCCAGCCAGGGGAGAACAGAGCATCCACTTTTCAGACACTTGGAAGCAAAGCAGCAGCTGACCAAATGTGTATTTTTATAAGAGGATATCATCCTGGGATGCTTGGGATAACTGGAGACTGTCAGCCAAGGCGCCTTTAAAACACCTACTCAACAGCTCACCAAACTCCTCTTGAACAGAAAGTGACAGAAAAAAATGTTCCTGTAGCTGAGAACCATCAGACAGATGCCGAAAAACTGACAAAACAGAGAGGCTGCCTGCTTATTAAAGGTAATTTAATGAAACAGATACACACTAACATCGAATAAATCATTATACTTTGTCCAAACAGAA
>Ga0181612_122980_pt1 | contig 16534 bp, 11 predicted proteins | sample HoacroProtozoa21_FD_119630 | JGI IMG/M metagenome (GOLD analysis project Ga0181612, IMG submission 119630) | Hoatzin crop microbial communities from Cojedes, Venezuel. Combined Assembly of Gp0051906, Gp0051904, Gp0051908
AGGACCCTGCCCTTGCCCTTGTTGAACCTCATCAGGTTCCTCTCTGCCCAGTTGTCCAGCCTGTCCAGCTCTCACTGAATGGCAGCACAGCCTTCCAGTGTATCCACCACTCCTCCCAGTTTTGTGTCACCCTCTTTAAGCACAGGGCAAGGGATGCTGCTTCCCATCCACCTGTGGAGGGATCTCTACCAATGAGTCCATCTGTGCAAAAACTGATAGCAGGCACTGAGTACATTACCTGTCAAGGGTAGCTGCTCAGCATGCAGTGCCCATCTTTTTTCTTCGTATCTTTAGTTTTGGAATACACGATGGGAGAGTACGCTTACATCTAGAAAAACGATTTCCCACTCCAGTGATTTGATATATTAATTCTGCTCCTGGATTGCAGCACATTAACAAGGAACTAACTAAGCTTCATCCAGGGCTTTTGTTGGTGATAGGATGTTGATGAATAAATGCCCCATTATTAAACTCTTAATCCAAGAAAACCTTCCTTCAGAAGTGCAGAGTGTTTCAAAACAGGGGTCTCCAACCTGTGGCCTCTAAGTAACATAATGCCCGTGCTACCTTCCAGTGTGGGAGCACATGAAGCCATAAATGCTGAAGGTAACAGAAAGCTATGACAGTGTTTAGCTGAATAATTTCTGAAGTTCGGTTTTCCATGGGGCAGCCTGGAGACCACTGCTTCAGCACGAGGTCCCTCTGCTAAGCAAACTGCCTGTAGTGTTACTTTGATTTTCACCCTTGCAAAATGAACTGCGTTTATGGTGCCTGATGTTGCCGACACCTCGTGGCGTCTGATCCTTTTCAGTGATCTGCTGAACTGTTGGGCTCAGCGGTGGCGTGGCTTTCTCAGGTAAATTATTTGTTGTGGCAGAATGCAGAAATTGGGCACTTTTTATTTCTTAGGACTGTGCAGGCAGGTTAAAGTGACCTTTAGATCTGCCATATCCAGTTGACCTGGATTTGTCTCCAAGAAGGGTAGGTACCATAGGAGTTCACAGACGTGGCTCCCAGGCACCACAGCTCTATCTGCTGCTTGTGAAAATTAGTCAGATTTCTGAGATTTCTGGAGGGATATTTGGTTCTGAATGTGTTGGCATCCCTAATGTTTGTAAAAGGCTTTCGACCCTGACCAGCGATCTCTGAAGTCCTGGTGCAAGCAAATGCTGCCAGGGCATCACCCGCCTCCTCCGTAGCTTGGCCGCACTCTGTTTCACATCTCAGCACCCCGGAGCCTGCTTTGATCCTGGCCAAATTCCATATGCTCTTTTCAGCTTAAATAGTTCATTTTGTTGTTGATAGATATAGGAAAGGCTGTTGCTGTTGTGTCTTTTAAGACAGAGTAACCGACCCAGCGACAGGAGGAAACCCCAGTTAGGGTGAGCAAGGAGGGGTCTGGCTGCGTTTCGGCTGTGCAGCGGACTGTCTGCAGCCTGGATTTGAGTTAATGCAAATCACGAATACCCACAAATGCAAAGCTGCGTATCGGCAGATTCAGGAAGGCATCTTCTGGCTTGTCATTACATAAAGTAATTTTGCATAATTTTTCAGAGGAAAATGAGAGTCATCACATTGTCATTTTATAGTTGTGTTGAGAAGTAAAGCCTGGCGTTTGCCACTTGAGTCTTTGCTAAAAGCAATCGAGTCTGATGACACCTTAAACCCCTAAATGAGATGCTGCACTGCTGTAACAGTATATGTGGGCTTCCAGGTCTGATTTGTAGTTCTGCCACTCTTGATAGGTAGAGAGTGTCAGGGTTTTTTGGGACCCGCAAATTCATTTGTTTGGTACTTAGGTCCTGAAAAAAAAAGTTAAAAAGCTTCTCGATTTTTTTTTTTTCATCCAGGCAAACTAGGCTTTTTTTGTGTATTGCCTTTGTTTGTCCTTCTTATAGAAGATTCATTCTTCAAACTTAACATATGTAAATTAATATCAACACAAGATGTAAGGTGGCATTTTGATCTAAATTCTTAGGTTCAAAATTTTAAATGATACAAACTTCAACCCTTAAAATACGGAAATATCTGGATTGTTTATTTGATCACACAGAGAACGGTTTATAATTCTGCTTTTGTGTAGAAATACTGACCTTCCTTGTACTTCATATACCCAGTGATTACACTTAAATATATAGCCACTGTAAAATAATTCTATAAATATTTCTGAGAAACACCTAGGTTATAAAACTTGTTCTTTGAAGCAATATGTCAGCTTGAAACCATTTTCATAGAATCATAGGAGTACAAAAAGGCGATCATAATACCTTTCTAGCAGTCAATTAGCTTAAAAAGTACAGAGTAACAGAAGATTTAGAAACTGCTTTTTGTGCATGCTTAGACAGGGAGTTCAGGACCTATCTAAAGTAGCCCATCAAAGGAGCAGCGTTCTCAAGTGATTTCAGTAATAGCAAGGCAATTGTAAGATAAAACAAGAGCATGAACTCAGATCATAGCAGGTTCTTCAGGGTTCTCAGACTAGATATTTTGCTAACAGGGTTTAATTGCAATAAAGCCAGTGATGTTCAAGACCAAGAGCTTCTTGATGGAGGGTCGAAGTCACTACTTCAGTGTTGGTTTTTCTGGCTTGCTCTGCGGCCGGAGCCCTCGTACACCTCACTGTGAGTTCCCCGAGCACCAGGGAGCTGTGAGCAGGCAGTGCCCACTGCTTCAGGTGCAGGGAAGCTGTCAAGGCTGGAGGAGCCACTTGGATCCAGAGGCTCCATCTGTGGGACCCACAGATACCTGGTACACGGTGAAACTGCCGTCTCTCACCTTCTGCATAGCGGTGATGGTGCTGAAGAGCAGAGCAGGAGCAGCAAGTGCTCAGCATACTCCCAAGGAGTAGCAGCAGGTGATACCTCCCATGGCTTTAGCTTAGCACAAGGGCTAATTCTCATTCTTCCATTCAAAACCACTGAGCAGTGGTTCAAAGGGTACATCACAAACTGGTCCCCAGTATAAATAATATCCTTGAGCAGCCTTAGGGTTTGCTATCTCTGCTTTAAGAATACTTTGTTAGCTGTTAGTATCATAAATATAGTTGAGTACCTATCATCTGTTAGTCCGTCATCTTTTTCAGGTATATTCATTTAATTGGAATGAAGTGAAGCTGAAAGCTTAATATATGTGATAGTAAGGTAGGAATAGCCATAGTTCATTGTATTTTGCACAGACAGGTGATCAAAATTCAGCTGGAAATCGCCTGAGCAACCTGATTCTAACTTGAAATTGGATCCAATGTTAAAGTTGATCCTGCTCTGTGTAGAGGATTGGAGCAGACTAACCCCAGCAGTCCCTTTGACAGGAATTATTCTGTGATCAAGTCTATGATTCTGTGATAGAAGATAAGAAATGTAGAAAAAAATCCTGTGAGTCAGAATCAGAACGATTTTTTTTTAACGCATTGATTTTGAAATTACAGAAGTTTATTTTTTTTTTCTTATGGATTTTCAGCGTGTGGTTAGATGCCACAGAACTATTAAAGTTGCATTTGGAATAGTTGATTTGTTTTGTCTTGGATATCAGATAATATTTTCTCTCTTCATGAAAGTTTTATATGGATTTTTATCACAGCTGGCTACATTAACCTTTAGATGGGAAAGTCATATTCATAGAATCAGAGCTGTGCAGATCAGAAGGGATCTCTGGAGTCCAGCCTCCCTGCCCAAAGCTGCGGAGTCAACGAGAGCAGGTTGCTCAGGATGTTTCCAGTGGGGTTTTGAATATCTCCAGCAATGGAGACTCCACAACCTTTCTGGGCAATCCATACCAGCGTTCCATCACACTCACCATAAAAAAAAATTTTTTCGTTATGCTTTACTTGAATTTCCTGTGTATATTCTTCTTGAGCATTGTATTGCCAGAGCCAGTAAAATATTCTGCAGATTAAATTATTTTATGAAGTCCCAAGTGCAGTAGCTATGAGCCTAATTTTCCTCCACTGTAGAAAACTGATGTGCAACAGTAATACACTTCTGTATTAAGGGATCTGCGGGCAGAGCTGTTAGCCGCGGGTCTGAAGAGGTGTGATCCTGGACCAGCGTAACGGTGGCAGTCGAAGCCCTTGACGCAAGCGTGGAATGTCACTCACCTGTGCTGGCATTAGTTACTGGATCATCGAGTGTGAACTACTCCTGGTGTTAGCAAGGGGAGGAGTCATTCGGTTGCGTTTCTGCCCGCTCTCCAGCAGGCTAACTGATTTCAGCTAATTGCAGCTTAATGACTTTGTGGATTCAGAAGCCAGGCTGGAGCCTCTTGGTTTCTCATTGGGTGTAAACGCACTCTCTTGACCGTATCAGGTTTTTGCAGCAAAAGCATTTTGAAATTAAGACTGTTTGTATGAGTGAGGGCCCACAGAGCAGTAACACAGAAGATGTAGATCTGTAGGACTTCACTTTCAGCCTTGCTCAGGAACCCCTGAAGAAGAGCAGAAGGTATCCATCGTAGCCGAACCAACAGTGAATACAAATTAAAGTCTGCTTCCATAAAGACACAACACCAATACATAAGTCCCTGAAAAAGAATCTTTTGGGTTGCTGTGCAAGATTTCAATATTGAGGAGTGAAATAAGGCAACAGAAAGTCTAATAAAAGTTATGGACTTGCATAAGCACCGAGGGGAAGCTCAGCGGCGAGGCACGCGTGCGGTGGCATGTCACTGTGTAAGGCAGCTCCTGGAGGGCTGACGGGACAGGGCAGCAGTAGGGCACCTTGGTCTAGCTTTTAATCATCCTCTTATGCTCTGTGGGGAAAGTAATAGAGCTGTGCTTAAAATGGGGTTGGGTATTTTTCCCCGAAATTTTTGGTGTATGCTGAATAAGGGTTACTGTGTTCTACCCTCTACAAATAGAGCAGTTGTGCTTTTGTACGTGTGAGTGCCAAGGCGCTCGGTGAGTCTGACTGCGCTGTGTCCCAGCTGTCTCTTACGGATGCCTTTAGCTTCGCTGTGATGTCATAACTGGTTATGAAGGGTGAAGAAACTGAATTTGGCTAAAGTGACCTGCCACTTTTGCTATGAAACCTGTTTTTTGAGTGTATATACTTTTTCAGAAAATGTGCCAACTTTTTTTTCTACTAAAACTGGTAATGCTAATGAAAAAAATGACACCCCTTTTAAAAATTTTACTTTGAAGCTCAGTGTTTTTACTTTTAGTTCTCTACTACCTCCCTCCCTTCTCCCTCCCTTCTTTGTTCAAATGGAGAGGATATAAGGAGAATTCAGATGCTGCATGTCTTAAGCGAAAGCGTTCCCAAGGTACAGTAATTGTAGATTTCTTTTTTTGTAGTACTCCTGGCTTAGGAACCTTTAAATTTTAGTTTGCTTATACCTGTTAAATGTGTTAGATTTATATGCTTCAATTTCTTGAGCTGTATTCATGCCATTTCCTTCAAAAGGGAAGGAAAAAGCGTTATAAATCCTAGCAGAAAAGTAGAAGTGTTGTGAATCTTAGAGAAAATCAGATGCTAACAGTGCCATGAAGTAATCCTTATTATAATTGTTTGTGACTGTGATGAAAACTGTAAACATTTGTTTTTTACACTCTTTATAAATGGTTTAGCTTTTTCAATGAACTAAAAGCAACTTTTTTAGAATCATGGCAGGCCTGGTATAATATAAATGTCAGAGAAGGAATGGAGGGTTTATACTGGATAATGTTTTGTTTGCCACTTTTTTTTTTTTTTGGTAATGCATGCATCTTTAATTTTATATTGTAAATTATTTTTACTGCAGCTTTTGTATGAGGACTGAAATGAAATGAGACTTTGGACATACAACATAGAAAGCTGTATGGAATATATGATAAAGGCTGCTGTGTTGCAGAAAAAATCTTTGAACTTTGCAGCAGCTCACGTGCAAATTTGTTTCAGAAAGTGGGAGTAGATCTTACAGGAGCCACTAATGATTGCAGAAGGCTCAAAAGTACTTGTCACTGGTCTTTCTCTGCCACCGTTAAAGCCAGTAGTGATTAAACTTTTACTGACTTCAGTGGAAGTAGACTTCTGAAAACTGCACCCTCTATTTAAAATGTAGATGCACGTGGTAGGTTTAGAGTTATTCTTGTGATACCATATATTCTTTTAGCTCCTGGGGATGTTGTAAAGTATGAGAGGTTATTTTGACATGCATAGATGTTTGCCTTTTGACTTCCTTTAATTATATTTTTCTATAATTGGGTCCAAATGAAAATGCCCGAAATCAAAATGTTTAAGAGTAAACTTTTTCCTCCCTCTTCTCACACGTGGAACTCAAGTCTGTTAAAGGCAAATGGGTGTAACTGCTGTCTTCAGCAATAAGAAAGGACTGCTGCCTTTTTATTTTGTGATTATAATTTTGAAATTATTTTGTATATTTGTTTCTCCAAATCATGTTCAGTTGTGGTAATGAGTGTGCTTGAATTAAAAAATCAAAAGCAGGTGCTTATATAACAAATAGTAACATTGATGAATTGAGAAGTGCTGAAGTGTGATATAAAAATGACAGCAATGTGAAACAGCCCTTTTTAATTAAGAGCAATAGCTTTTTTAGTGGCTTTGCATTTGTTTTTTAAATAAATAGGAAAAGGTTTTAAAATCCACAGCTGTACCTTAGGTTTACAGGCCAGAACTTCAGAATTGCTTAAGAAAGAACAATAGCGGCCAAATTATGCTCTCGGCTACCAGTATGATGTGCCAGGCTTTTGTGCAGGAACTACTGCTTGCTGATTTCAAAACAGATTAATTTAAAAATCCCAGAAAAAAAGGAGGCAGAAAAGCTTTTCAGGCAATATGTGTCCCTTCTCTAGTCTTTGGCCCTGGCTGGAATGACAGAGCCTTTGTGGAGGAGATGGAGGTCGTATCGGCTCTTCGCACTTCAAAGATGCCTTGAGATTGATTTTAACTTGAGCATAGTCAAACTCTGGTAGGAGAGAATAACCCCATGCTTTGGTCTTGGCAGGTGGATGAAAATAACAAGTGAAAAAACAGGTGCTTATCTTAGAAGGTATTTAATTTTAAACTGCTGGGCCTGTGAAATGCCAGGTTCAAGTGCCTGTCTGTCTGCGCTTCATGCTGGAGGTGTTCGGCTCTTTGAGCCCTGGAGCTGGAAGGATGCTTGCACTAGCAGTGCACGTGCAGTGTGCGCATTCCCAGCTTCTCCATGGGGTTTCCAAAATAGTGAAGGCTTTCTGCTCCTCAGTTATTCTCCAGTTATTTTGTCACAAGACAAGTTTCTGCAGTTGAATTGAGATCAAGTTCTTCAAGGCTCTAGGAATATATATTCTATGTTTAAGGTTTACCTCTTCATTTCTCATACTTAAACTTGTTAGAGGGATTTTTCCCTCTGTGTTCATCTGTTTTGGTGAAACTGAAGGTTTGTGTGATAGTAACTGTTGATTTCTTCAGCTGAAAGAAGGCCTTTCTTGATCCCTCTCACTTCTCCTATGCTTCTCTCCTTGTTTTTGCCTGCCTTGCTTGTCCTGTTGAGCGTCAGGCTGTCTTCCATCTACAGTGGGGTTGTGCCTTCCAGGTACTCATACTCTAGGTGTCTGTCTTGGTTGGTGTTCCTGAAAAATATTTCATTTCTGGCTTCTGGCTACAAAGGAAACCAAAATTTGGTCTCACTTCCATGGGCTTGGCCTTCAATCCCAGACTAGAAGACTAAGCAGTGTGCAGAATACCTGGGGTTTTCTACAGCTGGGGAAGATGCACCTACGGAGACGCCTACTAAGAAGGCTGTGCATGAGAAGTAGTTCATATGAAAACAAAGCTGCGAGAGGTCTGGTCCAGAGGGAGATTCCTGTCCCATGGTTTTATGGGAGACCCATCATCTTCTGTGCCTGACGTTCAGAGATGCATTAGGCACAGGCAGATCTCAGTGAAGCTTGGCAACATCCTAGCCTGATGCCCTGGAGAGAATCCACATACATAGAAAGCATGCTCCTGAAGGACCCAGAAGACAGAGGAGTGAACGTGAAGAGCATTTCCCTGTGCTGTACCCACTGCCTAATCTGAATTCTGCAACTTGGCCTCCTCAGCCACAGCACGACATGCCTTGGTGACTGCCTGACACTCTGTGACATCTCTTGGTATGAAAAGCTCCTGAGTTGTCAGTTTGAGCACCTCTGCAGCATGCAAGAGGTTTATAGGACAGCCACCATTTGTTCTGCAAAGAGAATGTCAATCGTGTTATCATCTTCAGGAAAACAGAACTTTCTCTTCCTCATGTTCAGTTTCAAAACAGCGATGGCAGCCCTGGTTATCCCACACCTGGAAAGCACAGTTTGCGTATTTTGATTTTTTTAGGATGCTTATTTTCAGGCTGCTATCAAATCCTCTCCAAAGACACTTTTTATGTTCCCTGCCTCACTAGTAACAGACCCTGGGACTGTCAGCAGCAGAAGCTCCTTTTGGTTGGGCCCTTGAGAGTCTTGAGAACCTCTTCATGGTCGTCGGTGCAGTGTTGGCTCCCATGAAGAGGTACCTTATTGCAGTTTTTTTTACTTAAGGAGTATCTCCTGTGCATAATGACAGAGGACCACTGTCCTTGCCTAGCTGTGCACGCACACGTGGCTTGTGGATCATTTATCCTGACTGATCTCAGCTAGGCAGCTCTTCTCTCAGATGGATTTCTGCCGTACAAATCTGCAAGGGTGTACCATTTTTCTCTCCCCAGACATTGTCATCACTGGGACAGATTGTTATGCAAGGGTAGAGAAAGCACAACCATAGTCATCAGGTGGGGTGTCACTCCTATTTTGAAGGGATATTCTTGACACCAAGAGAGCCTGGACCTCGGAGTGATAGATGTTCCCTTATTAGGGGATTTCTGTTAAATTGGTGGACATCACATCCAGAGTCTCAGGATGAGCAGACATCCCAATGTTTATGTAAGTTAAAAAAGGAGTAACAAAATCTCACCACACCTCAGTAAGTGGGTGGGTTGGTCTGCGGAATGGGTGCATTGATCCTCAGGCAGACTTTTTAAACAATGCATCCCAGAGGATTTCAAGGTGGGGCACCCAACTTAGTTTGTTATGACCCGGGTGACTCTTGTTAACTTTTAAAGGAAAGTGTCTACTCCTGGTTGGTAAGATAGATGCCCAGGAGGTGGTATCCAAACTTCTGTAAAATGCTGCACTGGAGTGCATGGTGCCTTTGAAATGTCCTGCCGGCACTGTTTTTTGATGATTGAGTCTCTCTACTGCTGGTTTGGACTTTGCTCTGGAGCGCGCACATGGACAGGCACACAAAAGCAAAGCAGCGAATGTGTTGGTAAACAAAATTTACTGAGATGGAAAATAAAATGTAAATAGGCCAATTAAAATTGCAAAATTTACTATCTTACTGGCAAATTGGTAGATCCTCTGAAGAGCGTTGTCCATATGCAGGTTCCGAATCCTGCCACTTCCCTAAAAACTCCTGATATTTTGTGGTTGAAGGAAAACTGAGAAGCAAACACTTTTTTTTTTTTTGATTTTGTGTTCTGGGTAGAAAGGAAGGGTGTATAGCCCGAGTGCTGTAAAAAATATGTCTGAGCTTGAATGCAATGTGAATGTTAGCAGCACATCTTGGAGAGGTAAGTCACTCTGTTGTCAAGAGACAAGGAAGTATGGTCCTGCTGGAGCTGACTGGTGGTCTCGTGCTGCTTGTGTTAGCAGTAGACCGAATTTTTCAGGTTCGCTGTTGAAGACATTACTAAATATGCAGAGAAATAGCGTTGGGTATTTCATTTGCAGTTCCTCAGTGCTTGCATGTATTGATTTTGACGTGTCCTTCAACATATTTGTTTTTGAAGAACACTGTAAAAGTTAGGAATTTGTTCCTCCCAAGAGAAAATAATTCCTGCACGGTAGGGAAGATCTACTTCATTCTCTATATTCTTTCCAATAGAGAGTATGGACTTGATTCCAGAAAGAGTTTGAGGGTTCCTTCTCCCCAAACTGCTGTTCTTGCAGTGGCAAGAAGTGACTGAGCCACGGGCCTCTCTGTCTCTTCCTCTGCATGCTTCGGACATTGAGCACAACACTCTCTAAAGGCATCAAGCTTCCAGGCCTCCTCTGTCAGCTTCCCCAGGAACATACTCAGAGATGGATTTTACAGAATGCAGGTGGAACAGCTCTTAAAGACCTGCTAGGCATTGCATAAAAAGTCTACATTGGTCATGGAATTGAGGATGGAGGAGATTGCAGAGACATCTGCAAGGAGGTCCCTTGCCTTTGCCACTGGACTACATGCCTGGCTCTGGGCATCACAGGCTGTGTTGCATTGCCTCCAAGTCTGAAAGAGGAAGTTTTGCTGGGAATTTCCTTTCCTGCTTCAGTTCTAAATTGAGATTTCTGCATATGGATCCATCTCTGCGCCTGCAGGGATGTTTATGAAAAAATCAGTTTGCATGTTCGTTGAGTTCCCCCTAAATTGCTTCTTGCTCTGGCCAGCTGTTATCCTAAGCTGACGAGTCTGCTCTTCAAAGTCAGACTGACTTCCTTTCCTGTCCTTCCTCTGTCAGTGTAAACCAGCCATATAGTTCTAGTTATTTTTTTGTGAATCAGTTATTTACTGTAACAGAATGGGTAATACTTTTCTAATCCCCTTGTTGCTTACAGTCTGCGTTTAGTTTTTCATCAGACTCTTATCAGGTCTGTCTGCCTTGGCAAAGAAGCAAAAAGTACTACAGGAGAAAGGTCACGACATCTAGCTTAACGTGGCTGGTTTGTGCTGTAGCAGAGTCAAAATATGTTAGGTTGTTTTTAGAAGAATATAAAAAATTAATTGGAGTGGCTTCAAGTAGAGGACAGGTTAGAGCTTTGCTTGTTATGGAAAAAAAAAAAAATGAAAACAACCCCTCTGGGTGTTTTCCATGACTTTGGACTTTTTAGCAAGACCAATGACAGTTAAATAACACTTTTTTTGTCACAGGGCTGTTGCTGTTGTCAGCTCTCCAAACGTTATCTATCCCACATTAGATGAGACCTAAGCAGCAGATTTCCAAACTTAGGTGAAATCCGAATTCCTGGTAGTACAGTGGTGGTACTGCTTCGCTCAGACAAGCCCTAAGCCTTAGATGAGCAATTCTGACTGGCATTATAACGTGCCTGCTGTGCGTAATCCTGACCATCAGGCAGCGTGTCATGAGGTTGGTCCCAGAGCTCAATCAGTTCCAAATCTGGAAAACACAATAACTGCAGGAAAAAACCACCAGAGCTCTTAGTGGCTTTTAAAAGAGCTACGCTCTGTTCTGTGCCAGAAATCACTCATTCGGGGGCTTTCTCATTGAACTGCGTTTCCAGCTCGTAGATATTTCTGAAAGGATAGAAATGCAATGAAGCCTTCTAGCAATGGAGCCTTGAAAGCCTCGGTGTTACTGCCGTGTACGCTCAAAACCAGGGATCTCGCTGTACGGGCGCAGGAGAGAGAAGACAGGAGTGAAGTTGCTCTTCGGGGCAGCCACCTGCTCATCCCACCAACCTGCCGTATTTCAGGAGGCATTGCCCTGCCTTCCCCGTTGTTTTGTTTTCAGCTAAGGGAATATTTTGGAAACCTACCATCCCAAAATGAGGGCAGGAGGAGAATGGTGGGAAATGTCCTCAGAGGTGGTCTCCAAACTGCTGCTTGTCCTGATCAGATTAATCCTAAATGTAAAAAGCTTTTCAAGGTAAGGAGTAATATGGATTTAGGTATAATGGAGCTCTAGATTTTAATCTGTGTGTAAATTACCCTTCTCTCTCTCTGTTTGAAGAGGCTTTTTTTCTTCCTCTTACCTATCTAAATTAAATGTTGTTCCTTTTTGCTGCAGCTATTCATAGTCTAAAGTTGAGTCGCAACCATGTGGACTGGCACAGTGTGGATGAAGTGTATCTTTACAGTGATGCAACAACATCTAAAATTGCAAGAACTGTTACACAAAAGTTGGGGTTTTCCAAAGGTAATATTTCTCAGAGTTTGTAAAGAATATTGTAAATGCCAGTATTTTAAGTTTGTTACTTCGATGCTAGGAGGAGATTCCAAGTTTGAAGTTCTAACGTGTGACTAGCCCACTTTGGCCACTGGTTTTTACGGATGAGTACATTAGTGCCTCAGGTTGTCGTATATAATTGCAACTAGATGTCAATAGGCTATGACTTGTTTTTGTTACATATTTTATTATTATTTTGATGCAGCAGTTAGCATTACGCATTAAGTATATGAAAACATCCCAGCGGCAGAGTCTAGCAGCTACACTATAAGAATTACAGTTCCCTTTGCAACCTTCATTTTACCGCAGTGTTCTTGCATACTATGATGCATTCCTTAAATACACGATCATACCTTCCCCTCTCACCTCCTCTTGCCTTTTTTTTCCCGTTCATTAAACAGACATATGAACTGAGAGGAGGGGTGAAGCTTTTAGACAGATGTTTCCAGCAGGAATCAGGGTCATTTAAGCCCGAAAGTACCGATTCTAAAGCCAGCAAGGCTGAGATGGTTGGAAGAGAGGATGGTCTCTCTTGAGCAAAAGGCAGATTATTGCCAGCCTGGAAAACTGGAACTTGTCCTTAATGTCATGGTGCTCCTGTGCGCTGCCGGAAAACTACAAAAACAAGAGCGTAACACATCTGTTTTGTTCCTTGGTGTCTGAAGAGTCAGGATTGAGTCGTAGGTTTGGCTTTAATTTCTGTGCCTCTGTCCTGTAATTAATGCCCTCTTACCCCACAGGGCTCATGGGTGGATAGCTAATTAACGTTTGCCAAAAATTAATATAATGCAGTGCTTCAGTTCCAGAAGAAATTAAATATTCTGTATTCAGAACATGATTTGAATAGTGTGTAATAAATAAGAAGTAAGATCTGCCCTAAACAATTTGGGGGGAGAAATATCAAATAGAAGCCCACTTGGTAAACAAACCCTATCCTGTGTAAAAACTGCCTTTAGTGGCTTTGTAGTGTTTTTCTCCTTAAAAACAAAACGATTTGCTCTTTTCGACGGTTGAATGATGCTGCCTTCCTCTGCGTGGCCATCTGAAGGGCTTGCTGGGCTGCTGCGGGGCCGTGGTCCTCTCTGTGGGTCTGTCACTAGAGGGGGATGGAGACACGCCGCGCCCGTGGGTTTCTCAAGCCATTAGCACGCTTGTGAGAGAAAACCCAGATTTACCCTGGGTAATTGATTTTTGGTTTGGCCACTGAGCTGGAGAACGAGTGGGGAAATTTGAGGTTGGGTCAGCTTTAAATAAAACGTAGGTTTTCCCCGTCAAAATGAAAAATCATAAAGCTTTTCATCCAGCTCTCTTAACCAGGTCAGAGACAGAATGACAACACTTATCAGTTTGGGGGCCAGATCGCTTCTGTGACCCTTCCATGCTGTGGAGGTAGGGTGGAGATGTGAGGAAATTTAATGATTGAGACACGCAGAAGAAGGGTAGTGTGGTGTATGAGTGGGTGGACAATTAGGCAACTGCTTTCTAAAAAGTTGTTTCTCAAAACATCACTGAAATTAGTAATCTTCACACTGGAAATGGCCTGTTAATACATTGACTAGTACAGTTAATATCACCAAGTTGCTCAAATCTCTCAAGAATTTAAAATTGCAGATATTTAAAAATATATGCTATTCCTTTATGTATAATCTCACCTTCAAAATACTTTAATGTACTGGTCTGAGACAAGTCAGGCTTCTGTCAACGTGTAAGACCATTGCACTGCATGGAATGTAACTGATCTAGGATAATGTTTTTTCTACAGCTTCAAGTAGTGGGACAAGGCTACATAGAGGCTATGTAGAAGAAGCTACGTTAGAAGACAAGCCACCACAAACTAGTCACATTGTGTTTGTTGTGCATGGTATTGGGCAGAAAATGGACCAAGGAAGGATCATCAAAAATACAGCTATGTGAGTGCTTCGTGATATTTGCTGTACCAACTCTAGCCTGAATATAAGGCTGACGTTATAATTGACGGCAGACCTTCGGTTTCAGCTGTACCTCTGTTTCCTTCTCCCCCCCTGAGTCGTTAGCCTTTATACTGTGGGTGCACTGCTTTCTATATTCGTTGAAATGTGTGGGCCTGGTGAGAGCAGCTGCAAGCCAGAAGAGCAAAGATATATTCTGTTTTCATCACCAACACTTGCAACTTTCAGGGGACTGGCCTGTGAATTTCTAGCAGCTGTGGTCAGTGACTCTGCTGAACCGGGGGAGATTTTTCATTTAGTCAAAATCAGGTGGAATCCTCATTGTTCCTGCTGGTTGTCAGAGGAGTGGAAGAGGGAAGTGCATCCTGGTAAGCGAGGGGAAGCGGGGAGCTAGCGGGGACATGGGCATTCCGAACAGGACAGGGTTACTTCATACAGCTGGCAGCTGTTGCTGCGAGTCTGCTCATGGAGTTCCGTGCACAGATGCTAGCTGAAAAGTAAAACGTGACTGAAAGCTCACCGGATCTTTTCATTGAATGTCTTTTGTGAAGACCGGCTTTTGCTTTGACATTTGAGCTAACCCAGAAGGCTGCTTAAGGTGCTGGCAAATGGGAAGAGAAACTCCTGAGCTACTGAGAATGCAGGGCCTGAAAAGATTTTTGAATATTATAAGAAACTGTGAAATCGTGATGACAGCATTGCGGGGACAAGGTGGTGTTAAGGAATGCTTCATTAGGTGAAAGAAGAGGCTGAAAAAGTGTGAAGTGCAGATCTGTACTGCGCAGATGGCTTAGTATGTGTGTCCCAGATAGTTCCGCGTTCCATCAAAGCTGACAGAAATAGCGACGTACCCAGCGACTCCTGTGGAAGTGTGCGCGGAGCTGGGGTTGCTGATTTCTTGGTAAGAACTTTGTGAACCTCCCTTTGCATCCAGAATGCCAATGTAGGTCGGTGCGTACGTGCCGTCGCTGCGTACGTGCCGTCGCTGCGGTGTGTACCGTCATGTCGGCAGGCTCGTGCGTTCCTTCAGCTCGTCGTTCAGTGTCCTCTGGCGTGGTGGAGCAAACCTCTTGATTTCCCTGCTGTGTCATTTGTCATCTCGAAGCAACAGCCTGCTACTCCCTACACCCCTGGTTCTGGCGCTTCACCGCGCTTTTATTCGCGTTGTTCCAGAGCAATCTGTCAAAACCAAAGAGGAAAGGATCCACAGGCCTTGATAGAAAGCTGAACTCAGTCACCAAAATAAATGTAAAAACTTAAATGTTTGTAAGATGCAATCACTCTGGAAATGCAAATACCCAAAATACAAGTTTTGACAGTGACAGGAAGTAAAACTTCCACCTTGGAATCATTGCGGTTTTCTGCTTTTTCTTTCTCCCTACCCCGTTTTCCACTGAAGATACATGCAGGGGTTGTATGGGTGGATTAATTTCAGCTCAGGACACAGTGCGTAGGCGTTCATTCCATAAGAAGTCCTGCTTTAATTGGCAGCCCGTTGTGTGAGATCTTTTATCTGAAAGGGATACAAGACTTTTTGTGCTTCAGTAAATCTCGCTCGTATCCTCAAGAGATATCAGACAGTATTGCGTAGCCTTTTAACATGCTAATTATTGGCATAAATTGTGTATTCTGTAAAAATTCTCCAAATGAAAGCATCGGTTTAGATCGAAGTCTCTCTTTTTTTTTTTTTTTTTTAAATAGCTTTAAACTTATTGGTGAGGAAGATCCCATATGTTCTAGGAAGAGATTTGAGAAGAAATGTCTGCCAGGCCAGCACAATGGCAGCTCCCACAAGCTGTCCTAGCACCTTCTCTTAGCACATTCATCCATGATATATGTGTGGTTTGTTTGGGTTTTGCGGGTTTTTTTCACATTCTTTTGCATTAGCGACACAGGGAGTCAAACGTTGCCGTTTGAAAAAGGATTTCACACTTTAAAGGAGAAGCTAAGGAGAAAAGACATCAATGTGGTTTTGCTTTTAAATGTATGTTCTTTAGTAGGAAACCTGTAGCTGCAGCCATGCGAAACCTGTGACTTAAGCCATAGGTGTGCCCATCGGTGTCACCACTCCTTTCTTCCCTCGCCGGTAGCTGGGTACCACCAGCAGACGTAGAAGGCACTGTCAGCCCTCGGAGCTCCTTAGTGCCTTGGGCTGCGTGCAGCTTTGAAGGACTTGGACACTGCTTGTGAGATACGTGTGCTGGTGTGGAAACCTTGGGATAGGTGGCGTGGGTGTCCCGTAGAACTAGAAAGTCGATTTTTTTGTTTAGATCCCAGAACATCTGGCAGGACAAGTTCCTCTGAAGAGTGCCACCAGTCCTCTCTGTGGGCTCTGGACACGGACGGGGAGAGAGCAGGGACGAGGCAAACTCCATGACACCTTGCATTTTTTTGCTGTGGTTCTTGGAGGGGCTCTGGGATCTCCAGAAGGAAATACTTGCTCAGGTGCCTTCACTTTCTGCCATCAACAAAAAACAGTCTTGTGCATTTTGTCTTTGCCAGGTACATTTATTGTTGCTTCTTGGGGGGTTCAGTTGACCCCAGGATAAAACTTTTGTATTTGTTTCAACCTGTGTGAGAGCAGCACTCCAGTTCATAGCAAAAACCCAAAGCCTCCCTTGTAAAAGGGGTCCAAAAAAAAAAAAAAAAAAGGCACAAATACAGTTTATAACCTA
>Ga0181612_163971_pt1 | contig 16534 bp, 14 predicted proteins | sample HoacroProtozoa21_FD_119630 | JGI IMG/M metagenome (GOLD analysis project Ga0181612, IMG submission 119630) | Hoatzin crop microbial communities from Cojedes, Venezuel. Combined Assembly of Gp0051906, Gp0051904, Gp0051908
AATTAAAATCATTCTTAAAGCAGATAGAAAAATCACATAACCAACATGTTTATGCATAAAAAAGCGAGAAATAAATCTCGCTTATAATCAAATTTTTTTGGGACATTTTCCCTAACTATTGACACTAAGTTAAAAAGATTACTTTAAAAGTAATCTTATAATTTAAAATCATCTATGAAATCATCGATAGTAAATTCTTTAGCTTTAACTATTTCTTCTTTTTCTTCTACTATTTCTTCTTTAGGAGTATCTTTTTTATCTTCTAATGTTTTTTCTACTAGTTCTGATACTTTAAAGGAATCATCTATTTTAGTTTTAGATATTGTACTACCAGTAGATTGTAAATCCATAATAGGTATTTCGGTTACTTTAATTTCTTTAAAGTCACCATCTGTTTTAATACCAATCGTATCATGAATAGTAGATAAAAGAGCATTTTCTACTAAGTATGGTTTAGATTTAACATTTTTAATTAATCTACTACCTTTTTTAGCTCTAGACATGGTTTCTAATTCATTTACTTTAATTCTTTTAGCTGTATTTTGATTAGTTATAATAGTTATATATTCTTCATTACTTGGTGATATACAAGTTACTACATAATCATCTTTTACTTTGATACCTTTAACACCTGATGCTTTTGGACTTACGATAGGTATTTCTTCACTAGAAATATTAATATAATAACCATTTTCAGTAATAAAGATTGCTCTATTATTATCTTTAACAACAGATATTAGTTCATCATTATCTTTTAATTTCATAGCATTTATTGGTTTTGTATATCTACTAACTATTAAATCTCCTAATTTAGTACGTTTTGTTGTACCATTTTTAGTAGTCATTATAACATTAGTATCTTTATTATCTAATATCATAGCTGATATTATTTTTTCATCATCTGCTATTTGAATTAAACTGTTAATATGTTTACCTAATTCTTTCCATTTAGTTTCTTGAATTTCGTGAATTGGAACATATAAGTAATGCCCTTTATTAGTAAACATTATTAGTTTATCTAGCGTTGTTGTACTATATAATCCTCTTATAAAGTCGCCTGGTTTTAGAACTGTTGGTTCATTATTACTTGAGACATATGATTTAAGAGGTATTCTTTTTACATAGCCATCATTAGTAGCTACAACGATAACATTTTCTTTTTGTATCATAGCATTCATATCTATTTTTATTTCGGTTACTTCATCTCTTATTTCAGTAAGACGAGGTGTACTAAATTCTTTTTTAACTTCAGATAGTTCTTTTTTCATTTGTTTTTTTAGAACATTTTCATCATTTAAGATTAAATTTAAGAATTCAATCATTCTTTCTAAGTTATTTTTTTCTTCTAGTAACTGAGTAACATCTGTATTAGATAAACGATATAATTGCATTGTTACAATAGCAGTAGCTTGTTCTTCAGTAAATGCAAATTCTTTTACTAAGTTATTTATAGAATCGGCTTTATTTTTAGATTTTCTAATTACTTTTATTACTTCATCTAGGATATCCATAGCTTTAAGTAAACCTTCTACTATATGAAGTCTTGCTTTAGCATGTTCTAAATCAAATTCAGTTCTTCTTAAAATAACATCTTTTTGATGAAGAATAAAAGCATCTAAGATAGCTAGAAGTCCTAGTTGTTTAGGTCTTCTATTATCAATAGCTACCATATTAAAATTATAGTTTACTTGTAAATCAGTATTTTTAAGTAAGTAGTTTAAGATAACATCTGAATTTGCATCTTTTTTTAATTCAATGATTATTTTAGCCATATGTTCTTTATCAGAGACATCGATAACATCTGTTATACCATCTACTTTTTTATCTATTTTAATATCTTCTATTTTTTTACGTAGTTGTTCTTTTAAGACATCATATGGTATTTCATGAATTATTATTTGGTGTTTACCTTTTTCTTTTACGATTTCCGTTTTAGCTTTTACTACTACTTTACCACGACCTGTTGTATATGCTTGGATAAGACCTTCTTTTCCTTCTACAACTCCACCAGTTGGGAAGTCTGGTCCTTTTACAATATTTAAAATTGTATCTAAGCGACAGTTAGGATTATCTATTCTATGAATTGTAGCATCAATTATTTCTCCTAGGTTATGTGGAGGAATATTGGTTGCGTAACCGGCACTGATACCAGTTGAACCATTTACTAATAGATTAGGAAAGTTTGCTGGTAGAACAGTTGGTTCTAAGTCTTCATCTGAATAGTTAAGTGTCATTTCAACAGAATTACGATTGATATCTTTTAGCATTACTTGTGCTAGTTTAGTAAGACGGCATTCAGTATAACGATATGCGGCAGGTCCATCACCATCTATTGAACCATTATTACCATGGATATCAATAAATCTTTCTCTAACTTTCCAGTTTTGCGACATATAGATCATTGCGCCGTAGATTGATGAATCACCATGTGGATGGTATTTACCCATGACATCCCCTACTGCTTTAGCGCATTTACGATATGGTTTATCATAAGTGTTTTTATCTTCCCACATTGTATATAAAATTCTTCTTTGAACTGGTTTTAGACCATCTCTTACATCAGGAAGGGCACGGTCTTGGATAATACTTTTAGCATATCTACCAAAACGTTCTCCCATTATTTCTTCTAAGGTATAATCATATATTTTTTCAATAATTGTTTTTTCTTGTTCTTTTTTCTTTGCCATGATTTTACCTCCTGAAATTATCTTCTAGAGTGAAGTCAACATTTTCTTCTATCCATTCTTTACGTGGATCGACTTTATCACCCATTAAAACAGATACTCTTTTTTCGGCAAGAGCTCCATCTGTTATTGTTACTCTAATTAAACTTCTAGTTTCTGGATTCATTGTTGTTTCATATAATTCGTCAGCATCCATTTCACCTAGACCTTTAAATCTTTGTACTTTATAATTATTAGTTTTTAATTCTTTTTTTCTTTCTTCTAGTTCTTCATCTGTTGCAACATATTCTTTATATTTACCAAAATCTAAGGCATATAAAGGAGGATTTGCTATATAAAGCATACCGGCATCGATTAGCGGTCTCATAAAACGATAGAAGAAAGTTAATAGTAATGTTTGAATATGAGCACCATCATCATCGGCATCGGTCATAATAATTACTTTACCATAATTAGATAGTTCAGGATCAAAATTTTCTTTGATACCAGCACCAATTGCATATGTCAAAGTATTTAATTCTTCATTATTACCAATATCATTATCAGATGCTTTTTCAGTATTTAAGACTTTTCCTCTTAATGGTAAGATAGCTTGAGTTTCTCTATTACGACCAGTTTTAGCACTACCACCGGCTGAATCTCCTTCGACTAAGAATAGTTCTGATTTTTTAGCATCTTTTCCTGTTGCTTTAGCTAATTTACCTGATAATATTTTATCTTTCTTTTCTTTATTTTTAGGATTTCTAGCAGCATCTCTTGCTTTACGAGCAGCTTCACGGGCTTCTTTACTTTTGGATGCTTTACTAACAATAGATAGTGCTGTTTCTTTATTTTCTTCTAAGAAGAATTTCATATTTTCATATGTTATTTGTTCAGTTACAGTACGTGCTTCTGGTGTTCCAAGTTTACCTTTAGTTTGACCTTCAAATTGTAATTTAGCTTCTGGTATTTTTAAATTAATTACAGCACTAAGACCTTCTCTTACATCAGCTCCATCAAAAGCTTCTTTACCTTTAAGTAAGTTATTTTCTTTAACATAATCATTAAAAGCTTTAGTTATACCAGATTTAAATCCAGTTTCATGAGAACCACCATCTACAGTTTTAACATTATTAACAAATGATAAGATATTTTCGTTATATCCTTCTTGATATTGTAAAGCGATATCTACTTCGATACCTTGTTTTATTCCAGAAAAACTAATTACTTTATGTAAAACATTTTTACCTTCATTTATATATTCAACAAAGTTTATTAAACCATTTTCATAATGGTATTTAACTTTTCTATCATCAGCTAAGTCTTCTACTTCAATAGTTATACCACTAAGTAAAAAAGCACTTTCTTGCATTCTTTCAGTTATTGTAGTAAAAGAAAAGTTTGTACTTTTAAAGATTTCTTTATCAGGCATAAAAGTAACTGTTGTACCGGTTCTATTTGTTGTACCTATTTTTTTTAGTTTTTCTTTTACTTTACCACCATCACAGAATTTTATTTCATGAATTTCTTTATCACGATAGATTGTTACAGTCATCCAACTAGATAAAGCATTAACTACTGATGCACCTACACCATGTAAACCACCTGATACTTTGTAACCAGATTCTTCAAATTTACCACCAGCATGTAAGACAGTATATATTACTTCTGGTGTAGATACTCCTGATTCATGCATACCAGTTGGTACTCCACGACCGTGGTCTTCTATAGTAATAGATTCATCTTTATTAATTGTTATTTTAATATAATCCCCATAGCCATTAATACTTTCATCAATAGCATTATCAACAATTTCCCATACTAGATGATGAAGTCCTCTTTTATCAGTTGAACCTATATACATACCAGGACGTTTTCTAACAGCTTCTAGACCTTCTAATATTTTTATCGATTTTTCATTATAATTACTACTCGTTGCCATACTTTTCACCATACTTAGTATATCAAATGTAAATATAAAAAAAAAGGGATTTGACGTTATTTAATGTCAATAAATCCCTTTATTTACCGCGTTTTTTAGTAGTTTTAATACTTACAGTATCTTCTAATTCATCAATATCAAGAATTTTAAGTGGCTTACTATCTATCATATCTTTAGTAGTAGATGATGCCATTTCTTCTTCTAGACTCTTTTTAAAACTATCTAATTCTTCTGTAAGTACAGGCACTTCAAATGTTACATCTTCTTTTACTTTTTCACAATCTTCTATTTTTATTTTTTCAAATGTAATATCTTTAGCATCTTCATTTTTCTTTTTCTTTTTAGGTTTTTTATCTTTATTAGCATCTTTAAGTCCTAAAAAGAATACTACTATAAAAAGAATTACTAAAACAATTAAAGCTATTAGAATAATTGTTGTAAAATTTTTATTTTCATATATTTTATCTAAAATACTAAGTATGTTCATTATTACACCCGCTTATATTCTTTTTTTATTTTTATTTATATTTATTCATTTGTGCCATTATTTGACGTACTTGTTTTTGACTAGGTTTTCTACCCATTCCACTCATCATAGCTTCAATCATTTTTTCATTTATAGGTGGATTTTCTTCTATTTGTTTTTTAAAGATATGTCTTGTAACAAAAAAACCTATAATAGCACCTATTACTATTCCCAGTAATACGTATAATATATCTCCTAACATAATTAACAACTCCTTACATAATTATTTTACTAAATATTATAATTTATCTCAAGAGTTAAATTAAAGGTCATTAGTTATGGCCTTTAGTTTGTTGCTTCCGTAGTAGCTTCCGCAGCTGGTTCTGTATTAGGTACAGTAGTTATTTCTGTACTAGTTAAATTAAATATTTTATAAACTTTTTTTCTAATGCTTTCAAAGTCAAAACCAACAGCAGCTAAGACATCATATCTTCTACCACTATATCCATAAGTATCAATACCTATTGCGCAATCTTTAGATGCAAAACGATACCAAGGTAAGGTTGCACTAGCTTCAATAGTAATTGTTTTGATATTAGGTGGTATTATACTATCTTGATATTCTTTTGTTTGTTCTAGAAATAATTCTACTGATGGCATAGAAATAAGACGAGCATCGATACCTTTTTTAAATAAATCTTCTCTTATTAAATATGAATTAGTTAAATCACTGCCTGTACTTATTATAATAGCATCTAATTTATTAGTTTCTTTTTTTATTATATAAGCACCTTTAGATACGTTAGCACCACTAGTACCTGCTAAGATATGAGCTTCTTCTTTAGCTAAAACTAAAGCTACTGGTCTTTTATTATTTATTATAAAATCCCAAGAACCAATAACTTCATTAATATCTGCTGGTCTTAATGTAATTAAGTTAGGTGTTGTTCTAAGCATAGCTAGTTGTTCTATTGGTTGATGAGTTGGACCATCAGCACCAATACTTACTGAGTCATGAGTAAAGATATAAGTAATTGGTAAGTTCATTTGACAAGTCATTCTAAGAGCTGGTTTTAAAAAGTCTGAGAATACTAAGAATGTTGAACCATATAAACGAAGACCTGTTGTTGCCATACCATTTAAAACAGATGCCATACCATGTTCTCTAACACCAAAAGCTATATTACGACCTAAAGGTGTTTTTTTAGTCATTACAACATCTTTATATAACGCTGTATGACAAGATGAAGATAAGTCAGCACTTCCACCTAAAAATAATTTACTTCTATCTGCTATAATATTCATTATTTTAGAACCAGATTCTCTTAGTTCTTCTTGATAATCATTTTGAATTTTGAATGCTGATGAACTAAATTTAATATTAGTAGTACCTGTTTCTATCATATTTAAAATTTCTTTTAAATTATCACTAGGATTATTATTTTTTAAACTTTCAAAATATTTTTGCCATGTATTATAAGTATTTTTCATACGATTATTTATCGTACCTCTAACATATTTAACAGCATTTTCAGTTATTTCCATCATATTAGTATTTATATTATATTTTTTACGAACATTAAGTAAATCTTCTCTAGTTAATGGTTTACCATGAATTTGATTATCTCCTTGATGGAAAGAACCCCTACCAATAGTAGTTTTTACTTCAATTAAAGTAGGCTTTTTATTTATTTTAGCTCTTTCAATAGCTTTATCTATTTCTTTTAAGTCATTACCTTCTGCTACATAATCTACTTCCCAACCCATATGTTGGAATTTTTGAATAAAGTCTTCGCGACAAGTATTTTTTAATTTGCCATCTAATGTTATATCATTAGAGTCATATAAAACTATTAAGTTATCTAAACCATAGTTACCAGCAATACTAGCTGCTTCTGATGAAACACCTTCCATTAGGTCTCCATCAGAACATAAACAGTAAACATAGTAATTAACTAATTTTTGTTCTGGAACTTCTTTTGCTACTAAGTTAGCAATATATTTACCAGCAAGTGCCATACCTACTGCATTAGCAAATCCTTCTCCTAAAGCACCAGTTGAGATATCAACGCCAGGAGTTTTACCTAGTTCAGGATGCCCTGGAGTTTTAGAATTTATTTTACGAAAATCTACTAAGTCATCAATAGTTAAATCATATCCTGCCATAAATAGCATTGCATATAGCATAGCAGAACCATGACCTGCTGATAAAACAAAACGGTCACGATTAAACCAATTAGGATCTTTTGGATTTATTCTTAACTGATTAACATAGATATCGAATAATAGTGGAGCGGCTCCTAAACAAATTCCTGGATGTCCACTACCAGCATAAGATATCATATCAACGCTTAGAATTCTTAAACTACTTAATGCATGTTCTGCTCCTGGATTCATAGTATCACACTTCCCTACTATTTAATTATATCAATTTTTAATAAATAGTAAAGAGCAATAGTTATTCATCTTTTAAAATAGAAGATGCTAATTTATATAGCTTTTCCATAGCTAAATTATTATTATTTTTATTCATATTTTCTTGTAATTCACTTATTATATTTGGATTTTTAGATATCTCTTTTAAATATTTATGAAACATATATACTGTTTTAAATCTTCTACCATAACCATTTTTAACAAAATATTTATAATTAGCTATTTCCTGACCACCAGATGAATTTATCATAATAACAGGTTTTTTAAAGTATAAACATTCAGTAGTTGTTGCACCACCTGGTTTAGTAATTACAAAGTCACATATTTGTAAAAGTTCAGGAACATTATTAACAAAACCTAAGGTTTTAAAATTTTTAACGTGATATTTTTGAATCCATTTATCTACTTTACTTTTAGCTTCCATATTTCTTCCAGCTACATAGATAAAATCAATATTTAAATCACTTTTAATAATTTTATGAATATAAGGGAGTGAAAGAGTACCACCATTACCACCGCCACCAAAGAATAGACAGATTGGTTTTTCACCAGAAAAGCCATATCTATTAATAGCATCTAAGATATCAAAATCACTTCTTGTAATAGGATGGATTGGAATACCATAAGGTTTTATTATATTTTTTTTAACACCTTTTTTTACAAGATAGTTTACTTCATCTTCATCACCAACAATAATAGCTTGTTCTCTTTTATAACCTTTTAACCATAAAGCATGAGCTTCATAGTCAGTTACAACTGTTATTAATTTACTATTTATTAAACCTTTACGATTATATAAATCAATTAAACTACTACCAAAAAAATGTGTAGATATAGTTAAATCAGGATTAAAGTCAGTTATTATTTTTTTCATTTTTTTATTATTAAAGACTCCTCTACTACTACGACTAGCTAGAGTACTATTTAATTTATTATCATTAAAATAATAGATAAGTGACCAACCTATAGGAAATTTTAATAATAGGAAGTCAGTTATTTTTTGACTTAAAGCACCTAATATAGGTGTTGAATATCTAAGTAAATCAATTGCTAGTATTTCTAGTTCGGGATCTTGTTTTTTAAAATATGATTCTATATATTGAGCTATAGCTCTATGGCCATTACCATACATAGCATATGTTAGGAGTATTCTTTTTTTCATAATATATACCTCTAAAAAGATTATACTATAAATAAAAAGATAATACAAAAGTATTATCTATTCATAGAAACCACTTGATTATAGTCATTAATCTCCCCAAGGCGATAGTTTATTAAAACAACACCCATTACTATAATCAAATAAAATAAGAAAATACCTGCCACATTTCTTAATTTTTCTGATTTCATAATATCACTCTCCTCTTACCTTAATTACATTTTATTATAAACAATTGTTCGTGTCAATGGATAATAAAACATTTGTTTGACTTTTTACACTTCATATGTTAAGATGAAGATGGAGGTAAATATGGAAAAGAAAATTACAAAGAGACAAGAAGATGTTTTAGATTTTGTTAAAAAATATATCGTTGAACATGGATTTCCACCTTCTACTAGAGAAATAGGAGCTGCTTTAGGTCTTTCTTCCCCTGCTACTGTTCATACTCATTTAAAAAAATTAGAAGAAGCTGGATGTATTAGAAAAACAGATTCTAAATTTAGAACTATTGAAGTGATATGTGAAAATGAATATGCTAAACAAGATGAAGAAGTTGTAAAGGTTCCCCTACTTGGTCGTATCGCTTGTGGTAATCCAATTGAAGCTATTGAAGATCCTAATGATTTTTTTACATTACCAGCTAGGTTAATACCTGCTAGAGAAACTATTTTCACTTTACAATGTAGTGGTGAATCAATGATTAATAAAGGTATTTATGATGGAGATATTGTTATTGTTCAAAAACAAAAAGTAGCTAGAAATGGTGATATTGTAGTTGCAATGACTGATGATAATGAAGTTACTTTAAAAACATTTTATAAAGAAAAAGATCATATTAGGTTACAACCAGAAAATGATACTATGTCACCTATAATACTAGAAAATTGTACTATATTAGGAAAAGCTATTGGTTTATATAGAAGTTTATAATAACTTCTTTTTTTATAGACGAAAAAAGATAGTTTAAACTATCTTTCTTCTGATTATATTCTTTTTATTTAGTATTAAATATGTTATTAATACTATAGTTAAAATTGATATAGTAATAATTATTTTATCTTCTGTACTAGTTTCAGGATTTGTAACCGGTTCTTCTTCATTTACACTTTCTATTAATTCTGTATATATTGCATTAGTTTTATCGCTTATACTTAGTTTATATTTCTCGATATCATATGATATAGAATCTTTTTTTAGTATTGTTGGATATGATGATGCTTCACTTTCTAAATTGATTTCTTGATTATTAGAAAAAGTTCCATTACCTATAAATGTAACTGTTAATTCTTCATTACTTTTAAATTCATCAGGAATTGTTATGTTTATATACCCTTCTTCAATAGTATAAGTTGCTTTATCATTAGATAAAGTTATATCAGTTATGGATGTATAAGATTCATCATATTTAATTTTTAAAATAGTATTACTTCCTGAGTATTTAGAATTATTTGTTAATTTAACAGTATTAGTCGTTTTAGTATTACTATTAATTGTTATATTTGATTCAATTTTAAAGTCAAGCGATTCTATTTCTTGAGCAATACCTAGTAACGAAATAATATACCAGTCAGTTCCTGACTTTGTAAATTTTATGGATTTAAGTTGTTTACCATTAAAATAATCATTAGTTGATAATGTTTCATCGAATATATCTAATTCGCCACCTGCTAAGTTTGTTGATTTTTTAGTACTATAAACAGCACAAGCGAAGTCAAGATTACTTCTCCCTGTAAAATGGCCATCTCCTCTATCATATAGTTGGTACTCACTACCATTTTCAAGAACTGCATAAGCTTTGTCACCTACTAATGATTCCGCCATTCCGTCCTTTACATGGAAAGCAGAACTTCCCGCAAATGCAATAACACCGATTATTTGAAATTTATTTAAATTTGCTAAAGATGTACTGAAATCTATAGTTTTTGATTCACCTTTACCCAAAGAATAATCTACATTAATAAATTTTAGATATTTATTTGGTAATTCGTTATTTTCATATACAGCAGTTATAGACCAAGCGCTTTGACCCAATAATCTAGCATCAAGATATGATACATAATACCAACCGCTTTCATTATCGCTTAAATAAGCTGTTATATCATCATTTTTACTTGCACTTGTTTTATTATATATAAAATATTCTCCATTTGGCTTTATGATTAAAATTCTTCCGTTATATGCTGCCCAATTTATAGTTGGTGAAATAGAAGTTAATATAACTTTTTTTAGTATTCCATTTATATTCAAATATGAACCAGTCAAATTTGTAAGTTCATAACCATCAACTTTTATTTTAGAATATACTTTATCCCAATCATATTTAATTTCACTATTGTCTTTTGGACTATCAAATATAAATTTTCTATTAGTTAATGTTTCAACATTATCACCTCGATATGCAAAATTAGTACCTGCTGTTGCAAAGGCATAATGACCTATTCCTTCAAATAAAGTTTCTTCTGCATTAACTATTCCAATTGAAAATATAAAAAATAACAATATTAAACTTATATACCTTTTCATATACTACCATCCTTATATTATCAATTATATATATATATATATTTGCAAGGGTTTAAGAAATATAAGTTTACATTTAAAAAGATAGTTTAAACTATCTTCTTTCTGATAAATCCTTTTTTAAGTAATATCACATAAGTAATAAAAATGAATGATAATATAGAAATAGTAATTAATATTTTTTTATCTTTACTTGTTTTTGGATTTTCTATTTTAGTTTCTTGTGTTTCTATATATGTTGCATTTGTTTTATTACTTGTACTTACTTTGTATTTTTCTATATCATAAGATGCTGAATCACTTTTTAAAATAGTAGGATATGATAATGCTTCACTTTCTAAATTAATTTCTTGATTATTAAAAAAGCTTCCATTACCTATAAATGTAACTGTTAGTTCTTCATTACTTTTAAATTCATTTGGAATAGTTATATTAATGTATCCATCAGATATAGTATAAGTTGCTTTATCATTAGATAAAATTATATCTGTTACAGATGTATAACTTTCATCATACTTAATTTTTAAAGTAGTATTAGTTCCTGAATATTTAGAAATATTAGTTAGTTTAACATTGTTAGTTGTTTTTGTAGTACTATTTACAGTAACACTTGAATCTATTTTTAAATCTGGAGATTCTACTTCTTGAGCAAGACCTAATAAAGATATTTTATAAGTATTAGCTCCAGTTTTAACAAATTTCATTGATTTAAGTTGCTTGCCACCAAAATAGTCATCTATTGATAATGTTTCATCAAAGATATCTAACTCTCCACCTTTTAAATAAGTTGATTTTTTTGTACTATAAACAGAACATGCAAAATCAATATTACTTCTTCCTGTAAAGTGTCCATCTCTTCTATCATATAGTTGATACTCAGTTCCGTCATCAAGTATTGCATAAGCTTTATCTCCTACCATTGATTCTGGTCTTCCTTCACTAACATGAAATGCTCCTAGACCAGCCCAAACAATAACACCAATCACTTGGAATTTATCTAAATTAGTTAAAGCTGTATTAAAATTTACTGTAGTCTGTGCCCCCTCTTTTAATCTTTGACTTACATTAATTAGTTTTAAATATTTATTTGCTAAATTATTATTTTCATAGATTGCAGTTATAGACCAAGCATCATGAGGTTGTACTTCAGTAGTTAAATATGAAACATAATACCAGCCTTCAGCATTATTATCTAAATATGCAGTTATGTCAATCGCTTCGCCTTTATTACCATTATATATAAAGTATTCACCAGTCGGTTTTATTACAATAACTTTATTTAAACTAGTACTATATTCAAGATTAATCATTATTGCTTGTTTTAAAGTACCATTAGCACCTAAATATGAACCTGTTAGATTTGTAAGTTCGTAACCATCTGCTTTTATTTTAGAATATACTTTATCCCAATCATATTTAACTTCACTATTGTCACTAGGGCTATCAAATATAAATTTTTTTGTTGTTTCTCTAGTTTCAAAACTATCCCCACGGTATGCAAAATTGGTACCTGCAGTTGCAAATGCATAGTGACCAATTCCTTCAAATAAAGTTTCTTCTGCATTTACTATATTTAAAGACACAAATAAAATTAATAATATAAAACCAATATACTTTTTCATATACTACCATCCTTATATTACCAATTATATATATATATATATATATTTGCAAGGGGTTAAGAAATATAAGTTTACATTTAAAAAGATAAGTTATAAAACTTATCTAAAGAATAATAAATATGTTAAGATGGCTACGTATAAGATAAAACATATGATACCATTTATTTTATCTGATTTTTTAGATTTACCATCGATACCTAATGCCATAGTTATTAAAAATCCTCCAGCTAGACCACCTAAATGGGCCCAGTTATCAATATTTGGTACTATAAAACCTATTGCTAAGTTAAGGATTATTACTGGTACTACTTGGCTTTTTACTGTATCTCCTAAGTATGTACGATAATGGAAACCAAAATATAGTAAAGAACCTAGTAAACCAAAGATAGCACCAGATGCTCCTACTGATACAACATTATTACCTAAGATACAAGATAACATAGCACCTGTTATACCACTAACTATATATATAATTAAGAATTTCCATTTGCCCAAGAAGTTTTCTATTTGGGTACCTATAATAACTAAAGTATACATATTAACTAATAAATGAATAATACCTGCATGTAAGAACATACATGAAAATAAACGATAGTATTCTTGGTTATCTACGACGTATGGTTCAAATACTGCTCCCATTCTTAATAAGGTTTCAGTAGAAAAACCACCTAGAATACTAGAAAATCCATCAAATAAAGCTGTAATAATAAACATTATTACACAAGTTATAACTATTAAATATGTAAATATTGTTTTCTTTGGCATAAAAGTCCTCTCATACATTCTATTTTCTTTTTCTGTTTTTTCATTAATATCTTTTGTAACATTAACTATTAATTCTATTCCATTAGTATCTTTAAGTAATTTATCATTTATATCAGGAAATGCTTCTAAAATATTTTCACTAGTTATATCAATATTATTATCTTTAATAACTGCAGGTGTAATATTTTTAGTTCCTTCTACTTCTAAATCTTCATTAACATTTAATAATATATTTAGAGTATCTACTTTAAATGATAATGTTTTCTTTTTGATTTGTTTTACTATATTATCTATTTTAAAATAATCATAATTTAATTGTTCTTTATTAAAAATGCTATTGGAGTTTATACGAACTATTCTATATGGTCCATCTTGGTTTTCTAACCAAATTTCATCTTTAACACCATTTACTACTATAGGATTATAGTTTTCTTCTGTTACAAAATAATGAACTAGTTTCATAATTAATTCATCTTTTTTATCCATAACTATTGTACTCATAGTAACACTCCTTTTATAATTTTATAATATATTATAGAACTTTGCAATTTATATAAATTTCTACTTTACTATTTTTCTTCTAATGTGTCTAAGTATTCTTGAAATTCTTTTGGTAGTGGACATTCAAAATGTAACTTTTCTTTAGTACTAGGATGGATTAAGTCCATTTTAGATGAATGAAGAAATTGACCAAATTCAGTAGCTTTCTTAGTATTATATACAGGATCATTATAGATTGGATATCCAATATATTTCATATGAACTCTTATTTGATGAGTACGTCCTGTTTCTAAAATACAACTTACTAATGTATATCCTTTATATCTTTTTATTACTTTTAAATGAGTAATAGCTTCTTTACTGTTTTTATCAGTTACAGTCATTTTTTTACGATCTTGATTGTCTCTACCTATTGGAGCATCAATAGTTGCTGATTCATGAGGGAATTCTCCACATAGTAAAGCTATATATTCTCTTTTTACTTTATCATGATTTTTAAAGTATTCTGTTAATATTTCATGAGTTTTATTATTTTTAGCTATTAGTAATAGACCTGATGTATCTTTATCTATACGATGAACAATACCAGGTCTAGTTTCACCATTATTATTACTTAAGTTATTTGTATAATACATAAGTCCATTTACTAATGTATTATTGTAGTTACCATTACCTGGATGGACTACTAAACCAGATGGTTTATTAATAACTATTATATCATTATCTTCATATATAATATCGATATTCATTTTAATAGGTTCAATATCTGGTATTTCTGTATAGTTATCAGGTATTGATATTATATCATTTTCTTTTAATTTATAAGAAGATTTAACTTGTTTTTCGTTAACAGTTATTAAATTTTTAGATAGCATTTTATTTATTATATTTCGAGAATATGAAGTATTATTACTTAAGTATTTATCTAATCTATCTAGATTCTCTTTTACTATTATTTTCATTTTTATCTTCTCCTTTAAATATAGCTATTATAAGTAAGAATACACCTATTACAATAGCAGTATCTGCTATATTAAAGACTGGATAATCATAATTAAATATATAAAAATCTAAGAAGTCTCTTACATAGCCAAAGATAATTCTATCTATTAAGTTACCAGCTAGTCCTCCTATTAAAAGACCAAATGCTAGATTATTTCTTTTATTTTCTTTAAAACAATACATAAAATGATATAAAAGAATAATAGCTACTATAGTACCAATAACTATTATTATTTTTTGATTTTTAAATAAACCCCAAGCTACTCCTTCGTTATGACATAGACTTAAGTAAAAGAATTTATTTATTAGTTTTAAACTATTATTTAAAGTTAAATAGTATTCTGCTATTATTTTAGTTATTTGATCTATTATTAGTGTAATTATTGCTATTATAAGTATCTTTTTATTCATTTTATTTACCTCGATAAAGATTATAACATATTTTAGGTTATATCCCAATTGTAAATTTTAAAAAAAGGAATTATCTTCCTTTATATTTTTTTTGTAATTTTTTAGTAAAATATGGGACACTTCTTACTATACCATTTGTTTTTATACCATCTATAGATTGGTGTAATTCTTCTTTTTTATTATGTTCTACTAAGAAGTTTTCTATTTTTTCAGCTACTAATTCAATATCTAAGTTATCATAGTCATTACTTAAGATATAATCTAGTAATGCTGGAGGTAATTCAAATATTCTATTCATAAGTTCATTATAATCTATTTTAACTAGTTCACCATCGATATCTAGAAATGGTGTTGACATAGTATATATTTGATATAGATAGTCTTTACTACCTGAGACAATATTTTCTATTTTATGAGGATTTTCAGCATATTTCATTCTTGGAGTACCCATATATGATAAATAACATATTTTTTTAAATAATTCTGTTCTAGTAGTTGTTTCTGATGATAATAAAGATGCTACCATAAGAGCTTTTTTTCTATTTTCTAAGATAGCTCTATCTATTTTAGGATCACTTTTTACTTCTAAGACTGGTTTTTGGAATCTTCCTGCTAAGAAGAAGTTATCCCATGTTTTTAAGTTATTTAAGAAATCATTGGCTTCTGTTACACCATATTTAAATGTACAGTCTAAATCTTTTACATCACTATAATAAGTTATTTTATTATAACCTTTTAAGTAATTAAATGCTCTTAATTTAATAGGTATAGAACCCATAATAGTATAATCATTTTTATTTAAACTTATATTAGTTAAATGCCAGTCTTCTAAATCATCTACTACAAAGATAACATCTATTTGTGGTTTATCATTATTTGTATAAGATGCTTGATGGAAGACTCCTGAACCATAACCAAAGATAGCTTTAGCTTCTGGTCTTTTACTAGCAAATTCTTTTATTAATGTATATTTATTCATGGTAAAACCCCCAAAGTATCTTAATTATATCATATCTTTTAGATATTTTAAAATTTTGCTAAAAA
>Ga0181612_144535_pt1 | contig 16531 bp, 12 predicted proteins | sample HoacroProtozoa21_FD_119630 | JGI IMG/M metagenome (GOLD analysis project Ga0181612, IMG submission 119630) | Hoatzin crop microbial communities from Cojedes, Venezuel. Combined Assembly of Gp0051906, Gp0051904, Gp0051908
CCCCGGTGTCCGGGATCTCCCGCTGAATGTTGCCGTGAACGGTCTCATTCATGCAGAAGTAGACGTAGTCGGCGTCCGGACGGTATTCGGCCGGGTCGATCTCCGGGACGCAGGAATAGTTCTGCTCCTTGGAGGAGGCCACGATTTTGACGTCGCCGTAGCGGGCGGCTTCCTGGGAAGCCTTGTTGGACCACTGGCCGGAGACAATGTAGTCCGCTTTCCCGGAGCCGTTCATGAAGTTGAGCGGAATGGCGGCGAACTGGGTGGAAGCGCCGCCCTGCAGGAACAGGACTTTGTAGTTGTCGGGGATCTCCATGAGTTCACGCAGCAGGCTTTCGGCGCCCTTGATGATGGCGTCAAATTCCTTGCTGCGGTGGGACATCTCCATGACGGATTCGCCGGTGCCCTGATAGTTGAGCAGATCCTTCTGTGCCTTGACCAGGACCGGTTCGGGCAGCATGGACGGGCCGGCAGAGAAATTGTATACACGGTTTTCCAGCATTGCGTTACCTCCTCATTGGATTAATTTTTGGAACGTGATATAACTTTTTTTCATGTAACCTAACTTTTTGTTTGCTACTTCCACTATAGCATTTTATATAGGGATGTCAAGCGGTTTTCCCGCTGTTCTCCGGCCAAAATTCCGGTTTGCCAGTTTTCGTCAAACTCCTTTAGCAAAGTAAAAGGCGGAAGCCGAAACTTCCGCCTGATTTGGGTCATCTTCTCTTGGAATAATAGGTATCTTCCATCGGAAGATTGGGACGGAGTTTGTGGTCGAGAGCATAGTAGGCCCCCTGCACCGCCGGCGCGGCCGGAATCGTGGTGATTTCCCCGATTCCCTTTCCGCCGTAGGCAACGCCGAGCAGTTCCTTCTTCTCCACATACATGGCGTGGATATTCGGAATCTGCGGGGCGCGCAGCAGGCCGAGCGAGCCATATTTGGCCTGCGGAACACCATCTTTGAGCGGCCAGTCCTCGGTCAGGGCATAGCCCATGCCCATCAGGACGCCGCCTTCGATCTGTCCCTGAATGGAGATCGGATTGATGACCTTGCCGGCATCATAGGCCGCGTAGACATCTGTGACTTTTCCTTCGTCATCCACAATAGCCACGCAGGCCGCAAAGCCATAGGCAATGTGGCTCTTCGGGTCGGGCACGTCGGCACCCAGTTTGTTGGTGGGCTCAAAGTACCGGTAGAAAAAGGACATGCCCTCCAGCGCCTCCAGCGCCTTGATGGGATCCTTGACCGGAGACCCGTGGATGTGGGTCTGCGTACCGGCCTCGCCATAAGTACCCTGGTTGAGACCCGAGTTGGTGCCGCTGATCAGGCCATCCTCCCCAATCGTGATATTGGGGCTGACGAACGGGCTGTCCTCCGTGCCCGGAGCATTTTCCAGCCCGGTGCCGTAAGCGGCCTCCGTATTGGTGCCTTTCCGCGGGCGCAGATAGCCCGGGGACCGTTTCAGGACTTCTACAATGGGTTCACCGGTCTGTTCCGCAATTTCGGCCGCCACCATGGCGTCACGCAGCAGGAAGGCCGCGCCGCGGGCGGCTTCACCGGTGTTCAGTGTCTGCCGGGAACCGGAGGTGACACCGGAGTCCGGCGAGTTTTCGGTGTTAGCCACCGCGTTGAGGATGCGGGAGTGCGGCAGGCCGGTGGCCTCCGCCACGTCCTGGCTGAAGACCGTCAGACAGCCCTGCCCGATATCCGAGGCACAGGTCAGGATGACCGCCATGCCGTTCTCCACGACCAGGCGGCATTTGCCGTCGTCGGGAAGACCGACGCCGGTACCGGCGTTCTTCATGGCGCAGGCAATTCCCGCGTGCCCTTCATTTTCGTCAAAATAGGGTTTGACCGCCTCCAGCGCCTCTTTCAGAGACGTGGAGAGGTCGGCGATCTGTCCGTTGGGCAGATGCTTACCCGGCTCAATGGCGTTGCGGTAGCGGATCTCCCAGGGGGAGATGCCGACCTTTTCCGCCAGAATATTCAACACCGATTCAATGGCAAATTCCGTCTGGCAGACGCCAAATCCACGGAAGGCGCCGCCGGGCGGGTTGTTGGTGTAGACCCCGAACCCGCGGATATCCGTATTCTGGTATTGATACGGTCCCACGGCGTGGGTACAGGCCCGCTCAACAACCGGACCGCACAGGGATGCATAGGCACCGGTATCAAAGTAGAACTCGCAGTCCAATGCCGTGAGGATGCCATTTTCGTCACAGCCCATGGTGAACGTTCCATCCATGGCATGGCGCTTCGGATGGAAGTTCAGGGATTCCTGACGGGAGAACTTGTGCTTGACCGGCCGTTTGAAATACCAGGCGGCCAGCGCAGCGGTATGCTGGACGGAAACGTCTTCCTTTCCGCCGAACCCGCCGCCGATCAGCTGGTTCTCCACCACGACCCGGCTGTGTTCCCACTGGAACATGTCCGCCGTCTCATGGCGCGTGGCATAGGCGCCCTGGTCGGTGCTGAGGATCTTGACGCCGTCCTTATAAGGCAGCGCCACCGCGCACTCCGGTTCCAGGAACGCGTGTTCGGTAAAGGGCGTGACAAACCGTTCGGTGACCACGTATTTCGACTCGGCCAGAGCCTTTTTCGGGTCGCCCCGGACAATGTGCCGCTTCTGGCAGATGTTGCCGTTCGAATGGATCTTGGGGGCGTCCTCTTCGAGCGCTTCCCAGACGTTGTTGACCGGTTTGAGCTCCTCGTAGTCGATTTTGACGAGAGCCTTGGCCTTTTGCAGAATGAACTCGGACTCCGCCACGACAAGGCAGATGGCATCCCCGACGTAGCGGGTGATCTGGCCTTCCTCGATCATGACGTCCCAGTCCTGCTGGATATGACCCACTTTATTGCGCGGCACATCCTTGGCCGTCAGCACGCCCAGAACGCCGGGCAGCGCCTCGGCTTTGGAGGTGTCGATTTTCAACACGCGGGCGCGTGCGTATTTAGAACGCACTGCGGAGCAGTACGCCATCGGCGGCATATCCTTTTCAACGATCATGTATTCGTTGCAGCCCGGATCGTCGATCCGGCGGACATTCATGCCCGCCTTGAGCTGCTTGGTAAAGGTGCTGGCCGTCTCGTTATCCCTGGAGACGGTGGCCGTAACGGCAATGTCTCCGGCGCGCCGGGCAGCCGCCAGGGCGGCCTCCAGTTCCTTGGCCTTTTCGCTGCCCTCGTGGACAAAGTATTCCGGTCCGATGTCGTCCGGATACTTGCCGTAACCGAGGGTCTTGCGGCGAACGTCGACACGGAACGCGCCTTTGCCGACACCGTAGTCGTCACCTTTTTCCAGTTCCGGGTCGATCTGCTCGTCCCCGCGCAGAATGGCGGCGGCCAGCAGGATGCCCTCAATGATTTTTTTGTAGCCCGTACAGCGGCAGACGTTGCCCTTGATGGCGTATTTAACGTCCTCCTCTGTCGGATCGGGATTCTGGTCGATCAGCGCCTTGCCGGACATGACCATGCCCGGGATACAGAAGCCACACTGAACGGCACCCTTGGCGCCGAAGGCGTAGACAAACGCCTCTTTTTCCTCCAGGCTCAGGCCCTCGACCGTAATGATATTCTTCCCGACCGCCCGTTTGGTGGTCAGGATGCAGGCGCGGACCGGCTTGCCGTCCACGACGATCATACAGGCGCCGCAGGCCCCTTCGCTGCAGCCATCCTTGACGGAGTAGAGCTGCAGGTCATCCCGCAGATAGCGGATCAGCGGCTTGTCCTCCGCGGTGCTGCGAAGAACGCCGTTCACGGTGAACTGATATTCCTGTTCGGCCATGGAATCCGCCTCCTTTCAAAGCTCCACGGTCAAAATCCCGTTGGCGTCATGAATGACGCCGCGCGGGCACTTGACCGCACACATTCCGCAGGCAATACAGCGGTTCGGGTCGATAATGGCACAATTGTCGATGACATGGATGGCATCCGCCGGGCAGTTCTTCTCACAGATCCGGCACCCGATACAGCTGTTGGCACAGGCCTTCCGTGCCACACCGCCCGCGTCCTTGTTGGAGCATTTCGGTTGAATGGTGTCCTCCGGCAGTTCAAAGCGAATGAGCGCCATCGGACAGGTTTTGATGCAGAGACCACAGCCGACACACTTATCCGGATCGATAAATGCGGCGCCGTTGGCCCCGACCGTGATGGCCTTAAGGCGGCAGGCAGCAATGCAGCTGCCTCCGCCTAAGCATCCATATTTACACTGCTGGATCCCGTCCGGATACTGCTCCAGAATTGCGTGGCAATCCTGCGGCAGGTCCTCCCGGACGATCCCCTCCAGAAGAGGACTGCCGCCGAAACAGTGGACGACGGCGATCCTCTTTTTGCGTTTTGCCATAATGGATTCCCCTTTCCGATTGATTCCTCAACAAAGTGAGAAATCAGGGAATCAGGTAACTGTAGTTGTCCAGAACGGCCAGAATCAGCTGACGCAGGCCCTCATAGAGGCCGCAACCGGCATCCCGGACATCATATTCCTTGACCTCGCCGGCAAAGCGGACCAGCACACTGCCGTCCTGCGGCAGGAAGCCCTGGTTTTCGCTGTTGTCGAAGTCTTCCTTACTCCAGAACAAGGTGAACTTATCCTTGTACGGACGGCCTTCCGCCATGCTGTACGGGCAGAAGATGGCGCAGTTGCCGCACTCGTTGCACATGCCGTCCACATGGATAATCTGGCGCATCCGCATGCCCGGAACCGCCACAGCCACATTGGCGCGGTTGGGGCAGACGTCACAGCAGATCTCACAGACAGTGGGACAGCCAAGGCAACGGTCATCCGGCTCATGGATCTCGTCGGCCATGTTGCCCTTCTTGGCAACCGGCTTGTCATAATCCGGTCCCACGTTTTCGGCGGCGCAGCCTTCGAAGTCGATTCCGGCAATGGCTTTGGCGGCCGCAGCAGCGTCCGAAATAGCCTTGACCACAGTGGCGGGACCACGGCGGCAGTCACCGGCGGCATAGAGGCCGGAAACGGTGGTCTGCATGTTGCCGTCCACGACCGGGCGGCCCTTGCCGTCCAGTTCGGCGCCGGCTTTTTCATACAGAGTGGTGTCGACGCGTTCGCCGACCGCGGTGATCACGGTGTCACAGAGGACGTCTTCGGTCTCTCCGGTGTCCACCGGGGAGCGGCGGCCGGAATCATCCGGGGCACCCAGTTTCATGACGGCGCATTTCAGGACGCCGTCCTCATGGCCGATCGGGCCGAGAAGATCTTTGAAGATGACACCGTCGTCCAGGGCCATCTGAAGTTCTTCCTCATCCGCCGGCATGTAGCGGCGGGTCCGGCGGTAGACCAGGTAGACATTTTCCACTCCGGGTTCGCGTTTGGCGGCACGGGCCACGTCCATGGCAGTGTTGCCGCCGCCGATCACGGCGACGTTCTTGCCCAGGGCAACGGAGCCCGGTTGGGCCTTGATTTCCGCCAGGAAGTCCAGCGCGTCCAGAGCGGTGCCGTATTTCAGGGCGTTACGGCCCTCTTTCCAGGCACCGACGGCCACGATGATATCCGTGTAGCCTTCGGCCTTGAGTTCATCGACGGAGCCGATCTCCCGGCCGGTGACGAATTTGGCACCGTAGGCCTTGCAAAGGGCCACGTCTTTTTCAATGGTCTCATCCGTGATCCGGAAGCCCGGGATCACGTGGCGGACGACGCCACCCAGGGTCTCGTGCTTTTCGAAGACGGTGACGTCCACGCCGGCGCGGCTGAGGAACGAGGCCGCCGACAGGCCGGCCGGGCCGCCGCCGATGATGGCGACTTTCTTGTCCGAAGTGCCGCGGGCTTTCAGCGTGGGAAGGACCTTGTCAAAGGCGCCTTCGGCCGCCATGAGTTTGACCTCACGGATGTGAAGACCCTCTTCATAGTAGTTGCGGACGCAGCGGTCCACGCAGGTGTGCGGGCAAAGCGTGCCGGTGATAAACGGCAACGCGTTCTTTTCCAGAATGATATTCAGCGCGTCTTCCGTGCGGCCCTCTTTCATGGCGCGCAGGTAGGCGGGAATGTCCTGATGGATCGGGCAGCTGGTGCTGCAGGGTGCGGTGAAGCAGTCGAGCAACGGCACGGCCTCGTCCATGTGGCGCTCCGGCAGCGGTTTGATCGGTTTGCGGTACAGAAGGCCCGCAATGGACTCCGCTTCCAGGGCCTGGACTTTGGCCACGTTGATGCCGGAGAACGGTTCACTGCCGCAGTCCATGAGTTTTTCGCCAATCTGAGTGAAGCGCTCATAGCCGCCGGGCTTCAGTACGGTGGTGGCCATGGTGATCGGCCAGATCCCGGTTTCAAACAGTTTGTCGATATTGCGGTACTCGGCGCCGCCGGAGTAGGAGATCCGCAGTTCGCCGTTGAACTCCTCGGAGATCTTCTTCGCCAGGTTCAGGCTGAGCGGGAACAGCGAGCGGCCGGACATGTACATCTCTTCGCTCGGCAGTTCGCCCGCGGCCACGTCGACCGGGAAGGTGTTGGTCAGCTTGACGCCGAACTCCAGGCCCTTCTCCGCGCAGAGCGCGATCAGGCGATGGAACATCGGGATGGCGTCGGCCCACTGAAGGTCCTCCAGGAAGTGGTGATCATCGAATGCAATGTAGTCGAACCCCAGAGAATCCAGGCGTTCCCGGGCAAACTCGTAACCGAGCAGCGTGGGATTGCATTTGATGAAGGTGTTCAGGTTCTTTTCGGTGATCAGATACGTGGCGATCCGCTCGATCTCGTCGGGCGGGCAGCCGTGCAGCGTGGACTCGGTGATCGAGTCCGAAACACGGGACGGGATGGCCCGGACATAGGCCTCATCCACGTTCTCAAAACGGTCCAGATTTGCCAGACACCAGTCGATGCATTCGTGCCAGACGTCGGTGTCCTTGGCCTCCATCATTTCGTTGATATACTTGTCCACCTTCGGGGACTTGATGCCCTCCAGGTCATAGCCGACGGACATGTTGAAGACGAAGGCATCCGGATCTCCCAGACCCAGTTCTTTGGCCAGGAGTTTGCAGATGACCCAGGCCTTCACGTATTCCGCATAGGCCTGCGGCACCGTCAGTTCGGTGGACCATTCGCAGTTATAGCATTCGTCTCCTGCGGTAATGCAGGGTTTGTTGACACAGGCGGAGAGTTCCTCGCCATCCATGATCTGAACGGTTTTCAGTTCAAAGAACCGGGCGCCGCTGACGTAGGAGGCAATGATGTTCTGTGCCAGCTGAGTGTTCGGGCCCGCGGCGGGGCCGTAGGGAGATTCGATCTTTTCCCGGAAGATCGGCAGAGCCTGGCCGTTGGTGTGACGGACCATTTTGCGGACGCCGAAGATGCTGCCGCTGTCCTTGTATTCGGTCAGGACCCAGTCCATAAGATGCGCAAAGGGCATCGGTCTCATAATGTCACTCATAACAATACCTCTTTAGTGTGTAACCAAAATATTATGCCTTGTGGTTCCGGGCGATTCAGTCGTAGACCCGGTGGTTGAGTTCGCCCCAGAGCTTCTTGCTCTGTTCCAGGGTCCAGGCGTTGATGGCGTCCTCGTCAATATCCACGAATTCGCGGTCCTTATACAGGAGCCGGCCGTTGATGATCGTGGTGCGGCAGTTTTTGCCCATCATGCCGAAAATCATGTGGCCGTCAATGTTCTCGTCGGAGAACGGGGTGAACGGCTTGTAGTCCATGACGATCACGTCGGCCGCCGCGCCCTCTTTCAGGATGCCAAGCGGTTTTTTGAAGTACTTGGCCGCAATCTTGCGGTTGTTTTCGAAGAGCATGGTCACGTCTTCGCCCCAGGCCACGTTCGGCAGGGCCGCGTTGTGGCGTTGGATGATGAGGAAGACCTTGAGGCTCTCGAGCATGTCGTGCGTGTAGGCGTCCGTGCCCATGCCGACGGTGATGCCTTTGGCCATCATCTGAAGGACCGGTGCGCAGCCTACGGCGTTGCCCATGTTGGACTCCGGATTGTTGACCGCCATCGTGCCGGTCTCCTTGATGATATCCATTTCCGCCGGGCTGACATGGATGCAGTGGCCAAGCAGGGTGCGCTCACCGAGCAGTCCGTTGTACAGAAGACGGTTGATCGGCCGGCAGCCGTAGTTGCGGAGGCTGTCATAGACGTCGTTCATGCCTTCGGCCACATGGATGTGGAAGCCGGTCATGCCGTTGTTGGCTTCGACCATCTTTTCGAAGGTCTTGTCCGAAATGGTGAACAGCGCGTGGCCGCCGAACATGGCTTTAATCATGTCGTCGTCTTCCGCAATCGCCCATTTGGCAAAGTCCGCGTTCTCCTGAATGCTCTGGTCGGTCTTCTCCTGACCGTCCCGCTCCGAGACCTCATAGCAGAGGCAGGCGCGCATACCCAGTTCTTTGGCCACATCTTTGATGGCGAACAGGCTGCCCGGGATCTCACAGAAACTGGCGTGGTGGTCGAAAATGGTGGTGACGCCGTCCCGGATGCAGTCCAGGATGGTGGCATAGGCGCAGGCCTTAGTGCCGTCCATGGTCAGGTGGCGGTCAATGTTCCACCAGGTGCCCTCGAGAACACTGAGGAAGTCGGTGGGGTTGTTTCCCTCGATGGCCAGGCCGCGGGCCAGGCCGGAATAGATATGGGTATGGGCGTTGATGAGGCCCGGCATGATGATGCCGCCCTGGTGATCCACGAACTCCGCATCCGGGGCCTCGGCCTTCAGGTCAGCCAGAGTGCCGACTTTTTTAATAACTTCTCCGTCGATCAGGACGGCGCCGTCCACAAGGTACGGCTGGCCGGGATCACGGGTAATAACGCGTCCGTTTCCTACTAACAACAAGATGTCCGCCCTCCTTTTTCAGGGTCGTGTCAGATCAGAGGTCCATTTCTTCGTTTTCTTTGTCAATGGCTTCCTGCTGTGCCGGAGTCTTCGGCAGGATCAGGTTGAGGATGATGGCCAGGATGACGGCCAGGACCATGGGGGCCGAGGCAAAGATGGTCTGAACCCAGTCCGGGAATCCCGGGCCGGCCAGCGCGTTGTCCACCTGAGTGGCACCGCAGCCGAGCGCAAGGGACAGACCGACGATGGTCTTTTTCCGCATGTCAAAGCCGTCCTGCGTAACCATCTGCATACCGGTCATGGCGATCATGGCGAATACGTACAGGCAGGCGCCGCCGATGACGCACTGCGGGATGGTGGTCAGAGCCGCCGAAACTTTCGGGAACAGGCCGGCAATCAGAAGGATGATCGACGCCGCCGTGAACACGTGACGGTTGACCACGCGGTTGACAGTGACGATACCGACGTTCTGGGAATACGAAGCGGTCGGCAGACCTCCGATGAAGGCGCCGAGAAGGGAGGCGGCACCCTGGGCAGCAATGCCGCCCTGGAGTTCTTTGCGGGTCGGCATCCGGTCCATACCACCCATGGTGGTGGAGGACAGGTCACCGATCGTCTGAACGGCGTTGACCACATAGATAGCCGCCAGTGAGACACAGGCCGCCGGGATAAACTGCGGCGCTACGATAGCTGCATTGGAATGGCTGATGCCCCAGAAGCGGATGGCCGGGATCGAGATGATATCCGAAATGCCGGTGATGCCGCCGGAGAGGGCGGAGAAGTCCACCAGGCCCAGCGGGATGGCAACGATGTAGCCGATGACCATGCCAATCAGAAGCGCCGACAGTTTGGCAATGCCCTTACCGAAGTTGTTCAGGCCGACAACAATGGCGAAGGTCAGCATGGCAACTGCCCAGTTTTTGACGCTGCCGAACTGGTCTCCGGCGTTGGAACCGCCGGCAATGTAGCGGACCGCGGTGGGATACAGGGACAGGCCGATGGTCAGAATGACCGTGCCGGTGACCACACGCGGGAACAGTTTCCGCAGATACTTCAGGAAAATGGCGAAGACGATGGCGCAGATGCCGCCGACGATCTGAGCGCCCATGATGACGGCAAACGCGTTGATCTCCGGGTTGGTCTTCGAGAGTTCGAAATACTGGTTGGACAGCGAGGTCAGGGTCGGGACATACGCGAAGCTCGAGCCCATGATGACCGGCAGGCCGGCACCCAGTTTTTTGAAGATGGGGAACAGCTGCATCAGAGTGGCAATGGCCGTGATCAGAATGGCCGCCTGGATGAGCATGGGTTTCTGGTCTTCAATGCCGCAGGCGTTGGCCACAATGATGGCCGGTGTGACAATGCCGACGATGGCAGCCAGCACGTGCTGCAGAGCCAGCGGGATCAGTTCGCCCAGCGGAGGACGCTTGCCGCGGAACAGATGAAGATAGTCCTCATCCTCGATTTTGTCTTGCGCAAGATCGATTGCCGCGGTCTCCAAAGCTTCCTCGTGCTCCAGTTCCGCAACCTCAGCCTCGATCAGTTCTTTGTCGAGTTTCATACATTCCTTCCTTTCCGTAACTATCACAATATGCAATTTTGTTTGGATACCAAACAATTTGTCAGTCTCATTATACCGTTTTCCCGAACAAGCCTCAACCTTTTTATATATTTTCTGCAAAACCTCTCAAGAATCCACTTTATTTTTATATAAAATACACACAGAAATCCCCCGTTGTCGGAACAACGGGGGTCGGTAATTTCCAGATATTCAATTAGCAGATTTTACGGGGTCAGGCCAGTTCCAAAAAGACGTCCACATTTCCGCCGCAGACCATGCCGTCTTCCGCGGCAGCATCGTCGGCCAGATCCAGGTGACAGAGATGAGAAACCGGATGGTCCGCTTCCAAAAGTTCTTCCGCATAAGCCACAACGCCGGCCTCCAGACAGCCGCCGCCGATCGTGCCGATCAGCTGGCCGCCCGGCAGAACGATCATTTTGGTGCCGACGTTCCGCGGGGCAGAGCCGCGCTTGGCCACGATCGTGGCCACCGCCTTCCGGCTGCCGTCCGCTTTCAGAAGTTCCTCCAGCAGTTTGGACGGATAGCCATAGCTGCGGCGCTCTTCATTCTTGACCTGGATGATCTCCGCCAGGATGGAGACCGCGATTTCCTCTGGGGTCTCCGCGCCGATTGGCAAGCCAATAGGCGCATGCAGGTCGTCCAGCGCCTTTTGAGGAACCCCCTCTTCGGCCAGAGTCTGTTTGACCAGGGCCACCCGACGTTTGGAGCCAAGCATACCCAGGTAGCCATACGGCTTGGCTCCAATCAGACGGATACAGTCCTTGTCGTATTGATGTCCCCGTGTCACGATGACGAACGAGGTGTCCAGGTCTCCCGGCACGTGGGACAGACCCTGTTCAAACGTTTCACAGTAAACAGTATCTGCCCCGGCGTTGCGCGCGTCGTTGGCAAACATAGGACGCTCTTCAATCACCGTCACCTGAAAGCCCAGGGCCTTTCCCAGGCGGATGACCGGAACCGCCACATGGCCGGAGCCGCAGACGACCAACTTTTTCTCATAGCCCAGCCGTTCCGCGAACACGCGGGTGTCCTCCACCGGATGGATCCCGCTTTCCGTGAGCGCGCAGACCGCGTCCCGGTGGCTCGCCAGGAAGCCGTCCGGTGCCGTGCAAAAGGTCATGGACTGATTGGAGACCAGGGCCTTCTCCCCGGCCTGCGGACCGTCCAGAACGGTCAGGGCATAATGGGTGTGGCCAGGGTCCATGTCCCGGACCGCTTCATAGAATTCGATCATTGGATATCACTCCGAAACGGGCCGCGTTTCAAAAACTGCCCGCGGTTTTCCTGCAGAACGGTGCCGTTTTCGGCGGTCAGTTCCCCACGCAGATACACCTGCGTAACGGACCCTTCCAGTTCCAGGCCTTCCAAAGGCGCATAGTCACATTTGCTGACCTGGTTGTCAACGGAGATCGTCTTGCGGGCCTGGGGGTCGATCAGGACCAGGTCCGCGTCGGAACCCTCCTGCAAAACGCCTTTTCGAGGATAGAGGCCATAGAGCTTGGCCGGATTTTCCGCCAGCACGGCGCACATCCGCTCCTTCGTCAGACGGCCTTTAGCCACACCTTCCGAATATAGGACTTCGCCGCGGTTTTCCACGCCGGGCATGCCGCCGGGAATCTTGCGGAAGTCGTCTTTTCCCAGTGCCTTCTGCTCCATGGTGAAGGAACAGTGGTCGGTGGAAACAGTCTGGATCTCTCCGTCCGCCAGGGCTTTCCAGAGCACATCGATATCATGCTGAGTGCGCAGGGGTGGTGCGCAAACGTACTTGGAGGCCTCTTCGAATGTGGGCGCATCCAGTTTGTCACTGGTCAGAATCAGATACTGCGGACAGGTCTCCGCAAAGACCGTCTGGCCGCGTTTGCGGGCCGCGCGGATCTCTTCCAGACCTTCTTCACAGGTCAGGTGGACGTCGATGACCGGGGTGTCCGCCACTTCACAGATGTGGAGCAGACGATTGATCGCCTCGGCCTCCGCCGCGGCCGGGCGGGTCTTGTAATGGGACGAGACCGTTTTCCGCAGAGTCTCATCCGCCGCGTATTCGGCGCGCATGCCGTCGATCAGACCGGCGTTTTCACAGTGGCAACCGGTGATCCCGCCGACTTCCTTCAGGCGTTTGACCACCTCATACACGGTCTGGTCGTCGATCTGCGTGTCGTAGGTCATATAGATTTTGAAGGTCGAGAGTCCTTCGTCCATCATGTTCTGACAGTCCTGTCGCGTCTGTTCGTTCCAGTCCGTGATCGTCATATGGAATCCGTAGTCACAGGAACAGCCAGCTGCCGCCTTGGCGTGCCAGTTCTGCGTTCCCTCTTCCAGCGTCTCGCCGGGATACTGGGTGCCAAAGTCGATGATCGACGTGGTGCCGCCGGCAACCGCCGCGCGGGTGCCCGATGCAAAGTCGTCCACCGTGACCGTGCCGGCCACGTGGAGATCAAAGTGCGTATGGGCATCGATAAAACCGGGGAAGATCAGTTTCCCGGAGGCATCGATGATTTCGGCATCTGCCGGAACCGTACCCGCCGGAGCGGAACCCCGGTAGATCCCGGCAATTTTTTCGCCGTCAATCAGGAGATCTCCCAGAAAGCTCTCCTGCGGTGTGACTAAGGTTCCCTGTTTGAGTAATTTCATAGTGTTGTTCGCTTTCTACTCGAGGATAATGCGTTTGCCGCCCCGGTACTCCTGAACGGTACCCACGACCTGGGCCGCCGGCACGTTCGGATCCGCCTTCAGTTCGGCGGTCAGGGCCTCGGCGTCGGCCGGGTCCACCGCGATCATCAGGCCGCCGGACGTCTGCGGATCATAGAGCAGATCCTGCAGATAGAGTTCCGTAGTTCCCGGATCCACCGCGTGCTCCGCAAAGTGGCGGTTGCGGTAGAGTCCGGCGGGCAGAACGCCCATTTTGGCAAATCCCGCCGCCTGCGGCAGAAATTCAAACCGGGAGACGGTCAGGTGGATCTCCACCTCCGCGCCGTTGGCCATCTCATAGAGGTGGCCCAGGACGCCAAATCCGGTAACGTCCGTGCAGGCATGGACGCGGTACTTCACCATGATATCCCGCGCATACTTGTTCAGGGTCATCATCTGGCGATTGATTCGGTCGGTCAGTTCCGGATCCAGCAGTTCCGCTTTCCCGGCCGTGGTCAGAACGCCGATGCCGGCCGGCTTGGTGTACACCAGGACGTCTCCGGGTTTTGCCCCGGAGTTCGTCAGCATTTTCCGGGGATCCACAAATCCCGTGACCGCCATGCCGTACTTGGGTTCCTTGTCGTAAATGCTGTGGCCGCCGGTGATTATGGCGCCCGCCTCATACACCTTGGCATAGCCGCCGCGCAGGATGTCATGGACCTGCTCTTTGGGCATGTCCTCCGGCACCATCATGATATTCAGAGCCGTCTTCGGTTCTCCGCCCATGGCATAGACGTCCGAAAGCGCGTTGGCGGCCGCAATGGCGCCAAACGTATAGGGGTCATCCGCAATGGGCGGGAAATAGTCCACGGTCTGGACAATGGCCAGGTCTTCTGTGATCTGGTAGACCGAGGCGTCGTCACTCTTGTCATAGCCGACCAGAAGGTGCTCGTCCCGGCGGACCTGCAGGTCCCCGAGCAGTTTGGCCAGTTCGCCGGCACCCACCTTGGCGCCGCAGCCGGAACACTCGGTCAGTTTGGTCAGTTTAATATCTTCCATACGTCATCCTAAAGCATTCGTCAAATGAAGGGCTGCTTCCAGGACACCACCGCCGATTGCGGTGGCTTTGTCCGACACCATATGATAGTCCACTGTGGCACCGCGGGGATCCACATCCCCGCTCTTCATGCCTTTGTGCACTACAGAGCCGTCCTGTAACAGGCCGCGGATCATGCCGTCAATATTGGCCTTCATGGGAACGCCGTCCACCGTGCCGACCACTTCCCCGGCGGAGACCAGGTCTCCGATCTCATGACAAATGGTCAGGGTTCCGTCCGCCGGCGCGCGAACGACGCGCTCGGCCGACTTCCCGCCAATGGTGCCGGGAATGCCGGTGTTGGGCAGGGCAGAGCCCTCATAAATGACGCGGCCCAGCGTATGGCCGCGCATGGTCTCCACCACGGCATGACAATCCACCCCGGCGGTAAAGCCGGGTCCCACGCCGATCACGACTGGGGCGTCCGTGATCCGGGTCCCCAGGTTGCGCTTGGCCAAAATGGCGTCCACCAGGATATCCGGTTTCAGCGTCGGGATCCAGGATCCCTCCGGATCCACCAGGACCGGAATGTCCCCGTCCTGAATGGTCTGCCGGATTTCCTCTTCGTCGGTCACCTTTACACCGCGAAGATCCTCTACCCGGGCTTCACCCAGACGGATGGCTTCCGAAAAGCAGACGGTGCGGCGCACGGCTGTGGGAACCGGGAGGTCTGCCATAACGATCTGCATGCCGGCCCGGTGAAGGCGCAGGGCAATGCCGCTGGCGAGGTCCCCAGCGCCGCGAATATACACAAGCATTCGGTTCACCCCCGCAGCATGCGCTCAAAATAGCCCTCCGGCGTCAGGTGCCCCTCGATGGCCGCGCAGAAGCGGGGCTCCTCCGAGGGAGGCATCATAAACGCCAGTCCGCAGCCGGCCGAGATGTCGGACGGCGTGGGAATCAGGCGGCCCTCGACCCCGGCCTCTTTGCACAGAGTCTCCGCCTGAATGGCATCACTGGTAGTGGCAAATGTGGCCACGATTTTTTTGGTCTTGCCGGTGTTCATATCCGGATGACCTTACCGGCAGCGCGCATGGTGTCGGCAATGACATACATGTTGGTCACTTCGCCGACCGCCAGCTTGTCCTTGATTCCGTAGAAGCCCAGGCAGGTGCCGCAGGTCAGAATCTGAACGCCGCGGGCAGCCAGGTCCTGCAGATCCTCGAGAGAAGCGCTTCCCTCAACGGTCAGTTTGGCGCCGCCATTGAAGAACAGGATGGTCTTGGGAAGGTCGTCCATCTGACGGACCGCATACAGGTATCCCTTGATCAGGATATGACCCAGTTCCGGGTCCCCCTGACCCATTTCATCCGTGCCGACCGCAATGACGGTGGGGCCGGCGGTCGGAGCGGCACAGTAAGCAGCACCCTCCTGCTCCGCGTCAATGGAGGCGAATGTGTCCGCGTCCTTCGGAGTCACGGTCAGAGTCCAGGTGCCGTCTCCGTTGTCTTTGACGGCAATGTCACAGCCCTTTTCCGCGCTCATGCGCTTCAGATTCTCCACTGCGGTGGTGTTGTCGACCTGGACCTCCAGGGACTCCCCGGCGCTCAGCTCTTTCAGGGCCTTGAGGGACAGCACGACGGGCTGCGGGCAGGCTTTTCCCCTGCAATCAATGTACATGATCAAAATCCTCCTTCGGATGAAAAGATTTGCTACAAATCCCAGTATAGCATATAATGTTTTTGACACCATAACAAATTTTCTGGAAGGAGGGGTCCCATGGCTCATGCTTCGCTGGCCGACGCGCTGTCCATTCCGGTCGGCTTAACGGCGGTCATTGGAAGCGGCGGAAAAACTTCCATGCTGTACGCACTGGCTCAGGATCTCTCCAAGCGCGGCACCGTGATTCTGACAACATCTACCCACATGCATCCCTATGAGGACCTTCCGTTTCTGGACACCTCTCCGGATCCGTCCGCGCAGTTCTCCGAATTGATCACGAAGCAACTGCAGAAACATCCGGTCCTTCTGGTGGCGCACGGACTGCCCAGCGGCAAGATCACCTGTCCGGAAATTCCCATTCCCATGCTGTCGGAATGGGCCGACTACGTCATTGTAGAAGCCGACGGAGCCCGGTGCCTTCCACTCAAGGCCCACGCCAATTACGAACCCGTCATTCCCCGGGGGACCCACCGCACCATCTGCATGGTTGGCGCCTCCGGATTCCACCACCCCATTGAAACCGTAGTCCACCGCCCGGAAATTTTCTGCGGCCTCACAGACGCCATGCCAACCGATGAAGTCACGCCGGCTCTGGCAGCAGAGGCCATCCGTGCGGAACATCTGGCCGACCTGGTCTTCCTGAATCAGGTCGACACCATCTCCTGGTCTGACGTCCTGGAATTTGGCCGTGCTCTGCAGGGCATGCCCTTCCTGGCCGGCGCCCTGAAATCCTCCATCCCCATCTGGGAATCCGACCTTCAACCATAACAAAGACCCCCCCCCCCCC
>Ga0181612_121536_pt1 | contig 16530 bp, 9 predicted proteins | sample HoacroProtozoa21_FD_119630 | JGI IMG/M metagenome (GOLD analysis project Ga0181612, IMG submission 119630) | Hoatzin crop microbial communities from Cojedes, Venezuel. Combined Assembly of Gp0051906, Gp0051904, Gp0051908
AGGTTGCCCAGAGAAGCTGTGGCTGCCCCTTCCCTGGAAGTGTTCAAGGCCAGGTTGGACGGGGCTTTGAGCAACCTGGCCTAGTGGAAGGTGTCCCTGCCCGGGGCAGGGGGGTTGGAACTAGATGAGCTTTAAGGTCTCTTCCAACCCAAACCATTCTATGATTCTGTGATTCGTCATGGGATTGACCTTCCTTTCTCCTTCTTTGAAGGACAGGCTTACTGAAAAGATAGGCTTATAGTGTATCTAAGGTGCACTGCACTACACTTCCGTACCAAAAACGGAAAACATTTCACTGTACCTCAAATGTGTGATCCAACCTATACACTGCTGCGGAGTTCATAGCACTGACAATCTCAAGGACACCATTAAAGTTGTTTAGCTCTTGAAAAACTTGCAGGATCTCAATTATCCGGCTCACTACAATTACTCTTTCCTCTAGGTTTTCTGTTTCTACAATGCATCTAAATACACAAGAACATTTCATTTTGTATTAAAGCATTGATGAGCTTTCCAAAATCAAATATTAAATCGTAACACAAACAAAGACGAAAAGTTTATCAAATTGCTTGATACAATTTTGAAAATGTTTAGAGAATAAACATTTGAAAATATTCTAAGAATAAAAAGCTGAGACTCTTATGGTGAAATTCTCGCAGGCATCTAAACACAACTTCAAACTGTAACTGTCCCAGAACGGAATTTTTCACAGAAAAGGAGTAGGCGCAGATTCAGGAAAGTCACTTACTTTTCAAACCATAAAGTGAGGTTAGTTGTATGCCTTATCATTTTGAGAAGGTTGGGAGAATTAATTTCTTTATCTTCCTTTGTCCACACACTTCCAACTAGTTCAGATGGCTGCACAGCTCTAGATGCATGTATCAAAAAATGTAATTAAAAGCAGGAAAGATTATATTATTTTCCCCAAACCTCCTTATTTCCAGTGAATTTGGAATTCATATTTGGAAATAAATTCTTAAGATATCACTACCTTTCTATAATGCTAGGCTCCCCACATGACTAAGTGGTATTTCTATGCTTCTTTTTAACGTGTCAATTTCTTAATTTATGTGACTATGAACCACCTTTGTTTATCTAAATGAAGAATGAAGTCTACATCTCATTCACCATAATAAAATGTGAGCTTCCAGTGCCTGAACCACCTCTCACAGACAGCTGGTGGGATCTGACAGGGTCCATAATTTGCTTCACAAACTAGGATATGAAGAAAACTGATTTAATTAATGTTCATACTTCTCAAAGGCTGATCTACTTGGAAAATATCAAGAGAAACCTGCAGCACTATGCAGTTAACTATACATCAGTCACATGTACTGCACATTAACTTGAGGAAGACAAGACATACACTGTTTTTCAGATTTTTTTTTTTCTGAAAAAATAGCAATTAATATACAGCATTGGTAAAGTCCCTTGACCTACCGTGGGGCTTCACAGCAGGGGCCCGCAGAAACAATTTCATGCTGGAGAATATTTTGGTTTGTGTCATGTGTTTTTCAATGGAGGAAAGTTACCTGTAAAAATCTGACTCAAGTAAAGTGAGCTGCCGAGCAATTTCTATTGGATGCAAAGTGAGCAAGTCAAAAGTCTCTGTGTGTCCCGGTTTGCTTATGTGCCATTCAATCGCTGGAGGTGGGCTCTCAAAAGTAATGTTGTGACTTGGCCCAATGGCTTGTGCCTGCTTTTTCCTGTTGATTATCTTTGTGATTGATTCAACCCATTTCTTCATTGCTTTGCCTGGCACACAGAGAGAAAATTACTATTTAGTTAGTCTTAATGCTGTTTTTCTGAAGAGGTCAGTATAATTCAGAAAATCTTTTGATTTGAACCCCAAACCTACTAAATTAAAGCAGCCACATATTCTTTAGAAGTGCATAAGTGGTGTTCTCACACAAGTCTCAAAGCATTCGAACACATAAAGAAGAATTCCTCTACAGCCAGTGCTGAGCATGCCAAGTTTGCCCAAGCACAATTCAGAACACACAAATTAAGACTCCTATTCTGAATCAGGCTTTTTCCTTTCTTTTCTGACTTTGCAACAAGTGTACGGGAACTAACCTTCTTTCGCCTAAAATGCACTTCTGTAAACACTGTGAACTTTACACTTTGGGCAAGAGTACATGCTTACTTCAGATAACGCAGAAGGGCAAAATAACAAACAGGGAGCAGCCTCTCCCTCTACTGCATTTTGCATCAAATCTCAGATTAAAACCCAAAGCCCAAATGCCTGTTTAGCTCTACACTATAAGAATTTCATGCATGAGATGGCAAGTTCACTGAAAATTTACCAGTAATCCACATTAAACTAGCTGGCTTATTATTCTCCCCCTCTTTCTAATTGCTAAATAACCATTAAATACTTCTCTAACATAGTATTTTGCTACAAACTGCTGCGGTAGCTGTCCCAGGTTTTCTTACAAGGGAATAGGAAAGATCTGAACAATCACAACTGGAAGGTGTCCTACAGGTCTAATATGCATTGTGAAATAGCTGGAAAACCCTTGCTGCAAAGAAACAGTGGTTTCCATTATAAGACTTCTACAAAAATTACCCCTGTGTATGGTTTAAGAGGACAATCAAAGCAATTAATCCATCCAGATGATTACTCAGTTATTATTTTGCATTATTTCGGTCCCTTTATAACAAAACCAATACTTATTTATCAGGATATAAATAACTTTCTTCTGAACAGGAGGCAGACTTTGAATAACCGTGGTGGGTCTTCTTGTAAATTAAGGTTTATTTCATGTTCTTTGTGAAGTATTTAATAAGCAGTCGGTCCTGTTATTCTTTATGTGCTCAGTGAAAGGGAAAGCAATCCCATTCCATACATTAGAAAAAGGATGCTTTACGATCAATGTCAGCACTTAAGACACCATAAGTACCTCTTACTGTTCCAATGAATTCCTCCAAACGTTGCAGAAGATCAGCATCTCTTTCAAAGTCATAGAAGTGGTGTTCTACCCAATGTCGACATACATTTAATACTCTGCCAAAATAAAGGATAAGTAAGCACTCTACAATACAGTCTATCTTCATATGTAGCACTTCACGGCTTTTAGTAGGCGAGGTCTCACAGGAGTATCAGAATCAGCAGACCAAATGCAATTATTCTACTGCTTGCATTTCACCAGCAACCAGCTGTGAGCATTTTTTTATTTTAAAGAAGTCAGAGTAATGCTATTGTTCATAAAAAGAACATAATCTAAAATGTTCTCTGCCTACATCTTTGTGGCACACTTACGCTGTATAGCCTTGCAGAAACATGGATTAAAAAAAAATTGTAAGAAACTAATTTGCACACTAATAGTCTAAAACTCAGCACAAGCCTTTCCCAAGGTTTTTCATGCAATGAATTCAAATTCCCAACAGGTTTTCAAGTAGCAAGGTCAAAATGGCTGACTGCCCACGCACGGTCTCTGTCAAAGCATCTACAAAGAACGGCTGCTGGTATCACAAAGAAGCACTGCACCCAAAAGATGGTACTTCAAAGACTTAAAGGAAGTCAGTTTGCCTCACACTGATGCAATACTCACCGTAGCTGCACAGGCTGAATGTATTCTTTCCTAAATCTTTTTAACTCTGCACTAAGAGGCTGGTCTCCATTCTCCATAGCAATACGATCAGCTTCTGTTGGCTCAGGCTCTGGAATTTCAAATCTATCACAGAAGATCAGTATAAGCACGAGGGTCCTATTACACAAATCCTGCTCGCAGCATGCATGAATAAAATGTCGATTAAAGACAGCTTGAAATTCAGAACATTTCCACATGTTAGAATCTTATGTCTTGGTAAGCACACAGGAAGATTTGCTAAATTCAGTAATAATACAGATTTCAAAGACAAAACAGTGGGATGCTGGAAGTCACCAGAGCTACGTGAACAATCCTAAAGCTTCTGGATCTAACTTGCATATTTTACTTGCAATCCTTGAATTTGACAACTTTTTAAAAAGTGTCTGGAGTTAATCAAAACTAACTGGAAAATAAGACTCTTACAAGCTCTACTCCAGGTGAAAATTAAAAAAAATAAACCATTTTCACTTTGTATGAATATTTTTAACAGCAGCATACCTTTCTATTAGCAGACTCAGCAACTCTTGAGGCTTACAGAAGGATCTATATGTTGTGAGAAAAGTCCGAACAAAGTTGGGATCTAAGACAAAGAATAATTTTACACTTGTGTCAGCAATCACCTGATTTTTTTAATACTTTAAAATAGCTTATGTATCCTTTAAAATTAAGGATGCCAGCCTACCAATTTACAGAGAAGATGATGTAAACCAAAATTGTTTTGGTAACAATTCAGAACCTCTTAAAATAGCAATACAAAGCAGAATTTAAAAACAATGTATATTGTGTTGAAAATTCAAAACTACTTTTTCTTTCCCTTCATTTAAAAGACTGGATTCCTTTTCAATTACTTTTTGAAAATAATAAATAGATCATTTTACGTCTGAGCCATCTACTAAACAACTTTGATTTTGACAACGATCAGGACAAGGTAACTCAAAAGACACAGCAAGTAACTTTGCATTGGATAGAAATAGCCTCTTCAAGGGGAGAATGTTTTCCCTAAACTGGTAAAACTGACAACCCACTGTGATTAAGGCAGGCTAGATATTTCTTCAGCTGACAGCTATACTTCGAGGTTATACTTATTTCACTTCAAGAAAATAAACAGATTTCATTTAAATCGATTAATTACATACATTTAATTTAAAATATTCAATTGCTTTTTAAAAACAAGCAAGTATTCGAAACAGCAAACCAAAGTGTCTCCCTTAATTACATAAGTAAAACCATTTGTTTTCAAGTATGAGGAAATGCAGTGACAGCATGCTGGCACTGCACAGAGCTGACTAGAAACAAGGTTAACATTGTTATCACTGAACAAAATTAATGAGCAGGCTGCAATGGCTTTGCATATTAAATCTACAAACAGATTTTAAAATACAAAGTCCATTGGTAATTTTCCTAACACAGAGTGGCTGAAGAGGAGCACACAGGACTTGGAGTTCCTACAAGCTGTAATGAATAAAAAAATGCCTGCATTATTTGGCCTAACACTATATTAAGCTATTAGGACTTATTTCCGGGAACATGGGTTTTTAAGAGCTTTTTTAAAATCCTCCTTAATTATTTACCAGCATCTCATCCATTTGAATGAACATTCTACCTTTCCTGGATCCTACTAAGCTCTTCATTTAGGCAACAGTTTACTGTAATGTGTTACGTAGATTGACTGTGTATTGTGTAACATAGCACTTCCTTGCATTTCTGTTGTACACTAATTCCCATTTCTTAAACAATTGGCTATTCTGTTTTACCATCTCTGTCCTTCATTACTCCGTTCTTCTTATCATAACACCTCTCCCACCTCTCCTTGAAACTGTACAGTCTAAAAGACTTTTCAAAGACGGAACTCCAAATCCTTTTGCATGAAGAATGTTACCCCTGTCCCCATCATCCTCATCATGAAAATATATAATTTTTGTTGTCTGAAAAAATAAGTATAGAAGTAAGCACAGTAACTTATGTTTCCACAGCTTGCATCCTGTAAACAGCATCCACCCTAAATAGTTTTTGTCTACATGAGAAAGAAAGCCTCCATAGCAATTAACATTTTCAGATCACTGCAAGCTCTGAGTCATAGCTATTGTTATTTACAGGTAGGGTCAGTGTTTAAATCCACGTACATATTGAATTTCAAATGAAGTAGATCAGAAAATCAAATCTAACCTTGTTATCTTACTAGCAAAACCTGTAACTCAAAATAGTGTACAATATATGAGCAAGCATTAAAAAAATACAGACAACACTAGTCAGGATGTCTGCTCATGTGATAATTCTCTCTTCAATACAGCCAATTTGAAAGCTAAAAAAGAACAATAACTTGTTCTACCAGGACTTATAAATAATCACCCTTGAATTCCTTAAGAAAGGAAACGGACACTATGATGACGCACAAGCACTCTTAACATATCAAAGCTTTAAAAATAGAAGAGCACTGCCCTATAGATAAAAAAAAAAAATTGCTACGACTTTCAAATTTTGGTACCACCTAACTCAACTGCTCATAAACAAGAATCAGGCAAAGGAGGAGATAATGAAATACTAAAACAAGTAAAACCTGCCAGAATACGCAATTAGGGCCAGAACTTGAATTTCTAATTGAAGGGCAGTTTCTCTCATGTAAAAATACATGGAAAGATGCTTTTGCAGAGATTTCTCCCTGTTTTGCTGCTCCAGCGCAGCATGGTTTGGACAGTCTCCCAGACCTTGCAGAGCCAGTTGGCCATCAGGGCTGTCTCCCTGTCCTAGCTCTCGCAGTGGCTGGATGCCTCCTACCCCCGGTAGCACTGTTTCATTAGAGCTAGGCTACTGGGCTGTCCCTGTTCCACAGCGAAACAGAGAAAGATTTCAGCTGACAAGATGCTCTGTGCATTGTCAGGGAGGTGAGGGAAGAAAAATAAAAGGTTCAATACCCATATCTACAAATGAGATGGACTGTGTGAATCATCACAGGTGGCAGAAAAGTTGAGACCAGATTTGACTACCATCTGAACACAGCCCATATACTCCTCAATATGGAACTACCTAAACTGCTCTTCAGTTACTTGCAACAAATTGGTACCACCTCTGCCATTACACCTGGAATTATTCCTTATACTATTTGAACTACGAAGATAAAAACCTAGAGGAGTCGGATCCAGGGATACCATAACCAGTCACACCATATTCAAGAAAAGGCACCTCAGAAAAGTAAGGGCTTGCTATTGCAGCATATGAATATAAAGTTAATAAATTCTTTTAAGATTACAATCATGCATACACAGTCCCACGTGGAATAAGAAAAGCATTTCTACAGTCTGTAGCTGTTTGGCTAGTATCATCTGAGTACTCATCTTCTCACGTCTACAAGCAAAACAGAAGCCTTGAACTCAACTGATACACGTATGAAAGAACAGCTAAGGGGTTACTATGGAAAGCTGTTGCTCTACTCACTGCATCTCATAAAATGCAACAAGACACTGAACGATTTACATAGTAAATGAACCTTGTTTCCTGCACAACAGAATATTTTTGTCTGAGTCACTATACCTCTATTTCTTTGCTCCCCTGGAAAAGACAGCACAGAATGGTTAGAACAATGGCATTTTTCCTCATAGAAAACCAATTATAAAGAAGGAGGTACAGAAGGAAAGACACGGGTGTTGAGAAATGACATGCAATCTAGCAATTCAGCATCAGGTCTATGTATGTTGCACTAAGATCTTTAAAGCTACAAAGACAGGCTAAATACAAGACAACCATTTTTATTCTTTTGGTCAAAGTCTTTCAGCCTATCTCGCAGTACCCACGTTCTCAGCTTTGTCATATAACAGTTCGGTCAATGTCACACATACCTACGTTAGGTGTCAACCAACCTACTTCAAGCTTTATTAAACAGGGGCTGTTACAAGTAGGGATTTAAATGACTGTAGATGAAGGTGGATCTAATCAATTGATCTGCATTCTTCCTTGATGTCCTATGTGCTAGAAAGGCCAAAAAGATACGCAGATACAAAAAAGCAATACAAGAAACACATTTCAGCAAGCCACATGTTCCTTAAAAACAGGCCTTCCTGTTTTAAGGAACTAGAGAGTGTAGTTTGTGGCTCCCTGGACAGAGACAATGCGTGGAGAGCACTGCAAGAGCCTGGAGCAATGCCAAGGCTACAGCACCAAAGTCCCAGCATGTATGGAAGGGCAATTCTCAACGGTGCACAGGTTACCTAAAGCAAAGCAAGGCAAAGCAAAGGTTCACAAGTGCACTAATGAAGTACTGTTTTTGCTAATTCTCTGGCAAATACAATGCTAGCTTCAAAAAAAAAAAAAAGTGCCTTCCTTTCTCTAAGGCTGAATTGTTTTATTTTAACTTCCAAAACTATAAAATTATGTCATAAGTCATGCCTGTAAAATTCAAAGCCAAGAGCTAAAAGTTTATAATGTTACAAGAAAATGAAGACAGGCACAAAATTGCTCTGTTAAAAACTGCCAGCACGATATTGCATTTGGGTTTCTAATAAATGTTAGGAAAGCTCAACTGAAGGAAATGTGGAGAAAAGCAATAAAAGTAATGGAGTAAACAGATGCATTTACAAGCATTTTGAAAGTAAACAAAAGCACTAAACTACACTAGTCATATTCTGCTTACTCCCCACTTCTTCCAAACAAATAATCCTGGTCTATGCAGGGTATCCAGTACTGTGCTGCACAAAAACAATTTTGGATAATCAGTGTAAAGACTACAAAGAAAGAAAAAAACCAAAAGATCTACATCTGAATGTGAGAAGCACCAATACCAAGATGCATGAAGTTTTAGAGTAAGTGACATACAGGTAGAATAAAAAAAACCAAAAAACAAAAAACAAACAAACAAAAAAAAACCCCACAAAAACAAGCCCATGCTTTTCAGCACAGCTTACAAAAATCCTGGGAAATTATCAAAAAAACTCCACACACTGAGGTTGGACTGGATGATCATATAATTGTCTTCAAGATATCTTCAACACAAACAGAAACCCAAAGGCAAAAGTCCTTAAATCAAATCCCCACTTAAATTCTGATTAAGGAGAAGTTCCAAGGCCAAATTATGCAAGTGACTGTTTCTAGCAAGCGGTTATTTGGTCTTTTCATTAGATGCCAGCATGGACACAGGTAATAGCTGACAGAGTACAACCCTTAACCTAAAACACTGAGCCCATAATTCTCTCCTGCAATGCTGGTGCTTCATGGGCCACCCAGCTTTGGAGGTCTTCAGGAATTCTTGTAGCCTGGGGTACACAGGAAAAAGTATTGTCTAGAGCTCAATTCCTGCAGGCCCCCACCCCCCGCATCCCTTGCATGGAAATAACCTTATGCACATGCACATCCCACTATTTTCTTCGAAACAGGATTCATATTTTTAACTGCTACAGCTACAGAGGTGCATTCAGATCTCAAAACCTTAACTCAAAAGGCACGTTAGAATATGTGCACTAAAAAGCATATTTGCTTTCTACACACTTTACATATTTTGCTGCATGTATTTAACACAGAAAGAAAAGCATAAACTAGTCACCACCTAATGTTTTGGCTATATAAATGAAGTGCCTCACCTGCATACATGTGGTAGGTCAGCCTCTCGATGAGCTTGACAACAGTTCCTGCCTTGATGATGGGGATTCCAGATTTGGGCTGCATGTTTTCTTCAAACACTATATTCTCTTCAGAGTCGGGTTCTGCAAATCTATAGAGCTCAGGATTTGGAAATCTCATCTGCTCCTCTTTTTCTTCCTGCAACATTGTTACATCCAACATCCTTTCCAGCGTGCTTCTATATTGCAAAGATATCAATGCTGCCATCCAGTTATTTTTCTCTTCAGCTGATTTAGCAGCAAAAATAACACTGTTCTCATCTTTTAAGATGATTTCAAAAGCATGTCTGTACTCATTAGTGTCGTCTTTATCGTTGATTTGTACCTTTCGCATGAAGAACTTTTCTTTTAGACGATATTCTGCATTACTAGCACCAGGAAGTCTTGGCTGGCCGTGATTTGACTTACAGCAAATCATCAAGCCATCAAATAGAAATATGTGTCTCTCGTGCTTTGCTCCTACCCGCGTGAGTGTTCCTTCCATGATGAACTCGTTACAGCATTGTCCAATGTCCTTACCCTCCCAACCATCAATATTTTTCTGGATTTCATTCATTTTCTTAATTGCTAGCTGTTTCCCCTTCATCTGCTGAGTATAGAATCGGCATGCAGATTCACTTCAGTGAAGGATGGGAGAAAGGCAGCCTATTAGTATACGTGTATTTAAAAACCACAACCACCGCTAACAGCAAAACCACAAGCTCATCTTTCTGAGTGGTGAGAATTCCACTGAGAATGGAATTTCAGCACTTAGTATCAGCACCACTGCAAGTCTTGACCAATGTTTCTCTTAAGTACCTCAGCTAATAAATTTTCGGCTTCTGTGCAATAAATGTTTTACCTAAACACAGGCAACCAGAAGTAGGCAAGCTGTTAGTGCTTCTTCTTAGCCTAACAAACCACTCATGTCCATAGCCAACAAACAATTTTAAAATTTAAACTAAATGCATTCATGTCCCAGCCTAAAGATTACACTTTGCAGCACAGAACTTGTTTGGCAAAGAAAATATTGAAACAATTATATGAGCAAAAAGCAAAACTGTAACGTGTTTAAGTAACTACACAGATATTAGCATTAAATCCAACAGCAGATGACATAATCCAAGAATTGGCTACAACAGTGCAACTAAGTACTAGTTACCTATGCTTCTATTTCTATCAGTGGTAATTTTAATTAATTGTACAAAAAACTGTTCAGATTAAGTAGCTCCAAATTTAAGAACATTCCCCTCTAACCACACAGCGATATACTTTTACAATATTTTCAGGTGGATATTTATTATCTGAGCATAATTAACCCACAAACGCCAAAACTTTCTACTTACCAGTGAATTCTCAGAATGTCTCAACTACCAGTATGCAGGGACACAAAGAAATTAGAACAGTTTTAAAACAATAACAAATTATCTTGGCTTTGATGTCACTTCCTCTGAAAAAGCAGGCTTGTCACAAACTATTTTGTTCATTGTTTACTAAAAGAGGAAACTGGGAGCACTGGATTTACAGCAAAGCATTAAGAGCAGAAAGCAGGAAAAATGGAAACATGTTTACCTAAGCCTTCGTTTTGCAAGACTTTTGGAGCATATCCGTTCCATACTGCTTTGAAGATTCAGTAGGGCAGTTATTGCTTGCTTTAAGCACTCTTTATCTTCTTCATCCTCACTTTTTTCTTCCAATTGCTGTGAACATTGAAAGTTAAATACAAAAAGTGTTACAAGCATTTTGGTATGCGCAAATCCAGAAGTTTGACCAAGGAAGAAGAAATCCAACCATTTGGTGATTTTGCATGCTCCTGCTTGTTATTAAAGTTAATGAAATAATCAGGTGCATTGCTGACACAGATGAGAGACAACTGTCTGCTAAGACCTTAACCTCAGTAAAACAAGTGCAGCAGTCACTCCCCCAGATACAGACGCCTTCAAGCACACATTACTTACTTCAAAACTAGTTTGATTTACCTTACATCTCCAAAAAAAGAATCCTATAGAGGTATTAAGTCTCAAGAGAAACAAGTGAAGAGGGAGATCCCCATACATACCATTCTACAGCACAAGACCAAATCTGTGGCATGTCTGTACGTTTGTAACATATAAACACTCCTGAAACAGGCAAACTAGACCAAAAGCTAAGCAAAACTCCTTCATCACATTTATAAACAAAAGATTGCAGAGGCTCTCACCTCACTAATCACAGTCCAATCAATAATTCAGGTTGGAAGGGACCTTGGAGATTATATTATCCAACCTCCAGCTCAACTGCAGAGCCAACACACAGATTGCCTAGGGCCGTACTGAGTTTTGAATTGCTCTCAGTATGGAGAGGCTACCACCTTTCTGGACAGTCTGTTCCAGCGTCTGAAATCCCTCACAGAGAAATTATTCATCCTAATAGCTTATCAGGATTTCCCTTATTGACTTTTCATAGTGGAATACGTGGAAGAACTATGCAGCTGCGAGAAGCATTTCTCTGTCTTCCCCAATCCATCACACAGTGAAAGACAGCAGGAAGGTTTCCTCTCCTCCTCAGCCTCCTTTTCTCCAGAATGAGTAAGCCCACTCCCCCCAGCTTCTCCTTCATCACATGCTCCGTTCCTCAGATCATCTTAACAAGACCTTCCAGTGTGCTTGCTGCAGCACATCAGTGCCCACAGGAAGCCCAAGCTGGACGCGGTTCTCCAGATGCAGCCCTGACAGTACTGAACAGGCAAGCACTGCCACTTTCCTCAACCCGATGACTACACACTTGTAGTACAGCAATACAGGCCCTTGTTGCTGCAAGGGTGCTCTGCTGGCTTGTGTTGAGCTTATTATCCACCAGGACTGTGATTTTTTTCATACAAAAAGACAAAGGGGAGAAAAACAATAACCAGAGGGACGGTGGGGAGAAGTGTTCTTCCTCCATGGAGGGGTTGCTTGGCTGTTCATGAGAAAACATGGGAGCATCTAACCACGGCCAGCTTGTAAAACCAGGGTAGTATATAAGTCCCTAGCCAAGTACACAGCTACATTAATGCCTTCATATACTAACTCAACTTTTCTTAAAGCACAAAAAAAAAGTTATGAACGAAGAATGGACAAGAGGGGTTAATACTAATACTTTGTGTCTAACTATCGCTGTGACAGATAACTTCCATAAAACAAGACCTGCCACATTTTTATCTTACGATGCTTAAGATTCTCAAGTCTTCATTTAAGTATTAAAATTTTCACATTCTAGTCAGTGGAAAAAACAGTTGACTACAGCTGTGGCTTAGACAAGAAAACTGAAGTAACAATTATTTACAGGATTATTAAGACACAAGCATTTCTGACTATTACACACCAAGAACTGGCTCCACAGAACTGAAAGATTAGTTTTGACAGAGGTGGTAAAAGTGAAGCAACAGGCTGGCATGGACCAGAACAACAGACACCATTGGAAACAGTACGATCGTGCTGTTTGCTTCCAGTGTGAAATGTAAGTATTGTCCTCCAAAATCCATCTGAATACAACATATTCATGTTTGACATTTGAACGGGCCATAGAATAGCACTAGTTTTTTTCCCCAGTCAGAGTTAATCATTCAGTGCAACGGCTGTCAAAGCCAATGACAACTTTATTTGTGTTTTCTGCCATAAGGATGACCACAAGGTTTATTCTAGACAGCTTTGGTTCATGTAGCACAATCTCTCACACACTTGACCTAACTGGCATTAGGCGTGAGTGCCTACTCATGCGACTGCCACTGAAAGAGGGCTGACAATGCACCACAACAGGCACTACTTCCCAAAAAGTCTCAGGGAGAATACATCACTCCATGAAGGAACAGACTACCCCCGTCCTATTCCTCTACTCTCTAGTTTTAACACAGAGGTATTATCTTCCCTTTGCTTCATTTGTGCAGATCATCTAGGTTTAGAGAGAACTTCAGACAAATAAGAAGGGGCAGCACTGCTGGCAGAAGTCCTGAAAGCAAGCTACAAAAAAGACATAATTACCTCTAAGATTTCGCATCTTTCCTGCATGAGTTCAAAGGCGGCTCTTTGCCTTGCACACTGCCTCTTTGCTGACTTCCATCAAAAGAGTTTGGCTGGATTTCCTATAATCTCTGGGTAGCTACACTTCAACAACGGACAATTGTTTTAGCCCAGTCTCCTTGAAAACAAGCCTTATTAGATCCTACAATATTCTGCCATTTGCTTTTAAGGGTACCCCAGGAGACAGGGTAAGGCATAAAAGGCACACAAAATACAGGACAAAAACTGATGTAATTTAGGCTCAACATGCAACAAACCTTAAGAAATTATTTCCTTCTTTTTTAATACTGTCTATACAACCTAAATGGTCCAGTCAAACTAACACAGAACCATGGTGCCTAGCATAAGGTAGAACAAAAATGGCCCATACCCCAAAAGAAGGAAGTGTTAACATTTGGAAAAAATCTCAAAGGAGACCTGTGCAAATGTCGGGTAGCATGTGTAAGGGGAGCACTAAACCAAACCAAACCAACAGAAAAATAAAGCTCCATAAAGTAATCAGTAATATTCTCAATGTAGCACCTTATCAACTCGAATACCTGGAATAAAATGACTCCCTGTACTTTCTCTTCAGAAACATACTGGTACTGATGTTCACTACTGCAAAGCATTCTGCACCTGTGTTGAGTTTATAAAACACTTTTTACAGCAATTTGTCTCCAGCTGCAAAAATTTTGGTATTCATCACAGAAAAGCCCATGTCCAAAAGCAAAAGACATGTCTGTATACAATGCTGCAGAGAAAGCAATTGCATAAGACTAACACTTCCCCATCAGGATCCATTGGAAGTAACCCGTATTTCCAACTGTATATACAAACTAAATCAAAGTCCAGTGAGTGTAATTATGCTCCAGGTTTAACACTTAGAAAGTAGTGCATAGAAGTATGCGCCTTCTTAAGCATAAGACCAACACCAATGGCAAATAAAACAGTGCTGTGAACTACTATGAAGGCAGTTCTCTGCACACAGAAAAGGTATTAGAAAATGTATATTCTAGTATTGTATAAATACCATAAACTGCTATCAAAACCAGTCTTCAACAGAACTAAGCTTAAATTACAGCAATAACTGCCATCTTACACTGCCCCTGGCCAGTTTGGAAGAGGAGGTTATGGAAACTGAAATGGCATCACAGGAAACACATCCAAGTTTCTCTGCAAATTCCATTGATTCTTCTATAGCTGTGCAGTGCCCCCTAATGAACGAATCAAGTAGATGCTAAATAAAAGTGTGCGCTTTTTTTTTTTTTTATAAAGTGTCACGTGAAGAATACTATACTAGTATGGGAAGAAGGTGCAGATTTCTGATTATCAGTAGTAGTATAGTCGTGTTTTTTAATAAACTTATGAGAAAATACTGGTTTACAATGATTGTATGATTCACAACACTATTCATGCAGTATCCTGGCCATTCAAGGAAAACAAACTTGTAAAATACATTGCTAAGGGAAATTTCTAATATAAAAGTACTCTACATTCCAGGCTGCAAGCTCTGAAGAGATATCAAGAAGTGGAAGACAAGGTATTTTGTTCTACCTTTTGCACAACATAAGGATTAGCTATTTATAAACCCAGGAAATTCCAAACAGATAAAAAGAAAATAAATCCTCCCCGTGCAGTGCAAAATTAGACTATGGTAGTCCTTCTCTTACACTGTCATGGAAGCATCTATCTAGAAAGACAATGACAGAAAATACATTTATAATTCTGATGAGAATATGCAGATATAACAAAATATATATATAGATATAACTAGGTGTCACAATGGACACAAAATCTTGTACTTCAAGGCTTACATCACAATCTAGACTTCTGTCTTCCTAGATTATTATTCTAAATCTAACCGCTAAAGTTTGTGAACCACAGGTTCCTCAGTGCATCTGGGAGGAGAGTTTACAAATCAGTTTCTATACACAAAAGACACAACAGCATATGGGAGGCAGGAGAATTACAAATGAATTTGCTTGATTTAAGCTTAACTCAAGACCACTTGACTGTAGGTGCTAACCATACTTAGTGCCCCTCAGAACGTTAATCCAAGAAGTTTAGTGCACACGTGGTCCCACCTTACAAGTGGAAGTTGCACACAGGAGTACCTGGAACAAGCTCGAACTAGTGCTGCTTCAGGGAAACCTCTTCAAAAAGATGTAATTTCTTCAAAGATCCTGAAGCCCACAGCAAGGCAACAGAACACTTGCACAGTTGGCAAAACAAGCCTGATCTGTGGTGTGACCTTGCTATCTGCTCTATAGGGAAATGCTACAGAAGTAAGCAATGTTCACAAGAACTTCAAGTTTACTGACACCAGTTACTCCAGCTGCTGTTTAAATGCCTCACCATTTTCTTCAACATGTTTCTGAGAATGGGGTTCCTACCGAAAGCCAGTCCTGAAACAGGCTATTTTATGATCAAGAATAAAATAACAGGGTTTCTCCTCTGACAAATGCAGGCAGGCAGGTCTGCTCGCACTTTGCCATAAAACAATCCTGGAAGCTGGCTCAATAGCATTGCGCTGCCCAACAGTTTTCTGGTTTTTTGCACTTCCTCCAAATAATAAAAACCTCAGCCCAAAGCAGGAGTATGCTGGGCAAAAAAGTGCTCTCATATCCAGAAACTTTAATTTTTATAAAGTATGAGGAAATCATGTGGAACAGCAAATGGGGACAACTGCAGGGACCATTATACACTTCTGGAAAATGCTAGCAGTCTAAAAGGTACTTCCCACTTGAAGCTTCTCCATATGCCATATTCTTGGACATACATACATTGCTTTAACGCATGAGAATTTCAAAAGTTATTTTGTTTTTGTATAAACTTAGACAATCTTAAGCACAGTGCAGTAAAAACATACATACATTTATGTAACTGTTTATTTAGATTTACATTACAGCAAGTTATTTGCATTAAGAATGGAACAGAACCTAATATATTGCTGAAGTAATGGTAAAAACTTTTTCTCCAAAGTTTCACTATGCCTTCTCAGTTTAATTTTCAAAAGTTACATTAAGTCACATAGTCTTACATAAACGTGTCAAATATCCAACCTCATATATCAGATAATTAGTTACAAAAAGCCTATGGCATTCTCTTGGAAGTACATTTTAGAAGAGACAGAAGCTAAAAAGCCCTCATCTTTTATTTTACATTAAGTTTTAACTCACAATGTAGAACACGGTCAGCCATTGGGAAGCATACTGTACAAGTAAAGCATTAAAATGGGAAAATAAGAAGTATTTCAACTTTTAGTACAAGCTTCCCAGTTACAGAATCACAGAAGGTTCGGGGTTGGAAGGGACCTCTGTGGGTCATCTAGTC
>Ga0181612_158469_pt1 | contig 16527 bp, 12 predicted proteins | sample HoacroProtozoa21_FD_119630 | JGI IMG/M metagenome (GOLD analysis project Ga0181612, IMG submission 119630) | Hoatzin crop microbial communities from Cojedes, Venezuel. Combined Assembly of Gp0051906, Gp0051904, Gp0051908
GCCCAGCGGGGTGGTAGATGCCCCATCCCTGGAAGCATTCACGGTCAGGTTGGACGGGGCTCTGAGCAACATGATCCAGTTGAAGATCTTCCTGCTCATTGCAGGGCATGGGACTAGATGACCTTGAAAGGTCCCTTCCAACCCAAACCATTCTATGATTCTATGAAAAACATGCGGGAAGTCAAGCTGCAAAGCAAATAGTTAGCTTTGTAAGTGGAGGGGGAAGCTTATGCATCCTAATGCTGTACCTTCAATCTGGAATTGAGCCATTCTGACTTGGCTTACACGTTTCAGTGTCAGGTGTTGGCCTTTTCAGCAGCAGCAGCATTCCTCCTCTTAACTGAGAGATGCAAGCTGAGAAACCCTCCAGCACTCAGAGACGGGCTTTAACTCCAAGTGTTGGTGCATTTCATTTTGATCTTGGCTCTCTGATATCCAAAAGTTCCACTTTACTTTGAGATCTTTCAGTTGTTTAAGAGCTGACATACGATGTGATACTGCTCATAGAAAATCAGGGAGCACTTGCCAGAGGACGCTGTTACCCTCTCTGGTATGAGTCCTTTAATGTGCAGTCTCTGCTAAATGGATTCTCTGATCTTCTCTGGTATATTTTTCATTCTTGACAGTGAAAACAGACTTAATCTGTTGGGAACAAAGGGGAATTATTTCTCGCTTTTTGGAAGGGAGATCTCTCTTCATTTTAGAACTGCTGTGCAGAGCAGCTGGATTCCATCTCTGGCTGAACTCCTGTCTTCACACTCCTGTAGGGATACCTGCAGGCGAGGAGGGTTTAACTACCAGCTGTTGACAGGAGAGAAGCTAATGTCGTAGAGCTTCTCTAGCTGTAGCTTCTGTATTTTCCCTTCCTCACGTGGTACACAGTTGTCTCTGTGCTGCACTGTGCCAGCAAAGGGTACAAAAATGATGATACCTTTTTAATTTTAACCAGAGTAGTTTAGGCTTTCTGGCTTGCCTGTCTTTTTTTCAGCCGAGAGAATATTTTAGTGCTTCTATAAGGAAAAATAAGTGCTCAAGATGGCAGCTGCAGGGGGTGGATCGGTCGCCGTGCTCCAAGCAACCCCCTGGAGCTGAACTGCCGTAGGGGCAGGCTCGTGGCGGTGCAGAGCCCATGAGCAGGGAGAGGGGCCTCTGAGCTGGCATAGCCAGGGGCAGGGTTTGGCCCGCAGCGTAGAGCAGGCTGCTGGGGAGCGCAGATCCTGGGGTTTTCCCGTCAGGCAGCAGCCCCAGTGTTCGGTGGGTTTGTAGATGAGGTAGACTGCAGCTTAGCTTAATGTGCGCTGGTGCTTCGGGAGGGCCCAGAGCTTGAGACGTTTGCTGCATTTGCACCAATTAACATAGTCATGGTAGCAAATGACTCTTGATTTTTCCGAAAGACGAACAAACTGTGGGTCTAATGCGGACCTGCTGTTTCTCAGAGATTTCACAGCGCTGCTTCCCTAAATGAGGCCAGGGAGGATTTTTCTTACTCAAACTGGCCTCAGTTCAGGTGCTGTTGAAAGGTCAGCCCTCCAGTCCTGCTTTTAGATTTTTTTTCTTGTCACAGTGAAGAAGTCTTATCCCAGACAACTAGTAACACCTAAGAATGATGGTTTTTCTGCTTGTTATCCAGCACAGCGAAACTGGAAGTCAGCCCTGGGAGATCTGTATATGTCTGCTCTAGCGTTTGTGGAGTTCATCAGAACAAACCAGAATTGACGACATCTTTAGGGAGGAAAAAAAGAAAAAAGGAAATCAATTGGTCCTAGTGTCAGAGCTGATCAGATGTACAAAGAACGAAAGAATTGCCAGACAGTATCTGGGGCTGGATAATTCGCATCAAAACACTCCCTGTGTCAGAATCAAATAGTCTCTGTGATAAGAAAATTATTTTCCTCCAGTTCAGAGGATATTGAGCACCAAGATTTTTACATCCTCTTAGAAACTTGAAAACAGCCCTTTTGTTGCTTATCAGTGCTGGTTGTTTATTTTTTTTCCACTGGACAAACATTGATTTTTCTTGCTGCCAAACTCTGCATTTCTAATGGAGCTTGAAATTAACATGATTTTTTTGTGGTTTTGTTGTTTACCTCCTTGTTTGCACACCAGCAACCTAAATGATGTTGGCACAGCTTGAGGAACAAGGATTCTTAAAGTTTTAGTGAAATGAAGCAGTGAAGGCACAATGCGTCTTTTTCTCCAGGCACTACACAAGTAATGACCGCCACATGGTATTGAGGGGTGGTTTTATGTGTCTGTGACACTGATTGAAAGACTTGGGAAAGCTTACATTTGTTTAAGATATTTGGGATCCAGAGGGCATTCTTTATCATTCTTTGCTGGGAGGATGATTTCAGCATGCTGCACGTACAACCTTAAGGTCGCAGCCGCTGCAGTAGCCTGTAATTCTGCTCCAGAGGTGCAGAACCTATTCCCGTGTTTCGGAGAAACCTTGTGTGAGGTCTGCAAATTAATCAAAGATATCGTGATTCAGATAAAGTGGCAATCAAGCTGAGAGAAGAACAGTGTTCCTAAAACCTTCTTACATGTCAGAATTCACTGTTACTCCTGAACTTATAAATTGGGATGCTGAAGTGGGGTGCTACCCTCGTACAAAGCCTTAGTCGATACAATAATCCACTCTTGTCTGGCTAACTTTAGCAGTTTCAACTGGCTATAAATTACAGCATGCACCTCGTACAGTAATTTGAAAATCTAAATGTCTGAGTATTCTATTGAAACTTCGCAGCTATCCTTTGGTCGCAGTGCCAGTTCCTCTTAATCCTGTCAAATACACTTGGAAGAATCCTTGTAGTCAGAGATAATGGTCTTATGATATGGCTGAATTTCCTTGCTGTAAGTATGAATAGATGATAATAGCAACAGATTTCTCCTTTTCTTTGATGTTCACACAACAGGTTAAAAAAAAATGGAAAATTTTAAAGCCCTGTAATTAGAAATAACTAAAGATAAGATATTCCTCAGTCCTTGCACTCAGGACCTTTTGGTAATGCGAGTGGTTTAAGAGAGCTTTTCACCTCTCCACGATGAGAAAAGCGATGATTAAATCCCAACTCTGCTCTCAGCAATTTGGATCCATATGGGCCTAGTCTCATTTTCGCAACAGTCTGCCAAGAATAAGATGTGATCTTTGGCAAGAGTTCGTGCTCCTGTGTGTTGAGAGCAGGAGATACATACCACAGAACCATTCTGTATCACACCTGACTGGCAAAATGTCCTGAATATTAGGTCAGCAATTTTCCATCAAATTGCTATCAGTTATTGTTGATACAGAATGAAGGTCATTAATTAAGCAGAAAGGATTTGGGCAGTTCAGGATGAAGACTTGAGCAGCTCTTATTCAGTGAGTAAGGGCCAGCTATCAACATCCTTGTTAGCTAATGCAGCTGGAAATTCTTTTAAAATTAATGTATTAATGTACTGTTCTGCTTAGGGAAATGACTGAGTGGGAATGTGACACTGTGCGTTTTGTATGTAGTTTCACCTGCTGACTCACAGACTAAAATCTGTTCAGTTTCCAACTCCAGCAATGATTTTTCTTTCTGCCAAAGGCACAGACTTCACCTGGGATCTGGAAAAATCAATCTATGGCATCTTTATCAACAGCGATGATGTATGGAGCAGACATAAGGCAGGACTCAAGGCACGTGTTCTAGAAGTGCAGAGCATCCTTGTTGGTGCTGCACTCCAGACTCCAGCTCATTCTCCCCTCTTGTCTCTGCAAGACCAAGAATTGAAAATTCATGCACGTTGGTCAAGTCAGTAGTTTAAAAAGTGAGGAGGGGCAGGGAGCAGGGATGGTGGATAAGGTCACTACTGCGCAGCGCTGCCTTTTCTTGCTAATTCTGCTCAGTTTTGTCTGTGCAAAGCCCCTGGGGGTGAGGTTGTGCACCAGGATAGCATCCCTGTCACCTGGAGGTTTGTACTTTAGGACTGAGAGTTTGGAAGAACTCACCTGGAGTAAGGCTGCAGTCTTCTACCTATGAGATAGAGGTGTAAATGACCCGGCACCTTTGTTCGATCAGGTTTATTGCAAGCCAGGTTTAGAAACTTTTTTCCAAGGTCTTTTGTGTCTCTTGGCTGCGATGCTGTGGGGCTTGACTCAGCAGCATTCAGTGGCGTTCCCTGCCCTGTGTTTTACTCCTGTTCGCTTCTGCTCTGAAGATTGAAATGTCGTATCAGATTAAGAGTCAACAGTGCAAAAGGCTTCGCTTTCACTTTATCAGGAGTGGGGACCGAGGTACTGCGTTGCTGTGGGTGTCTGATGGAGTTTTGCTAATAAGATCTGATTTCATGAGGTTTGCATCCTATTAAGGCAAGTAGGGATCAGGCCTGTGAGCATGATAGAAAAGTGCAAACACGATAGAAATGCTCTTACGAATATTAATAGGCCATGAAACAATAGAAGGCGAAAATGGTGATGAGGTGGGGGGGTTAGGCAACTGCTCTCCGGTGTAGCACAACGGCCTCCCTGCCACCTTGCTTCCCCTGCCATCTGCCTGTGGCCTGTCACTCGCAAACCGGATAGATTCAGGGATGCAGCTTGGGAATCTGACAGCTTCCCTAAACCAGACTGAGCTCTGCAGCTCGCGCCTCTGTGTAGGTGAGAGTGTAACTGAAGTATCTGTTCCCTGTTCACCAGTCGTCAGTCTTCCCTAGCAGCCCTGCCCAGGTGCAAGCCAAGATCAGCTCTCCAACTACCCAAAGAGTTTTTTTAAAAGTAGCTTGATTTGTCCTTAATAATCCCCTTCATGTGTGAGGTATCATCCATACCAGTGATATGTATGCATCTTTAACCTAAGTGTAAAACATCAGCCGGCACAGCTCCTAGATTTCCCTGTGGTTCTGGGGCTGGCTCACGGCCACAGCTCCGGCTCGCTCCTCGTGGATCGCTTCCTCTGCTGTAGCTCAGAAAATCGCCGGTTGTGTTTTGCACGATGTGTCCTGTGATGCACCAGCTGTGGTGCTTTCCTGCAGTACTTTCATGGAGGAGTCAATTCATGCCTGTCTGTTATCGTCTGCTACAGTTTGCTCTTCTTACCTGCCTAGCAAAGAATTGCCTGCCTTTCTGCATCTTTAGCTTTTGAAATGATGTGCAACCATGAACCTTCCCAGCTTCCCGCACCAGCCCTGCCCTTAGGACTGAGAAGCAGAAGCAGAGGAAATGACCAACAAACGGGCTGGCCAAGCTGGGTTTCAACCTTCTGCCTGCGTAAGCGTGTTCCCGTGAGCAGCCCTTTGGCCGCCCCCGCCCAGCCGCCGCTGCCAGGGCAGACACTTCTGATTCTTCATGCAGCACGTGCAGGTTGCCAGACCTCTGGGCTACAGGAATTCATGGTGTGTGCTGGCCTTCCAATTTGTTCACATTTCATTTCTTAGAATGCTGATCCTTCTACAGAATGTTTGAAAATCCCCATGGCATTGATTATCTTTGTTTACACACATTTCTTTATCAATTGAACTATTTAGTAGAGAGGTATGTTCATATTTTATTGATATAATTTGAGGTGTAATCTTACTCCTTTTCCCTGAGCACTTGTTTAAAGAAAACAACATTTCCTTCTGTGTTGTTTGGTTTGTTTTCCTTTCGTTCATCCCTGAACCTCTAAGCATTTTACTGCTTTTTTCGTGGGAGGCAGCTGAGTTGTGGAGGTTAAGTGATTTGCTGCCAGTCATAGAAAGGAGGAGCAGCCGATGAGAAACAACATCAAGGAATCACAGCTGCTAGTCCGGTGCTGGCCAGACTAAGCAGGTATCAGGCAACATGTGGGCCAGTAGTGTTGTCTTTCCATTTGTTAGCAAACTGCCCGTGGTGGGGCTTTTTTTAAGTAAGCCTTACCTAAAGCAACATTTTCAATTTCTTGGTAGTGGTTCCATGTCTTAAATTCATTTTCTTGGTTCACTGCCTTTCTTCCACCACCTCTGCTGTTACTTTTAGTTGCTTTCTGCCTCGGTTTCCCATCTGTTGACTCGGGCTAGCTGCATCAGCCCATTTCACAGCAAAGGGGGCTACATCAGAGCCTTAAAGGGTTATAATATCATGAGAACTGTAGGAACAGGTAAACCAAGTTAGCCCTCTTCAGGCATATGGCTTGGTATTAATAGTCTGGAGAAAAGTTTTGTAGGAAAACGGGGCACAGGAAGGTTTGACTGAAGCACCTAAAGCTTGTTAAAAGAGGTGAGTAACAGTAACGTAATTAAAGTGCTCTCTTCTTTTTGTTTTTCTGCTTTTTGGTAGACAAGTCAGAAGCAAAGTCCCACTGCTGTGCTGTCATCTCTGGCCCCTCGTTGCCGAGAAGGATGTTTTATGCTTGGCGTCTTCAGGGAAAGGCTGCTTGTTTGCATTGTATTTGTGGCATAATTGCTAATGGTAGAGATCATTTTTATTAGCCAAGCTGTCTGCATTAAAATGATGTATTTTTTGTATTATTAAGAACATCCAAGGGAGTCTCTGCAGCGACAGGAGAAAGATGATAATTTTTTATTTAGGTTAAGAGCAGATGGTTACAGAAACATTCAATGTAAATAAATTAAGGAGAAGCCACCCTTGCTAATAGTTAAGTAAACAGGTTTGGAAACAGCCGGCTCAGGACCAGGCTTTTCTGTTCCCTTCCTTTCCTGCAAGATCTTCGTTCTGCTCTTCGGCTTACAGCCCCATATGGATAGGGTGTTAATTAAACCAATTTGCTTTTGGCCCAGAGTCATCTAAAACAACTTGAGTCCTGCTAAAGCAAGACTGTCACTCATGGGCAGCTTTCATGAGCACTAGAGAACCCTTACCTAGCCTAAGCATCTGGGCTGTTAATCAATGTTGTTGATAAGCATTTCCAAATGTCTTTAGTCATGGTAGCGAGGCAGTGAGCGATCTGAGAGAGGTATTACTAACGTTTTATTTTATAGATGCATTCTGCAGTCTCTGATGAGTGCTGTAGTCACAATGCCATGCTGCCCTCGAGATTTTCAACTCAACAAAACAAGTAAATTAGAAGTGGAGGAATGAGAGGTAATTAGGGGAGGAAATTCAGATTCTGTAGCACAAGGGCTGCAAATGCCTCAGCTGTGGTAGCTGGAGAAGAAAGTAGTGCTTCTCTTCCTACCACTGGCTAGTCCTCAATGTGTTCACAAAATGAAAAGCTGAAAGAGCCTTGAGGACGGAGAAATTTGAGTTTGATCTTTGAGTGGTTCTCTGCTGCCCACCTGGGTCAGAACAGGAAGGTAGGCTCATACACAGGAAGCACTGTTGCACAGGACAGTCCCCTCTTCCGTCCTCACAACCAGCCTGATACAAAGACATCACCTAGGCAGTTGGCTTCTTCCCAAGGTCTCTGGTCGCACAGCCAGGATTCAGCATGCTTGCAGCAGGGTTTGGAGTCTCAGGCAGTAGCAGAACGTGGTTTGTGCCCTGTATCAGGAGGAGATCACATGCAGATGAAGTGGTGGCTTTCTCAGCTGGTGGAGGCTGGAGCTGAAGGAGAACCACTCCTCTTCCTAGTCCGAAACAGACACTTGCTGGGATGACTTAAGCAGTTTCTGGATTGCAGCATAGATTTTCAGTTGGGTGTGGATGTACGAAAAGGCATGATACAAAGCAGTTAGCATGTTACTATTACTGATAGCAATGCTAGGATATCATACAGCAAAAACTGATGGCCAGTGGCCAAAATGATAGAAATGTAACAATTTTTAACAGTATCGGAAAAAAGGCTATACACCTAAGGACTGATGACAAGAATGTCTGGTGTAAGCTAAGAGCTCATTAGGGGGTTGAGGGAAGAGAAGGGTTAAGAGTATGTTAGTTAATGAAAGAGATTACTGTACCCTATCAATATGCTGAAAACCAAATGCAGTCCTAGGTTGTATAAAGCAAGCTGTCCCTGTAGGGAGAGAGTGGTATACATGGCTTTGTCAATTCTCTGCACACTACCAAACACCCATGTCCAAAAAAACCTGACAGGAGACTGACAGATAGGTAGAGAAGGGCTGCTGGGATGGTGCGGGCAGTGGAGAATCCATTGTATGCTTGAGGACTAGAAGTATATGGCTTGTTTAATCTAGCAAAACAGAGGCTGAGAGGAGATACAAATGCTCTCTATAAATGTGTCAGAGGAGTAAACACCAGGGAGGGAGAAGAGCAATTTAAACTGAAAGACCACATTGGCACAAGAGGAAATGGGTATAAATGGCCCATGAATAAATTTAGGCTGCAAATTAAGTTTCTAAGTAAAAGACCAGTAAGGTTTTAAATATCCAAGTAAGAGTACTAAGGCAAATAACCTAACTGTTTCTGAGATGGGATTTGGTTACTTAGATGAGAATTAAATGAAGTTCTTAGCTGCGGTAAACTGTGGCACCTCCACTACCGCACTTGACAGTGACGGACTGGATATGATTATCCTGTGGTTTTGTATTCGTATATGGGGGAAGATTCACCTGAAAAAAGCAGTCTCCATATTTGATATCTCCAGAGTCAGAGACATCGTGTCTGTAGCCTGTGTGCTTCACAATAATTTCTGCTACTTCGTGATTAGAGTTCCTAAGTAAATGGCCAGCCCTTCAAAATTATGAACTTAAAGTAAAACTTTTAAGTTCATAATTTTGATATGATAGGGTCCTAATTTATGGGAGCAGGCTGTTTTCTCAAGGCCTAGGACTGCTTAAAAGTTTGGAAATGCTAAGATGCAGGTGTTAACAGCTCTAATGTGTAGACTAAAATTGTTGTGTGTGCACTGAAAATTTCCCAGCCAACCTTAACTGCTGCTGCTGTTTCACCGCCCAAAGCCAGTGACAAGCCTGTTCTCAAACAACATACATCTTCACCGCATCAGTGACTCTGGAAATTGAGAAGTGATCTGTGTAGTCTACCTTTCTTTTGTTTGATAGACTCATTTTTTCTCTCCCTTACTGTAGCATTTAAACCAAAGTCTGTGTGTCTCAAAGCAGCAAACTACTTTATAAGAAGTAGTTTACAGTGAAGAAAATTCTGTTGTTCTCTAGAAGTAACCACATCATGAACTCCATTAACCAGAATAAAATATGTAAAGTTTTGATATATGCCATACACCTCAGTGGATGACAGAAGTATGGATTGAGGTGATGTTTATGCCAACAACAGATCTTTGTCTACACAGATGACATTCATATACTACAGATTTAAGATTTTCACTGCTGCAGACAGGTGATGCCTTACCTTTCTTCTCTAAACCTGCTTGTTAACAAGTCCTTATCCAAGTGTTGTAGGCTAGGAATGAAGGTAGAAGGTTGTCAGGAGGTGGAGTGGAGTAAAATTTCGAAGCCTTTCAAAACTTCCTATTCCCTGGCTTTCTAGTGTGTAGGGCAGTTGGGGGTTAAGTAACTGAGCTGTGAATTTGCAGCCTTTTGCTGGCTGGATTTGTAAAACTGAAGGATTTTTGCTTTGATTAACAGGATAATTAGAGCTGTATTGTAGGCATAAGCTTCACTGAGCTTTGCAAGCACTCATTTCTTACCTTGACCTCAGAGACTCATCATGATCCTTAATGCTGTGCAGAGCAGACCCGGGGTGTCTATTTAAAGACCTCCTGTGCACTTAGCCAGGGCCTCTTTCCTGCCCAGCACTAAGCTCCACTTTGGCAGTGGTGCGATTTCATAGCTCCTGGGTGGGTTTTTTTCCAGGTTGCTGTCTGTCAGCTTAGAATTCTCACTGAGGTCATTAATGCAGTGAAGTTGTGTGAGACGTGAGGGCCAGGGTCAGGAAGGCGTGAGCCCCCGTGGCACCAGGGGACAGAGGAGAGGAGACCGGTGGCATTACAGTGGGTCTGCTTGAATGACGCTCCCCCGTGCTGACCCAACGCTAGTCCCGTATCTTTGTCCTCCTGTTCTTCCTGCTCCTCCTTTCACAGTGGAAATCAGTCCCACCAAGCGAGTCTAACTTGCAATGAAGTCTTCATAGTTAAGCTGCTGACTCCAGAGAAAAACTGAAATCCTTATCAGTCATTTTGCTTATACAATATCTCTCAGTAGGCAAATTGTCTGCTGGCAGCATCCGCTGTCACTCTTGAATCTTTTTGCAAACTGCCCATTTGGTAGCTGCAGCCTATACGCTAAACCTGAGAGAATTCAGAGTCTCACGTCAGGCATCTGTGCCATTCCGAGTTTCCAGACTAAATGAATTACTTCATAAGTGAAAAGCTGATCAGCCATGATCCTTGAGCAGGAAAGGTGAGGGGCAGGAGGTATTGGACTTTGCTAGCTAAGCAGGGTCAGGCATGAACTGGGGGATCTCCCAGAAAGTTAAATAGGTGGCACAACACCGCTTGTTTAGCCTAAATCAATGTTAAATCAATTAACTTTAAATCAGCACTGGTTCTGCTTGTGCAGGTCCTGCATTGTAATTAAACATGAACTTAAAACACTGAACCTGAAAGTTTGCAACCCATGTGAGATGTTAAAGTTGTAGACACCTTCTGAAGTTTGTCAGGATACGTGATGTTTCATCCAGGTCGTTACTGCCATCCCGACTGCTCGGAGAGAACTGAGTGTCTTGACAACTTCACAGTGTTTTCAGAGATCAGGTTCAGCCTTTCTAGCCAAATTTTAGTATTTCCAGACCTAACCACTGCTTTTCCATTTCCCGCTGTTTATGGACGGAAAGCTTGGTGTTCCAGAATCTATCATCTCAATGGAAGTTAATTCCCAGACAAGCTTTGTTTTCCATGGAGACCCTCAATGGGTTGTGGGGCAGAAGAGGCTGGTGGAAGTAGAAGCGAGTGGGCTCCAGCGCTGCCTGTGTCTGTGCAGCATTTCAGTTGCTTTGCTGGCAACCAAGACCAGCTGGACTGAGTACCTACAAGTGCTCTTCCGTCCACGTCAGCTCTGTCTAGGTGCACTGGCTCCTGTGAAGCTCTGGTATGCAGAATCCAACCGTCATCGGGGCTGGCCATAAGGATAAATTTGCAAGAAGACCATTTTTGGCTCTTGCTGTAGCAGTCTCTGAAAAGAGCCCTTCTTTCTGTCTTTCCTCCACCTCCCTTCCAGAGACATGACCAATGTTTTCCACAAGTGGAGAAGTTTACAGTTCCCCACACATGGCAGTCCCTGCCAGAAATTTTGTTTTAGTTGCCACAGCAGCAATTTAATGTGCTTTTAAAGCCCCTGCCGCTGGCCGTGCCTCTGCCCTGTTTGTTCTTCCTGTGCATTTCCCCAGCGGTGCGCGAGGCTGCAGAGGCAGTGACAGAGAGCTCTAATAACCCCAGTAATGGATCCAATTATGGCCGTTAGTGCTTCTGTTGAGAATACATGAATAAGTAAATTTGTGCATAAGGATGAAAGAGTGTGTTTTTAAAGCTGCCTGAGCAGTCTCCGGGAGTGGTGGCCATGTTGCTCTTGCCCAGCCCTAGTGCAGGACGGCAGCCGAGGACCCAGCGACTGCTCAGCTCCCCTCTGGACCACGCAGGCCCACAGCCTCCCAGTGAGTTGTTGTGTGGTCACTAGCTGGTGCCGGGAGCTGTGGCCGTTGGCTTACAGGCATGGCCTCACACCACAAGCATTTGATTGTGCTTGTTGCAGTTGCGCTTCAGGTGCCTCTGTGGGGCAGCTGGGTGCTGGGGTGTCTGCTGACAGAGCCTCTCTGTTGATGGCAGCCACGCACACGATAAATAGTGCTCCACTTTCATTAGATAGTGTCACCATGTTCACGTGGCTATGGGGGTTGTGGCTGGGAATGGATTGGGCAGGACAGAAAAAGCACTAGCAAGCTTTTGCAGGAAATGTTCCACTCTCTGAGTGCTGTTCTATCAGTGCAGGATGATCCTTTCATCCACTTCACATCGCCAGAAAATCTGTTACTTCCTCTGTCACTGGGTCTTCATCTACTTAGCACAGAGGCATCCATCCTCACCTGGCTCTTACCCGTGGTGACACACATTTGTGGTCATCTATTATCCAGCAGTTGATCAGACAGGGAAAGGTGCCCTCTTTTGTTCCCAGTGGTTTCCTTCCTGGCTTCCCTGCCTTTTCCTGGCTGATGCATGGAGTGGTAGGAGAATAAATGTATTTTGGACAGCATATGGCAGATTTGAAGGAGGGGGGTCCTGAATGTCAGCTGTCCTGGTGCTGGCTCCTCAGGTGTTCAGAAGGGAGCTGGAGGGGCAGGCATCTGAGCAGCAGAGGTTGGCTCCAGAAGACCTTTCAGCGAGCAGTGCCCTGTTCCTTCCCCTGGTCCCTCCATACCTGCGGCAGCAGGAGGAGAAAGTCACACTCCAGGATCCGGGCAGTGAGCTCATTGCACCCAAAGTCATCTATAGGCACCAACTCCTACTGTTGTGCATAACCAATCAGGAGTCCTTCCGCTTGTGCTAGCCTCTCTTCACCTGCCTGTGTCACTGTCCCTTTGTCCCAGAGCCCCACGGTTGCACAGCTGCACTACCTGCGTTTATTTTCCTGGTGCTCTTAGAGTATCTCTGTATGGATTGGGACAGACAGGCTGGCCAAGACCATGGTGGTAATTCCCCAAAATCAGACTTCTGTGCTTAATGGAGTAGGGTTGGTGAATCTCCTGAGAAAATTACGTCTTAGAAGATACCTTATGAGCCTACGGGCGCGAGGCTGATGGTCTCCCATTTGCATTCAGAAGACAGGAAAGAGCCGTGAAAGAGAAGCGGCATTAGCTTTTTCTGGATTGAAACTACTGCTTTATGATGAGTTGTTGGAGGCCTGCTTTACAAATCAGCTTGGGAGGAGTAGGCTGGGGAAGGCTGATGATGCGTCTGTTGTTGGACATCGGTGTCCCTTTGAAACCTGAGGTTCATTTCTACACGCTGCACACTGGGTCTGTACAGCCTTTCTTTCTGGAGTGAGGTCTCATTTTCCTGCCCCACAGGGGTCTGCAGTAGTGGCCTCCTCTTGTTAGCTGCTGGAAATCTGAAATGCTAGGATAGGAATTACAGTTTGGAAGAGGTCTCTGAAAGCAGTTTCTGGAGAGTGAGCCCATTTTATATACAGATCTGCCCAACATGATCCAGGTCCCAAGAAAAGTTTAAAGTACTCTGCAAAATAAGATGTTCTTTGTTGTCTCCCAGACGTCAGGGAGGCTGAGAAGTGAGTTGAAGACTCTTCTCCCTGCTCACCTGCTACCTCCGGGAAAAAGGAGTGGTTCTTCTCCCCCTCACCTGGCCTCACCTAGCTATGTCACAGGAGAGTTCATTTCTGTTATTCATCATTAATCTGAGTTTCTAACAGCAGTAAAAGACTCTGAACTTGGTCACCAAAGAAGTTAACAGCCAGTTCGCGGGAGCCCTGACGGTTGATCACTTAGCCTTGGTTATTAACTGCAGGCAAGGACCAGTTTCTGGGAGATAATTGGGGTCATAAACAATAGCTGTGTAATGGAGGCTGTGCCCTAGGAGAGGGACTAAACGTATTCAGCTGCAAGAAACTTACTGCCTTTGGACGGCATCCAGGTGCTGCCATCAGCCAGCTGGAGTTCAGGCAGCCAAGTTGCTGCTGTAGGGGAAGAGAGGCCCTCAGTGCCTAGCAGACAGCATCTATCTGTGCTCAGGATAGTCCCTAGCTGGAAAGATGCTTGAGTGCGGCCACAGGAGGCTTGATAAAACCTCTTGAGCAGAGATCTGGAGAGTGTAGATCGGAAGCCATGTGTCTTTTAGTCCGCTTCAGAAACAGGACTCGGCATTTAGGAGCGGTAAGTTCTGCAGCCTGGGCGAGGGTTGGTGGTGTCAGCTGGATACCCCAAGCTGAAGGTGTCTGAGGGTTGAAGTGGCCCCTTTAGGTTCTGATGGCTGAATGGTGAACAGGACTGCAAATATCCTGCTGCTGCAGCTGTCACTTCAGCAGATGTGTGCTTGTGCGCAGTGGGCATGAAATGTGTGTGTGGGGATCTCCTAGGCCGTTTGGGCTCTGCTGTAACATTACTGGAGAATTAGGATTGCTCTGCCTGGAATTCCTTAATACAGAGTTGATTTGTTGCTAGGAAAAAAAAGTCCAGAAAAGCGCCATTAAGAGCTAGGAGAATATTTAAATAGAAGGGATTTTCATTTGTACTCTCTAAAATAAAGCTCAGTTTCTGACTACTGAGCCCATTAAGAATCCCTGCTGGGGACAGAATGTACACAGGGGTTCTCCAGGCCGTGAGAAGATGTTTTCTTTCAGGGGAGGGCTTGTTAGGACTGGAAGAAAGCTTGATGGGATTTCTGATGTGGCATCAGCCTCTGATTAGATTCATGTCACTCCAGTCGTTCCCTATATGCATCTCATTGGAAACAAAGGGAGGAAAATAAAGGTGCAAATGAGTTTCTGTAATGATTGCACTAAACAAGGTAGAGTGTGGCATGTTGGGATCTAGAGTTTCTGATGGTTTTATTCTGTGCAGAATGAGGGTAGCATGTGCCTGCATGTGGACCACAAGCTGAGCTGGGCTCCCTGATGTGAAAGCTGGGAAGGTACCTGGGGCACAGATCCCGCAGCTCTGTGCTGTGGTACTTGAAAGCATCCTTGGATACTCCCTCATTTTTAAAGGAATCAATCGTTCTGCCCTGTTGCTTCCCATGTGTACAGAACTGCAGAAGAAAATTTAAGGGGAATCTGTGGAGGAGGGTAATGTTGCCCTTTATTTCCTGATAGCAAAAAGCAAGACAGCATTGCCAGGCTGGCTACGTTACAGAATCAAGACAGTAAATGTTGTCTTAATGTGGAGACCTGACAGGCTGCTGTAGGTGTGCAGCTGATTTTTTTCCACTTAGCCTTTTGCTCTGACAGCAAAGTCTGCCTTTGCTTGGCTTTGATTCAAAACAGGTAGGTACTGGAGAAAGGCAATGATCCCAGAGGGGTCTCAGGTTCTCCAGGCTTTCAGCCTTCCCCAGCACATTGCTGTCCCAGTCAGGCATATGGGAAGATTTTTAGCAGTTGTGAACAAGAGCAGAAGCATTAACGATATTTCTGATACTGGTCTCACAAGTAATGCCTACTGGGAACTGGGTTCACCAGGCTGAAGGGACGTCTTTGAGTTAAGGAGCGTCCTGCTGAAACTGGTGGGAGGTTGTTTGATGTCCCCCCTCCTGGTGCCGCAGAGATGCAGTGCAGGCTAGAAGCACCTCAGGAGAGCTAGAGACATAGCAGAGAGAGAATCGAGCTCTCTGCCTGCACGCGCCGCGATGCTGGTACTTTGTGGCCAACCGGTCTTCTCCAGGCAGTGACAGGGGATACCCCGAGCTAGAGTCAAGACTGACTGAGGAGAAAGCCAAGAGGTGACAGAGGCTCCTCCCATTCAGATAAAGCAGAGCCTGCTTGTCCCTTCTTGGCAGTGGGGAAAAGCAAGCTTAGGCAGACCTCCCAAGAGAGGCTGAGAGCGTAGGACTGAGCTAGTGGCCTCGCCGATGTGGTGGGCAGGAGTCTCTCTTATTCCAGATATTCCTCCAGCTATATGAAGCGCTGTTCTCAAAGGTAGGCCTAGATATCCCAGAGTCTCTGAGAGCCAAACTAGACCCTGGCTCCATGGCAGTTCTGCCGTGGCATCAGAGAAGAAATCCAATTTACCTGGAGCAACAGGCAGAGCCCTTCAGTACTCACCAGGAAGCCAAGCGAGCTTGGGATCCCTGCTGTGCCGTATTGATATCTGCCCTGGAAAGAGCAAGCACATGAATATGGAAGGAAGCGAAGCAGACTGTCACACTAGTGGCTTCAGGTTCCTAAGCAGCAGCTCTTTGTCTGTGCCACACAGAGGAGGAGGTTTGATATCTCCTTGGGCAGTTAGTGCTACCTCTAATCCATACAGTCAGGGCTGAGATTTCTCGATGGCAGGCTCACCAGGAGCACAGCAGGTAGGAGCAGCTGGCTCCCTTTGAAGCGACAGAGGTGAGGGGACACGCGAGAGTTTTGGGCGTAGAGCTGGGGTGTGATTTTTGCACCAGAATAGATCTAATCATCCGAGGCATGGAAGGGTCCTGCCCTTCCCTGTTCAGCCTGGCTGTGGGGGAGAGATGCTCTGCCTGTTCGTCTGCTCCCAGCGGCAGCATACCTGCCCACTCATGACTGCAGCGCTCTCCCCGTGACAGCTGAGATGGGGAGTGAGTTTTTGAGACTATGCCATCGAACACCTACCACCAGCAGAATAACAAAGGCCCTGTCCTGCCCTTTGCTGCCATGCTGGAGTGTGAGCGGGCAAACACATTTGTGCCTCCCCTGTAAATCCTCAGCTCAGCTGCTTCTGTAGCACACAGCTTTTGGCTTAACTGCCTTGTTATCCTTTGGATGGAGAGAAAGACTCCTGGATAGCCTCTGGGATGAATTGGTTATTTCTCTGAGTCAAAAAACCTTCACTGGGACCTTGGGCCAGTTAGAATTTGTGGCTTTGCTTTTTGAGCCGCCATCTGTTTTTTTCTTCAGTTCCTCCATGTGCCTTGGAGAAGGGTGGGGAGCACATAATCAGAATAAATGGGGAATTTCTGGATTTCTCATTTGTGCCAGCCATCCTGCTGGAAAGCATCAGCATTCATTGCTCAGCTGCTCCAGGGGTGGGAA
>Ga0181612_166424_pt1 | contig 16526 bp, 5 predicted proteins | sample HoacroProtozoa21_FD_119630 | JGI IMG/M metagenome (GOLD analysis project Ga0181612, IMG submission 119630) | Hoatzin crop microbial communities from Cojedes, Venezuel. Combined Assembly of Gp0051906, Gp0051904, Gp0051908
ACTGCAGCCACCAGTGAAATAGTTAAAACAATTAAACACTTCCCTGGTCTTGCTTTCCCATTTTCAAAAATGTGTTAGATGCCATAAGTCTATCACAAGACTCTGTCTGTGGGTTCTTTGTGGCCAGAGCTGGGGAGGCCTGGTACATGCTACAAAAATGTGGTCTGGTCTTGGGGAAAAATGAGACATGCTGGCTTAAAAGTTGCATCAGCCATCAGCACTCCTGGTGGGAAATATGCCCTGCTGAAATTTCAATTACAGCCAGAAGACCATCCATACATTTTTTAGGAACATGCATTGTGTCTTCCAGAACACTGTGAACATATACCTATGGGCAGATTTAGCAGATCTTTGACAAAAACAACAAAACTCACTTATATTTACCAGTGCTGTAGTAAAAGAGTGCTCTGGTATTTCTAACATGGGCAAACCCCAGAAACTTTGCTTCAAGTTTTTTTTAACTACTCTAAAAGTTCATTCAAATGCAGTGCTTGGAGTTAAAACATTTGATGAAGAGGCACAAGCAGCTGACTTCCAAATATGAATAGCCTACATTACTGATTTCAACTATAAAACCTCCACTTAACTGTAACAAGAGCAAGATCTTCGATTTGCCACACAGTACATGGATCCATTTTGCCACTACGTAGCAACATCTTTCATGCAGAGCGCTCTTCAGAAACAGTTGCAAAGGTCTAAGTTGCATTCAGACTGCATGCAGGACCTGTGACCGCTTCTTGCGCCCGAGTCAGATGTGGGCTCAGGAAAGAATGCCAAGATGAAGCATATCTACATGGCTCATAGCCCTGAACCTGCTGGGGAGGAAACCCAGGAACACCGACTGAGAAGCAGCTATAGTACACCCTGAGGAGGTGTCTGGTTTGGTTGGGCAGCAACAAAGATATCAGGATGTCATTACAAGTGGAGCAGTGTGGAGATAGCCAACCAGGAAAAGATTTCTGCAAGGGCATGCAGCAGAACAAAAAAAAAAAAAACAAAAAAAAAAAGAGACAAGTAATGCAAAATTTCAAGATTTGCAGGATATGAACCACAAGACCATGTTACTGCTCTACTGTTCTCTCACCTTTACCATATGTGTCTTTTGAATGGGCTGTTAAATACTAATTATTTTTATTTTCTGAAGTAAGAAACTCTCATCTGTGATTATTTAACAGTGTCATTAAATTTTGATAATTTCATCAATCTTTGACTTGTGTGAGTGTTCACACTAAATAGCATTCCTGCCTGCCCCCCACCAAAAAAAAAAGAAAAAGAATCCTTGAGTCTCTTATATGCCACTTTCATTTTAATTAGAGATTTCATGTCACGGCAATACATCACTATCTCCTTTGCCATAAGTAAAATATATGGTCTAGTTCAGATGCATATTGTATCAAACATGCCAGAAGTACAATGCATTTTCATAATAGGAAAACAACCATAACTTATAAACCACCACTTTTGTATCAGGTCTTCTAAGCATACAACTTCAAACCAATTTCCAATGATCCAAACTAGAGGGATTATGGTCCCGTTGTTGGTTAGTCCCAACATAACTTTTGTAGTTATGAAAGTTTAAATTCTATGTCTTCTGTCTGTAAAACATTTTGTAGCCTCCGACAGGTAACTCTTGAAATTGTCTCTAGATGAATACTATCATTTTCAAGTAACATAAAAAGCAATGTCCAACATTTTTTTGCCTTTGCTGTTAATGTAGTGAGTGATCATTACTCAGAAATCAATTACCAGATGCATTATATCAGCATTGTCAGAAGACTGAGTTCTTTTGACAAGGGAATTAATGAAGTTGCACTTTGTTACAGATCAGCATGATTTTCAAACAGCTGCACAACTTGCCACTTGCTTGACTGGTTCATTCTGATTTTTCTCTGAAGAATCTGGACAACATGGAAGAAGAGTCCGTTTTGCAAGAGTTAGTCTTACTACCATGGGAAGTAGAAAAATGAAGTAAGCAGGATAAGGTCAACACATTAACATTTACATGAATTCAGATCCCATATAACTTTAATCCTCTTCAGTGACAGGCAAACCAGAGGGGTGGAAATTAGACTTCAACATTAATTCAAAATGCCTGGTTTAACCTTTAGAAAATAATTCAATTTTCTCTTTCTTTCCTTTTCCTGTTCCCCTGTTTCCATACACCATGGAGGCACTTTTCTGTTTCTTCAAAATAACCTACGTCTTTTTCAAGCTTTCAATTAATATTTGGAGAAACTGCCCATGCACGCTCTGTGAAACCTAAGGTACACACGTGGGACTTAAAGTCCTTTCAAACTCTCTGTGCCTCTTTCCTGCAGACTTAACTGAACTAACAAAGAAGAATGAGTCAGGATTAGCTTCTATTCACCCAAAATATCAGTGGACAAATGTTAGCAGCCACTGCCTGGGGGTTCCAGGTGAACTTTTCAGTAAAAAATCACATGACAACAGACAAACGGAACTAAAGTTACAAAGCAGGGCACTCACTAATTATTTTGGAAAGAGGACCTAAGAATTAATGTTCCAATGGAGGAACACAAAACAGGTAGAAAAGGAGAGAGATAAGATCCAAAATCTTGACCAAATAGGACTTGAAAATACTTAAAAACAGTGAAAAGACTAAAGCTTCAGAAAGTAGTTTATTTTGCATGGCTCCATGGGGCGATCTAGGGCAACGATCGTCCTTCTCACAGGGTCCTTCACATTTCCCCAGGCAGGTGGACTGCAGCTTGCAATGTCTAGAAAACTGCAGCTCTGGAAAGGATCAGTTTAAGTAATCTGTCTGTCCTAGATCAGCAGACTCATGATGAGATAACACAGTGTCTTTGTCTCAGGCAGGACATCAAAGGGTAAAATACGCTGCCCAAAAGGACTGAATACACTCAGAACCAGACTCAAACTGCTAGGAGCCAGTCTGTGTTGCTGAGATAGCCTGCAAAGATGGAAATTTTGCCGATATTGTGATATCTCTATTCCTGCACCACATCAGCACACGTCCTTCCTTTCTAGAAAAGATTTCTATTTACCTTCATGTAGATTAGTGTGAGAGTACATATGAAACTGTGTAACTCTCAAACATAAGATACCTTAATAGCTTCAAAACAGCAAAACTTTCATTAAAGACAAACATCTGCTATTTCTCTTTAGATACAGCACTGCAATTGTATGTACAGACAAAAATGAGGATAGCCAACCCCTACACACAACAAGACACAGAAACATAACTGAAGGCAAACACATGCAGGAGTTCTGGAAATGCAATCATGCTTCCTGAAGACACTAAACTACTCATGCAGGGACTTCAGAGAGCTGTTTCTCCATACCCCTCCATGCTCTCCAAGGGGAAAGTGAACTCACCCAGATGGTGAGAACCCAATGGGCACAAGTGGCAGTGAGCTCCAGGCTAGCCCCTGGAAAAATCACAAATGCTTTTGTGTTTTTGTCCACCTGGCTTCACCTCCAGGTGATGTGGAATGGTGTGTGATACAGGAAAACACTAAAGAAATGGTTCTTAAACTGAAAAGTGCATGATAAGAAAAAAAAAAGAAAAAATATCACAGATACCAGTTCTTGAACAACAGAAAATTATTTGTTTATTCCACTTAATTTCTATTAAAAAACATAAATAATAATAATAATTTAAAAAGCCTTAATCAAAGCAATCTTTCTCATTGTACTTGCTTCCATCGTCACTGTGGTCAAAGAAGTTCCACTATTCTCATTTCTTGCCTGGCACTGACTTTATTTTAAGTACAAACTACTAGAGTACTCGGTTGGCAAACTGCTGCATTTTTAAACATTCTAAATAGGACATTAGTTCATAGCATGGATGTTTTGAAATCTGATCCAACAAGCCGTTTCTCAATACATTAAGCAAAGCAAGCAAAATTAGGTTGTTTTATGTAAGGTGCTTAGCACAAATCCCTTAATAATGTGTTTGAGTGCAGAAATCATTAATAAATGCATAATTCCCTAAGACAGGCTTGATTAATTAAGTCATATGCCTATCCTTCTAATTAAAAAAAGAACATTAGGCAGATGAGTGGAATTTCTGAGTACAAAATTCAAAGGCTGTTTTGCTTTTATTTGAACAACGAAATAAAAGCTGCTCTTTAATATAGCTGCCAAAAAAGCAGCAACAGTGCAGACACAACTGCCCCGAATGCTGACTTACTCAAAAAACCTAAGTATTTATTTGCTCATTTGTAGTCCAATTTTTAATCAGGTAGCTGCTTGATTAATCCAGGCAGTTCAGATTACAAGGGCAGCTGGCGTTAACACATACATAAGTAGATGATATATTGGTTGCATTTCTTCTCAAGTAAATTGTCTCAAACTAAAGCCTTTGAGGTTTTTGAACCCTCAGGGAGAACTATTTTATGAAAAAATAACAGTCTAATGGTCGACTCCAGACTCCTCCAGTTACTTTACTGTTGTGTGGACTGCAAATTTTGGTATTATACCATAATTTGCAGCAATACTGAAGTAATAACTATTTTTAAATGAACAGCTCTGCTGTTAAAACAATTAGCTTTTTGAGGTTCCCTTTTAAAACAAGTAAACAAAAATGGAAATAACAGAAAACAATGTTCTGAGGCATAACAGGAACATGAAAAGTTCTGCTAAGCTAACAAAGACTCCTAAGCATAACAATTTTGCCAAGGTTATTTTCACGGATAAGTAGGACTGATAACAGTCAACACAATTTGGTAAACAATGCCAGTGGATAAGACCCACACAGCAAGGTCTTAGTCTCAGAAACAGGACCCTGTTGAGGCTAAAAATGTAAAGTTGGTGGCCTGTAGCTGTGCAAGCCTGGTACCTGTCAGGCACACAAAACACATAGATCTGTGGGATTAGTCCCAGTTGGGCAAAGAACTCCACTTCTCTGAGCAGGAGGTTGAACTAGATGATCTTCAGATATCACTTCCAACCTCAATTATTCTGTGACGTGGGCCCTTGAGGCACTGACCTACTTAAAGGAACACAGTGTCCTATGGTTGTTTAATTACAGGGAAGTGCTTTGATTTTGATGAGAAAACAACCAGGTGTCTGAGAGCAAGAGTGAAAACAGTAGGCAACAATAAGTAAGCAGCAGCAGCAACTGATACACTTGAAATAGGTTTGACAAAATACATTGCATTCATGGGACCGGGAAGGGAGGGGAAAGCAGAAACAAGAGCACAGGAGTGATTTGACTAAGATTTGTCAGCATCCCAAGAAACATCCTTTGGTCTCTAGATAGCTGACAAATTTGGCCTGAATTTGCTGAGTTGAAAAAGTCTAAAACTCAGACACCAGATCCATTTACAAAGCCACTGAATTCGTTTCTCCAAAGCCAACTGATGATTCGAAGGGATTGAATGTTTTAATTCTTCAGCTACTATATCCTAGATCATCAACGTAATCAACTCTTCACAGTAAAAAGCAAACCAGCTCAACATCAAACCAGCCAGACGGCTGCTATATGTAGTCCTAATTGGTTGGTGCAGCCAGATTTCCAGGCTGTATGCCTAGGCAATTAAATAACTCCGAACAAGAGTGACAAGAGTGAAAGAACGCCCACCATGACTGCTAGTCTTTCCCCTGGGTCTTCATCTAAAAGAGAATTAGCTGCAACCACTGAGACAGTGGTCTCAAACTTAGACAGACAGGCGGAGTCTGCAGCTATGAAGAAGTCTGTGCATTACTACCACATTGCTGAGTTCAAGATAACTTGCTGCACTGGATATGTGAAAGGGGATACACAAGGGCGTAACTTTTGTGCAGTCTGAAACGTGACTTTGAATGAAGCGGCAATCCACTTTATTAGACAAGTAAGAACTGCATACAGCTCACCATTTCAGTCTCAACTCCCAGATTTGGCTTCCATAGCTCCTGTGGAGAGGGAAAAAATTTATCTGCTGAACCACTTCTTTGGGATGGGTGTTTATCTGATTGCGTGAAACTCCCAGAGACAATTCACTGATCTTCAAGCACTAAATTCCAAGACAATGCAACTGGCACCAGCAGTTTCCTTGACTTGAGGGGAAGTCTGAGCTTTCCACCTAGAGAGAGATGCTTAATATCTCTACCCAGAAAGGCATTCAGCACTGCACTTAGCCTTGTCTGCTTTTTCCATAACATACATGCATGCATCTATCAGACTTTCTGCTTAGTAGACTGATACAGGGCTACCACTCTTAAAAAAAATAGTAAAGATGACTTAAACCAACAAGACATCCAGCACGAGACAACAAATCCTGCTCCTGAAAGGTTAGAGAATTACAGCAGATCTACAGAGACAAGATGCTGGAAGGGACCAAAAAGATTATGTACTGTAAATGTCTGTTTGGAAAACGTTTATATCGGGAGACAGAGAGTGTTGTTACAAGAATCAGACTTGAAAGTTGCTTGCTTGATGGCAAAGTCAATAAACATGATAGGAATGACAGAGAAAACAAGCACAATCAGTCTGGATTTAAGTGTTTAATAATAAATCCTGCTAAAAAAAATGCTCCAGCTTGGTCCCAGCTGGAGACAAGAAAGACAAAACAAGATTTCCATGTTTTAAAGGGGTCTGAGTTTAATGGAATTGATTTTTGGCATGGGAGGAAGAAACATCCATCCTACAAATCAGCCACCTTTTCACCAGTCTTGCTTTCCAGCACAACTCAAACTCTTAGTGCCTTCCTGGACTGTAATTAATTCCACAAAATCATTTCTGCCTTCTAGGAAAACTGTCTTCTTTCTAAAGCTTAGTTACGAACCTCATGTCAGATTAACATCCAGGTCTGCATGGTTTAATATTTTAAGGTTAAAGATCACATCACACTAATTAAAAAAAATTAAAATTGTTGATATACATAAGTCACCCTCTCTTTCAACATCTTCCTCCCTCCACTGTTACTCTTGCTTTCTCTCCTAGATGAAAAAGCTAAGAAACTTGGACAATTTGAGAATACATCTTACAAGAAAGCACTGCCTTTTCCTCTCTCTTTTGGTTTGATCTTTTCTATTTTTTATCTTCTCTGCTTTGTAGAAAATGCTTACTGTCCAAATATACACTCCAGGAGACCAAAATGGCTCCTGTCTTTCCCTTTCATATAAACACATATGCCTGCTGACATAGTTAAAAAACTAGGGAAAAGTATTTAGCAGTTTTCAACTTTATTAAGAATAGCACCTCCTTCTTTGTAAGGCCTCACTCTGGTGGATCTCAGGGACAGACGATGGAGCATGGACTTCCAGAGACAAGTTTCCTCAACAATTACATTTTCCTTCCTTGTACATAATTTCAGTGTTATTAAATGTTTGCAGACCATTCTCTGCAGGAGACAAGGGCACAGCCAATTCAGACCGAAGCCTGGAACAGTGATAAACACTGAAATTCTGGAACTCATCTAATGGCCAAGGGTCTGGAGCCAGGGCCAGGATACAAGCCGAGGCTGAAGCCAAAGACAGGAACCGAACAAGATGCCAAGAGGCAGGAACCAGAGCCAGGATATGATCCCAGGGTTGGGAGCCAGAGCCAAGATGCAAGGCAAAGGTCAGGAACAGCTGCCAGGGACTTGAATCAACAACAGGCTTCAACTGTTCAACAGCTGAAGAGCAAATGCAGACACTGCTTTAACACCCAGCAATTAACTACATGGGATGGCCACACGTGTGACAGTGCTACTGAAAAGCACCAGACCTCCCTCATCCACTAATTTCTAACAGGCCCAAGCTAGCACTGAACTCAGGCCAAACCCAGAAGTCCAGACCCAAACAAGCTACAAACTATGAGATCACAGTTAAGTGCCAGTATTGGGGCACGAGATAAGGTCTGAAAGTAGCATCACAGATTTCTTGCTCCCGCAGGCCTGAGTCAGCCTGATAAAATGTTTCATTACACATAACACGTGCCTGTGGTGCTGCATCCTTGTGCCTTTGGCAGGGTGAGCTACAACATACATTACTGCCACTATGCGTCAGAACATGGGATGGCTAGATGACCAAAGTGGAGATTGAAACACAGAAAGGTTACAGGTACAAACCTACTTTTGAAGTTAGTTTCATCAATAAACTTGTGGCTGTGAAAACACATACTCCAGTAAAGCCAGTTGGAAAGCCCTTTATCAATAATCAGGCTGTCATACTTGCTAAAATGAAATTTAGGAGAAAAGCCAAAGTGTAGATACAACCTTGTGCGCAGCCACAGACAAATAACCATAGTGTCATAATTAACTCACTCTCTCCTATAAAGTCTATTAAGTCTGAACTGAGAGTTGGAAGCTTCAGAAATCAGACCAGAAGAACAGCTTGAAAGATCTTATCACGGTCGTTGGCTAGCCAAGGGAACGGAAAACCACTAATTTCATCCAAGCTGCAGACGTAACAAGTGGGCTTACCCAACCAGTAAGCTAATATGCCCAAGAGCTGGAGGAGTGAACCAAGACAGATAATCAGAGCCCACTGCATTGACGCATCCAAAGCTCATTCAATTACAATTAGAAGCACTGATAAAATAGAGTTGTCTAATTTGTCCTGACTAAATATCTGGCATTTCCCAAAACTTCATCTTGCCTGTATCATGTTTGAAAGAAGTTTTAGTGAGATCCACACATTTTTATTTTAAAATAGTCTTCAATTTTTATTTCTGCATATGCCAAATTACAGGTTGCATAGCAGGAAACAAATTTTACATTATCGGCATCCAAAATCATCAAGAATCATGGTCGTCACTCACTTCACATTTGCATTTTATACCCTGCTAACCCAGGTCAGGTAAGCGCCTATTTATGAAGGAAAAAAATGATGCTTTCATTCCATTGTCTTTACAAAGATTTTGTAAATGCATGAAAAGCTGAATTAAGTTTGGTTTAGAGTTTATAGTAGCTGTTAATCTTTGCACTCATTATAAACATGTATGCATATGTGTGTCAAAAGCTGTAAAACGTGGAGGACAGGAAAGGGCTCCCTAAATAGCAAGGAGTGGTAGGGTTGTGCACTGGGATTTGTAACAGAGGCAACAAACCTATATTCATCTTGGTTATTTGACATGTCCTTTCTTTGTCCTAGATGACACATATGATGTCCCTATGTTGTCATATGATGTCATCAAATTCAAACTCACCTACAGACATTCTTTTAAGAGTGTGAGTGGTTTTGGTGGAGGAAAAGAAAAAGAGGATGGCAAAAATGAAAAGGAAAGACATTTTGTTCAGCTTTGCTTGTAGAGAACCATACTGTCAAAACATAGATGAGCTTCCTTTCTAGATGAAATAGCAGTTTGTGATACTAATATTTCCCTTTGTTAGATCTCTGTAGGTGCATCTACTCCTAGTTAAACTCCAAAGCTTGAACATTATATTTTAAATTTAAAGCAATTTTTGGAAAGCATCAACATTCCCATGGGATTACAAAAGCTGCACCTTGGTATTTGCGCCCAACTCAATTTCCCTTGGACTGGGAGCATGGAACATGAGTAAGTGATCCCAACGAACTGCATACTGAACTTGCAGGCTAAGAGAAAGGGAAACCAAAATAACACAGAAGTATAGATTGATCTAGGAAAATCTCATTGCTGACATGGAGATCAAGAAATAATAAACATAAATGAGCTTAGAGATTGCCCTGTTTTATTGATTTTAAATTTACAATAAAATTATTTTTAAAGAGGTAAGAAAAGAAAAAAAGAAGTGTGAGACATGTTTTCTAAATGTTTTAAAGTATATTAATAAATGCGAGGGATAGGGCATATCAATCCAAACCTTTCAAATATTAGCTATTTCTCTAGTCTGTTACAGAAACCAGTAGTCAGGCTTCAGGACATTTAAAGCTTTAGGCTTTCATGTGGCTGTCCTCACCAGGAAATCAGCACATACTCTTAAGACAAGCTTTCCTCTGTGAAAGAGGCTGTGAAATGACAGCAGAGAGGTTTCCAGCTAAAAGCCTGCTGGGGAAAAGAAAAAAAAAATAACAGAAAGGAAAAGAAAAAAAACCAAACAGAGCAATCCCTCCTCTAACTTCTGTGGGAACTGTGCTGAGTAGATGGATGTAATTTTTCTCGCCGCTGCTCAGATACCTTTACTGAAGTCCCTTTCTTTTCTTTCCTTGAAGGTCTAAATCTTTCCAGCCAAATACTGAAAAATATCTACTATCAGTAGTGGCAATATAATAATTCATAATGCATTTTTTACACAGGTGTCAAGCATCTCCAAAACAAGTTTATTAAAACTTAACATGGGATCTTTTTGCAGACTAAAGAAATATCTATGCTTTGATAGGGACAAGTTATCTGGAGTTGTTAATATACTTTAGAACATCTAGAATCCATTTAATTAGACCACCCCTAAATCCGAGAAGAGTAAAAATAGCTTTCAGTCTGTTATTTAGCCTGAGGTCTAAAAATACTTGTGACAAGGTTTTGATATATGTCCTATGAGTAGAAGCTCAGTTCTCTGCAGGGCAAGTACCTGGCTGCTATTACAGCTGGATGGGTTGTTAACAACACAGGTGCCCCTGTAATTTCGCAGCTGCCTGGAGGGTTCATCAGGTATCTCTTCACTTAAACATCAGCAAGTGCCTGGAGCCAAAACCATATGGGATGAAAAGGACTCTCCCAGTAAAGTAATTTCTTACTTGTAAATCCTACTAATTTATGACCCTATGTTAATGCCTCAAGCTCTTTGAAGAACTATTACATAAATCTTTTTTAACTGCATTATCATCTCTTGCACACAAACCGTAATTTATTATAAGGACTTCAAAGGTCATCAGTTATCCTCGCTGCAGCTCCAGCCTGATATGGCAATCCATTAAAAACAGAAGACTTTTTCCAACAAAGTTTTTCACTTTAAATTGCCAGACGACTGAAACTGTTAAGTGGTCACTCAGACAAATAGTCATCATAGTTTTATCATCTTTAAAAGCTTCTGTTCAGCTCTGCAGTCTATTAAGACATCAGCCGTCTTCCCCATGGCCTGTATTTTTCAAGAATTATATAACATCCTCATTATGCTATGCTAATGTGTATTTGACCTTGATGAGTTCCATCAACAGTATTACCCCAAACAAACTCTCAGAAAGGAGCACACATCCGGACAAGAAGCTTCTGCTTTGCAAATGTATTCAGAAGAAAGGCACCCTTTTCCAAGTGTTTCAAGCAAGATTTCTTTGGTATTCAAAAGAGATCTGCCTGCTTCACATCTGTTTATACCCTTGGTTTGAATATCCTCTCTGTATCAAAAGGATAAAACTTCCGTAAAAATATTTTGAGTGTTTATCATAGAAAGTCCAAAAAACACCTCCAGAGGAACTGGAAAAATACACAACTAAAAGAAAAACAAATTAAAACATCTTGAAAGCAACTCAAACAAAGAGGGATTTACCAAATGGAAAAAGCAGCTGTAATGGCTGAACTCTCTTTATCAGTATTCTAACAAACAACACCTCCTGCGCTTTAAATATTTAATGTAAAATCCATGGATTTATATAGCTTACAAAATGCCAGAGGCTTATTATCTTTACAGATTGCATGACAGGAATATTCATATCATTTGATTCCACTATTTAAGACAACAGGAATTCCTCCAGGTGCTAATGGTAGATAACGTGTGTGCTGCTTCAATAATCTACTAATTATAGAATCCCTCAGGTAGAACAATGTCATTAATCTGATTAAATTATTCATATTTCTGGAAAGCAAAATCTTATTAGGTCCTTGGCATTTGACTGTGTATATTATGCAGCTGTGTTTGTAGTTTATGGTGTGGAGGAAAAGGTCTGTATTTTACTTAGCCATCAGCATAGCAGGAAGAGGACCAGAGTGTGTCTTCTATCCTAACTTCTAGTGCCATTCATCAATTGCAGGGCATGCTCTGTATTGCATAGGTTGTCCATTTAGAGCACTATAACACTTCTGACAGTGAAGGTTTGTTGTGAGGCATTTATCAGGCACCTCATCTTCTCAAGAGCAATACAGCAACAGACATGGATGGATTCTTGTCCACCCACTACAGGGTAACCATGTTAACACTAGTGAAATTATCAGACACGCTAATGTAAGATCAGAATCAAACCGACTGCCAGAATTAAAGTGAGGGTATTTTTCTATTAAATACAGCAGGAAAACACAAATGCAGCATATGTTTGTGTAAAGCACAGTCAGATCCCACTCCAGTAGCTATGATTTTAAAACAGCAGGGAGCATATGGAATCGGGAACTGCTACCTACCTTAACTTGTAACTTAACTCATAATAGTCACTTTAAAACTAGATGCATTGTAAATTAGCAAAACCAGAAATATTGTTAAGTACTTGCAGCACAGAAAATATTTTCTGCAGCAAGCATCTTCACATCACATGGGGTAACACGTTGATTGTTTATTGATAAGTGACAAATTCCACTGTCATCTCTATGCATCACTGCGCAGTATATCTAACCTATCCTGCCACACAGATCCATCTGAAACTTTTCTTCCTACATTTGCATGACAACCAGAACAACTCTAATCAACATAAAGATGTTACCCTAATAAAGAAATAAAACCAAAAGTACATTTTTAGTCGTTTAAATATTAAGGTATTTAGAGAACTTTTAAGGATACGGTTTGATGTCGCACCTGTTTGAACTACCATATTAGACAACTTATACGTACAATAATTTACAGAATAATACCAAGCTGCCTCTGTAGGTCATGATTCTGCTAACATTTATTTAAAGTCAACTTAAATTCACATCCATTTAGGGCTAAGAACAGGCTTCAATGTTATTATTACCCCTTCAAGCAAAAGATTGCTGTTCTGCTTTTATAAAAAACATCAACTATATGATTGTTTACCTTTTTTCCCTTCTAAACATCTAGAGCATTTAAGTACAAAATGAACAGCATAGAAAAAGTTGACAACACCAACGTCCCATTGGGCATGTATTAAAATACATGATCTAACAGTCCCTTCTTTCTTTAAAAATCTATGAATGTTCACATTTTAAATTTTGATATGAAATTCAGTTTTGAGACTCGAAGTAACTCATACAGTACATACTGTATGTAGTCAGCCACTCCAAGTATTATAAAGCATTACAAGTCCTGACATTACTGGATAATACTAAATCTTTTTATTCCTTTATACAAATTACCAAAGACTCCTTTAAATGCATTACTGGCCATCTATCAAATGCAAAGCATCTCTGGAAAGGGATTAGAAGGAGCAGTTTCCCATATTCAGCTGATTTTTTTTAACAAAAATTAATTTTGTTTTGTGAGTCATCTTGCTTTCTGGCAACTACAACAAAAAAAGCGATAACACATTTCACCTCTGTCCTACGCAAATCTGGTTGTATAAAATGTAGAATGTTCATCACAGTGAAAGTGAGAAAGACGAGTTCTCTCCACCCTCCAATAACAGCTCCCGCAATGAGTCATAGCAAAAAGTCACCTTGCCTAAAACACAGTATCTCTCTCGGGCCAAACTCTCTGCTAGTTCATCTGGTGCAGTACAACTGACATTAATTAACCAGCAACCATTTGCACCACAAGAAAATTCAGTATTTGTTTTATCAAAAGGTTTCTGATGTGCTTCTGGAGAACGGAGTTTCCTAAGGAAGCTCGGTTTGCATGGCACAGATGTGAAGGACAGGACATGCCTGCTGATACCACCATGTCAGCAGACTTCCTTAAAGCCTCTGAAGTGAGAAAAATGTCCATTCTTTCAGATACATCCACTTGAGTCATTGCCAGAGGATATTTAAGGCCATCCTGGAGATGTAAAAGTGATGATTCTTCCATCTGCCTTAAATCAGAGAGGTACTATGCATGCTACCACAATCAGGTCACTGCTCAGTTGGACAACATGTTCAACGCCTTCTCACGTTCAAGAAAGTCCTTTGTGCAGAATGAGATACATAGATACAAGAATACTTTTCTTCTGACCTTCCTCACTCTTCCTCAGGCCAGGGAGGTCTGATGCATGTTTGCTATACACAGTAAGCATCTGCTAAACAGTCAAGTTTACAGAGAACAGAACACACACGCAATACCTTACCTTCAAGCTTAAAGACCTCATTTTCTCCTCCTCTACAGCTACTGCTGTATCATAACGCCTTATCTAACACATGTAATGTTCCAGCAAAGTCTGCTATACTGGGTGATACAAATCCAAGTGGGTGGAAAAATAACAATATTATTCAATGCTGAATGAGCAGTAAAGACGTGTTACAAGCTCTGTGCTGAAGAATTTCAGTGTTTTCTCTAGAGGAGTCTCCGATTTGTTTACCTATGTCCACTAGCTGTTCAAATCTCAAAACAATGAGTTTTTTCACCTATAAAATGTTATGTTACACATCAGAAGACAAATCTAGATTCAACAGGCAGTAAACCCAGCACCTTGTTTCCTATACCCATTAGCAGGAAGGATAAAGTGAAAAGAAATTACAGAATCAGCTGCAGGTAGTGCCACCACCTTATTAATAGTGGTCAGTGCACAAAGACTTTGTGCCCACATACATTCCGAGTACATTATGCTCTGCTCAAGGACACGAGGGATAAGAAATGGCTTAAACTATTATGCTTTCACATCTGATGTGCTACAGCTCTCTTCCAGTCTTTTGTAGGTGCGATAATGAACTTCACTAGGAAGGTAAGTATAGGAACCCTGTTCTTTCCAAAAAACTTCTACAACTCCACTTTCAAAATTAAATTTGCTTTTGTCCTACACAAAGGACAGTTTCCACTTATACTGAAAACCCAGAAAACCTGTCACAAAAATTCTTAAAAATTTATTTCCTATATAATATTCCTTTTTTTTTTTTACCGCAATTTCAATAAATCCTATGTTCTTATGCATGTGCAATCTCCTTTCCTGCATAAAGTTGAACAGCAAAAGCGGACAAACGGTTCTTCTTAACCAGATGCAAGTAGAGATACTGGGAGAGCAGAGTAAGTATGGAGCATGAAAAAAGTGAGGGAATACAAGACAGAACAGCAAAGGACAGGAGGAACAATTTATCTGCTCTTGTAAGCCGCAGAAATTTCTCTGGCTCCAGTAGACTACGACAGTTTGCACAGCTGAGAGCTGCCCTCGCATGAGGCACAGGAGAGAAATTGGACAGAACAACAGCATGTCACAAGGCCCAGTCAAAACTGGATTTTAGGTGTCAACTTTTGTATTAAGAGATCTTTCATCTTCAGGCTACCCAGGACAGGAGTGCAATGGTGGTGACTAGAGAGGGGAGCAGGTGAAAATATCTACCAAGCCAGAAATATCCTTCTGCAATGTTAACTGTCTACTCCTAGTGGGTATTATAGATGCACTGTTTGGCGGCCGGTGAAGGTTGCTATTTTGTTTTTTCTTCATAACTGCATACTTGACTATGGTTTTGTGTACACTATTGTTTTTTTGACAGATTAAATAATTGTGTGTGTAAATAGGGGAGAACTGTGCATTTTAAAAAATAACTGTTCTTACAACATCAGCAACAGGCATGTAATCCTTGTACCTCTTGTTCATTCAGAATGATAACCTCAGGTACAAAATAATTCACATTTTAGTCACTGAAAAAAAAAATTAGAAATCTGATTCTCAGAATATGCTCAGGAAGCTCTGCTGCCTCCATTGAAATGACACCTGATGTCCTTTATAGGATTTAACAACAAATTTCTGCCAGTGTGAACAAACTCATTGGATATCTGACTATGTTCTTTCCTCCTCCATCATTCTTTAGGCTTATTTTTCACCCAGAAAAATGCTGATGTCTGTATCACTCAGAACCACTTTTGGTTTTTTTGTGTTTTTTTTAATCCATAATGTACATTGTACCTCGGTGTACTTGATTGTTTCTTCAGATTAAACTGATATGAAATGTAGTAAGCACACAAATACGGGTAGCCCTAAATAAAGCAAGCTGTCATCTGAGATAGCTATAGCCCGGTACCTAAAAATCTACCAGAATATAAACCCAATTATCATTTACAATAAAAGCATTATATCACAGATTTATAGAATCATATAAAGCAGGGAAAACACAATACAAAGTTTGATGTGCATTTCAGGTAGGGACACTTCACTTATTTGTAATAGCCATATGTGCAAACCTAGCTCAAAAACATTTCCCTAAACGAGTTTATAAATTAGAATATTTATAAATTAGAATAGCTTTGCTGACAGTTGAACTTGTAGAGAAAACTCTGAAATCCAAATATCTGCCATGCTGAAAAAGGTCTCATTTCATTATACCCTCCTCCAATTTACACAATTGTCCAAATCTGCTTTGGACTCAAAGTACACCATTTAACCAAGAGCAGAAGAGGGCTTCATTTCACTGTTCTCTCTGAGCACAGATACAATAACCTAAATCTACATCATCATGTATCACAGAATGGTAGCGGTTGGAAGGGACCTCTGTGGGTCATCTAGTCCAACCCCCCTGCCGAAGCAGGGTCATCTACAGTAGGCTGCACAGGACCTTGTCCAGGCGGGTCTTGAATATCTCCAGAGAAGGAGACTCCACAGCCTCCCTGGGCAGCCTGTTCCAGTGCTCCGTCAACCTCAGAGGGAAGAAG
>Ga0181612_179338_pt1 | contig 16526 bp, 10 predicted proteins | sample HoacroProtozoa21_FD_119630 | JGI IMG/M metagenome (GOLD analysis project Ga0181612, IMG submission 119630) | Hoatzin crop microbial communities from Cojedes, Venezuel. Combined Assembly of Gp0051906, Gp0051904, Gp0051908
CATGTTTTTTGAACCCCTCCACGGATGGTGGCTCCACCACTGCCCTGGGCAGCCTGTTCCAGTGCCTGAGAAAAATGAAAGCTTGATCTGCAATCCTTTCTGGTTTGTCACTAACTTTGTGTAAGTCAGTGGTAGCTGTGACAAAGAAATTAGGAAACCTGGCAATTTTTCAAAGGCAGGCAAATTTAATGGAGCATGTGGCCCTTCTCAAGATAACAACTTTAACACTTGAATTCTTGGCAAAATGGCAGCTTAACTAGAAAATTTTAGAGGCTTCAGATTTATTTCTTCTTCCAGACGTAATCTTGTCCTCAACAAGGCACATCACCATATTTATCTTTTTTTCCTGGAAAGTTGACAGGCAGGTGAATGGCTTTCGATCTTTTCTGAAATGTATATACTCTAAATACCAGTATATACTCTAAATACTAGTATTATTTTTTTGGTATTGTGATCCGGTGGACATTTAACATGCATGAACAATAGACACACAGTCAGAAACTGAGGCTCTAGACCAGGTTTCTACAGAACCCTCCAGGAACACCTGGGCCCTACAGCTGCGTACTGTCCTACAGGGAAGCTGCGTTGCGGCTAACCACGTGGAGGTACAAAACACCATCTTTCATATATCGCTGATAATTTTTAGACAATTGAACAAAATACAGTTGCTTAGATGCCTTTCACTCTGGGCTTCTGCATACATTTAGAAATGGAATCCTTACATTAGAAAACACGAGTGGCTACAGCAGCGCTTCTGCAGGGCTGCAGAACGAGTGGACAGTATTCTTCTGGCAGCAAGTCTAATGCCCCAGGTATCAGTGGCTGAAAACTTCTATCGATAGGACCTCTGTTAGGTGACTGAAGCTTCAGATTAAAAAAAATGGACACTTGTAAATACACGCACATAAATCAAGATAATTTTCATGGAGAATTAGAGCACTTCAGGCACATGCAGATTAATTAATTAATGCAAATAAAACTGATACACATCGCTGCTTTCAGCATTGCCTAATGGACAGAGATAGGGATAAAACAAATTTTCAGGAGACCTGGGACAATTGTAAGACATGCGCTGCACTGAGGATTGCGTGTGGGACAACTCCATGACTACCAGAAGCTGCCCCAAAACACCAGGTCAGCCGCTGGTTCCAGCCGACCGCTGGGGAGGCTGCCAAGAGCAGCTCGCTCCGGCAGCTCGCTGGGGGAGACACTGGCATCTCAGCAGCTCCAAACGCGCCAGTGAGGAAACCCAGAGCAGGGAAAGAGGGGGAGAAGCAAGCACAATTGACCTGGCTGGGAGGAGAAAGGTGACGGGCTCTGTCGCGTCCCCGCGGCAGTCAGGAATAACTCTGGTGTTAGGAAACGGGCACTGTCAGATCCAACAGCGCATTAGTACTGCCACCGGGCTGCAGGTTGTCACTTACCCAGATTTCAGTCGTGGAGAAGCCCTGCCTCAGCACTTTCTAGACCACAAACACAGCAAGATTTTTCTTAGTCTGTTTTCCCATCTGTAAGATCAGGATGAAGCTATTTCCTCACCGGTATTTCTAAATGGAATAGATGTCTGTGAAGGGCTTTGAAAGATTTCAGAAGGAAAGCACCACTGGAGGGTAAAACCTTGTAACTGTTTCTTTGGTTTCAGTACTGCGGCGCGAGCCTGCAAGCGATATTGACGTTCGTCAGATCACCCGGGGCCGGCCCGCAGTGCTGCCGCCCGGGAGGCTCCAGCCAGCAGCGAGACGGGCTCATTGATCCACAGCGATTCTCCAAAGCTCATTTCGCTTCAGGCTTTTCACTGTGCCTCCCTGGAGAAAATCTTCAATTAGAACTTTCCTTCAGCTCTGCTTTTTAATCGTACCTATTGCTTCATAGATTTTTTTTCTACTATCCTATGCTTTCCATTTTTGGCTCGCTGCATTTTAAGCAGTCAGACAAGATCCAGCATGTTTCCTTGCCTGGAGGAATTTAAATACCAATTAAAAGAAACCATTGATGTCAGCCTGGATGAATTTCTTCCTGCTAATTCTTAAAATCATCGCTTTTGCAATGTCAGGTTAAAGCTTATAAACAATTCATTTAAAAAATGCCTGTGCTAGGGAGGCAGCTTTTCTGAATTTTACAGAAATGCACATAAGCAAAAACTAAAATGTAGTGATCGGGTTTTACACTCAGCTAGGCAAGTATGTCAGTTCAGTTACCTGAACCTTTCCGTTGACGTCGGGGAGACCAGCTCTGCTTACCCGGTAACTGAGTGCATTTGGAGCATTAGGGGACAAGCGTACGATTTTATTCAACGCTTTTCTCCCACTTGCATAAAATCCACATATTTTCCAAATAAAGTCACTTCATCATTAAAAAGGAAATGATGGCTTTCTGTGTTAATGCCACTTTGAACTTTGAAAAATACTTAAAATTGGCCCACGTTAGAAATTTCGACACTTGGAAGCCTGAAAACACGTTCTCAAAAACTCCAAGCGGCAAATGCTGCGTGCGCCGCGGAGCCAAGCCTGCTCGCGCAGACGGAAACACGGCCCCTCCCCGGAGTTCGGCGTGCCCCGCGCTAACGTCAGCGCTGAGATACGCCACTCAGCTGCGCTTTCAAATACACGTTTGAACTTCTGCTGCCCTTGGAATAATAACTTCAGAGAAGCTGCAGACGTGATTTTCACCAACACCCAGCATTTTTAAATGTGCAAAGGTGCTGGGGAGGAACGATACTTGAGGAGGCTGCACATCTAGAAAATCTACTCAGGAAATCACTAAAGCAACATTTTTACCTCAGACTTGCAATGGGATGAAAGCAACTTGTAAGGTGTTAAAAACATTAAGTTGCATTAGAAGTTGATTTTTGTAAACGACCATTTTATCAGCCGTTCGTTGTACTGACAGCAGCAATGACATGGGGATCTTGGTTTGCGTATCTCCTTGCATGCCTGGAAACACAAGAAAGAATGAACAGGGTTATGCGGCAAATTTTTGATGGCACACGAGTTCCCAAGTGTGCAGGTAACAGGATCACAGTATTATACATCTCCATCTTTAGTCAGTTCAGTAAATTTCACCTGTGAGGTACAGAAATAATTTTAGGAAAAGCACATAAAATAAACTGCATGGAGGATATGAATTTGTTGGGGGTTTTTATTCTTCTGTATGGAAAGAGCTTTCTAGTGTTTCCGTCGGTGCGTCTGAGAAACCCCGGCTACTCTGCAGAGAGAAACCCAAAGTGACTACTCACACACCTCACGACTCCTCGGCGTCTCCAGCCGCCATCCTCTGCCCCGGAGCAGGGAGCCTGCAGGCTCTCCTGCACCTGAGGCACGTGCTGGGGCAGGAGGTGAGTGTCGCTGCCCAGCGCGGCAAGCCCCGTGCTGATCGCCAGCTCCCCATGTGCCACCTGCACCTCCCAGCTCCTTCGCGCTGGAGGTGCCTTGAATTAAGGGCACCGCGGGGCTCAGTGACAGGCACCACCCCGGCCGACTGCCCTTCTGCCGTCACTTGTCTCTTTCTAGAGTTCTTACAGAAGTTTGCTTAGCCGTTTGCACTCAAGATCGAGTCTCCTAATCCAGTAATGTCTGTTGAGAACACGGTTTTTGCCTGCTCATTTATTAATCAGTCGTCATATCGGGAAATACCATTTATGTCATTTTCTCCAGTAACTTTCTTACGGCATTTCATTTCTTAATACTTTTAAAATCTCCTTATCTGCAGACATCTCTCTCATCTGCCAACATCAGTCTCTGATATCCTGAACCCCAACTCGCATCCACATCTGTATTATTTCCTCAGTGAATTTTTCTTAACTTCTAAATAACACTGTCTCAGAGGTGATGCTGTGAGTGAAATGTGAAGTCACCCATTAACTTTTTAGAAGTTTATATATAATCCTCATTCTTTGTGGCCTGCTTCATATGGGTCCACGTGTGCAGGAACAGACATACAGAACTTAGAAACCTCATGTTGCATATTTAAAAAAAAATTCTTATTATTAATTCAGGTTTCTCTGTTAATAAAGACCACAGTTTGCTTGAAAGATAAGTCATGCTGCTGCTAAACTTATTTTTTAATATAATACAAAGACCTCTAGAGCCCTGATAGCGTTTTTAGCTACTCCATAGGAGCAGAAAGCCTTATAAACGTGTATTAATTTTTAAAACAGGTCTAAACATGCTAGCCCTAAGGAATTGTTGGGCTACACCAACAGAACTTAGCAAGGACACGTGTTAATCGGCAAAGGAAAACATAGGGTTTATCCCCGAAACGAGCAAAGCTCCAGCCCCTCACTCCACCCCAGGCCCTAGTGCTTGAGTAATTGTTGCCAGTATAACTTTTGAAAACGTCGCCCTGCATTCCCATGAAGATGCTCAGCAACCACAAACTCCTGTTTCAGTGCGGCCTCCCCGACGAGGGCGTTGTGTACGACCCCAGCACTGCAGCAGCTCTCCCCAGACGTGAGGCACGGATGGGAACATCGTGCAGTGTGGCGGCTGCTCGAGAAGCTGTTAGCAAGACAACGTGAGCGCAGGGTTTATTTTTTTGCTGTTAACTCTGGTCTGGTTGGAACAGGTAAAGATCAAGCTCTTTCACAGCAGGCTTCCAGTTATCTTATCCTGCTTTGAAGTATTTCCAGGGCTGGATAATCCCACTTATTTGCTAACTACATCTTATCCTCCGGAAATCTATGAATAGAGAGGAAAGAATCGGAGAAGGAAATGCCCTGCTCCCCACGCACTTCTCGACGTTGGCTGTCGCTTGCAGTGGCAGCACCGGGTGAGGCTTACCAAGTTGGAAACAAAAATTGTTTTTACAAGCTTATTGAGCTAGGGCAGCTGGAAATGCCATTCCTTAGCACTAGGCAACTGTCCTTGGGCAACAGTGCCAAGGCCGGAATTGCCGGATGTATTTAGTGTCCGGCAGGCACGGCTGAACCAGCGGGACTGTAGCCCTGTCAGCACTTGCAGATGTGCGCTACTTGAAGATACATTCTTGCGCTTTTAAAAAAGTGATTATTCACCAAGATGAAGCCAAGCATCTTGTACGGTGAGTGGCGAAGCTTCTTCCTTGTAAATCTCTTCAGACGCAGGAGCCCTGCTGGAAAATCTCCTTGGCACGCAGGGAGCGGCCTCCTTTTGCCGTACACACGATTCCACAGAACGCTTCACGCGTTCCTGCATACCCTTTCTTTTCATGGCTGCATGCCACTGCAGTAATTGTAGATCTTTTCTGTGCTTGTAATCTTTCCAATTGAAGTTACAAAGGACTTCCACCGGGCATTAACGGAAATTCAGTTTTCGGTGTGAAAGCAGCATTCTCTGCTGAGACTGAAGTACCAGTTGCTTTTGGTGCAACGCACATGCCGCAGCGAAACACCATCTTGTTGTTATCAGGTCAGGCACACAAATCATACTCTTAGCTTTAATTCTGTACGCTGCAGCTAGATGCGAGTGTCATTAGAAGTGTTTGCTGGTGTATAATTAGCACAGCGCCCGTAGCTAAGGGAGGAACCAGCAGCGCTGATCAGAAAAGGCTTGAACTCGGCTTTCCCTGCGCTGCTGCATGTCAGCCCCACTGGCTGATGTCGAAAGGAAGCAGAGGAGGGAAGCAGTCTGGCTGGATTCCCAAGTGCTTCTGAAAAACATCTCTGCATAACCTTGGCTCAAAGCGTAGTGGCTAGATGAAAATGTTATGTGGGAAGAAATAACAACGTGCTACGCTACCACTTACATAAATGGGGCTCTGTGCATGAGAACATTAACCCAGAAGTGCATTCCCCTTACTTCTGCGAAGACGGGGGGATACGGGCAACAAGTGAGGAAACAACAGCAGCCAGTGAATCTGGGGAGTATGAAAAGTCCCCAGCACCTTGAAAGCCCTTCTGACGTCTCCATGTCTGGCATTACACCAGGCTAGCACCTCTGAACACCAGTACGAATCTCCTGCCCTTCCAGAGCTGAGTGCCATCGAGTGTCACTGTGTGCCACCCGTGCAGTCTCACCGTCATCAGATGGGGAAACAAATGAAAAACAGGTGCACAGAAGCAAGAGCAGAGCTGGCTGCTGCCAAGCGACAGTGAAGCTCGGCAATGCTGAAATGGGTAAGCTGGGAGGGAATTCTTGGAGCTTTATACTAAACTCACAGCTTTGTTCTTGCATGAAGCTAGCAATGGAAGAGGCAGCTTAGTGTCTTGCAGGAAAGTAAGCACAGAGTCGAAGCTGGGACAGAAGAAACAAGGCACCAGTCTGGAGCCAAACCAGAATGTTCAATAACATTTTCCAGTACACGAAGCAGAGGAAAGCGGTCTGCGAAGCATCTACTGCGGCACCTGGCAGGTGCATTACAACTCGCTCGCTCTCCTTCTACAAAGGGAAACACCATCACTATTTGGCGACCGGCTTACTGGATTATCTTTGCCCCTAGCTTTGCACACAAAAATCAGTTTGTGTGGAAACGAACTTGAGCATGGGAACAGGAGCCAATACTGTTAGTACAGAATAAATGATGCAGCAGCAGCAATAATACAAATTATTCTGGAGAAAAGACTTTTATGAAAAAATGTTGTTTCCTATTTCAGTAAAGGTAAGTCAGACTGCAGGAAGACTGTGTGAACTTCCCAGCTCTCAGTTACACATTCACACGTTTGTAAAGTTCCAGAAACACTTTATTTAAAAATGGAGTTGTAAATGCATATAACAAAATAACATACATAATAAATGTAACAAAAATAAATAAGGAGAACATGTTCATACAAAATAAGAACATAGTAATGCAAAATGCTTATTACAGAACATAAAGGTATCACTGCCTGAAAGAACACAAACAGAATCTCGCATGCAGAGCCTGCACCTCTAATCCTTCCTAGCCATCTCCTGCTTTCCACTCGAGTCTGCGGAGAAGTTATGTTCCCAAGCATTAAACAAAAGAAGGAATTATGGTGATGGTTTGGTACACTCTGTTTTCAACACCTGGCTCTAGTTTTGATTTATTTTTGCCCTTCTGCACCTTCTAAAACTTTTCTTGTAGCCTCTGTAAACTAGTGTAATTCAGGCTTCCACAGTTAGCTGGAGTAGAGCATATTGAGTCATACATGAAGGCTGTTCGCTTTTAATTTTTTTAAAGAAAATATGAAATCCATTATACAACAGATTAGTGGTTTTGTTTTTACATCTCTACAAAAAAAGTTTTTGCATTTTTATTAACTGGTCTAACTTTTATTGACTTCTGAAAGCCTGTACAATTTAAAAGTGTACAGAAAGTAGTTTTTTTAAACAAATGTCACATAGGATTATTGCTGAAATATTAAAGACCATTTCATAAAAGCTGCAAAACTGTATCTTTAACCGTAATATATAGAGACTGATGCAAACATAGGAAAATTCCAGTCTATTAGATACATTTAACAGAAATAACATTCCTCCAAATTACAGTGTTCTGGAAATACAAAGTAATTAATTTTTATTATCATTTCCAAATGTTAAGTTACTGGGGCAACTTATAAGGAAAATAGGCTTATATAGGAAACTTTAAACAGACTTGCGTTTCAGTGGTGTAAGCAAAACGTCTACGTTAGCAGTCGCCTTCCAGAACCCTTTTAAATATGCAAGACACAGACAGCTTTACTAGCAAGACTACAGGAAAATATACAGAAGCAAATAAAATCACTTGCTTGGGAGTGCATCTATCGATCAAGCAAATTATGACAACTCTACTTCCAAGTCCCCTACAGAAAATTTTACATCTCATGATCATTCCAAGGAACAGTAATTTCTTCCGTAAGCTTATGTTGCATTTGAATTGGTGAGAGCCCATTTGCCTCAATATGCTTTAAAATGCCCCATGTTGCTGTATGTTTAAATTTGTTGCCTAGTTTCAAGTAACATTTGGACAGAAATGAGCTATGAAATACTTCTACTTTCATTAACATCAAAAAGACATTTGAAGAAGATCAAAAAGTGCCAAATAGTCCTTGCAGAAAGTGGATTAAAACACTGCAATGATAATACAAGTACGGTATTATCAGTTTTCTATGTACACCAAAACACTGCTTGCTGTTTAATGATATCGATATGTTCACCTATCACTCCCAGCAAATCTTAGTGCAAACATAATTCGTGAACTTTGTAAACCCCGAGACAATTTACGCAGCAACAAGGTTATATAAATCACAGAAATGTTTGAGATTTTCAGTACATGAGAATGAATGCTTTCTGAAATCCATCTTACCTTTTGCAGTCATGTGTCACTGTAGTTAAAGATAATGTTTCCTATATAAATCATCTAATTCAGAATCAAATGTAACTGTTCAACAGTTGTGTACAACTTTAGTGGAGGAAATCCATTCATGAGAGCAGCTTGGCAAAAAGATTTGGGGTTTCAGTAACATTAAATGTTAGACTGCTTGCATGGCTTTAAGAAAGAAAGAAATCTATTAAGGGGAAACTGCTGATATAATAATTCTTTTGCAAAGCACACAACCACAAAGGGCAAACCTGCCACAATTTGCTTTCCTACACTGGTATCTATGCATATCTTTATGATTTGAAAAGGATTTGTGTGACAATCAAAGCATCACAGTTAAATAAAACTGGTTTAATAAAACAACTGCTGTTTGATCAAGCCTTTTTTTTTTAATTATAAAACCAACAGTATAATTTTGCCTTTATTCTTAAACATTCCACATGAAAGGTTTTTGTATCAACACTGAGATGTCACTCACGCAGCGTGGCATCTTCCTCTTCCCCATCTGGGTTAAACCTGTTGAAATGTATGCTGCAATGTGACTCGGAGTCAGCATTCTCAAACTCAGCTGCAACAGGGACGGCGGCGGGACGAAGAGCCCGAGCTTCGGGCTGGCAGTTTGGCTGCACTTGAGGGCGGGTACTTTGGGGAATGGGACTGGACTTCGGCTTCGGTTGAGCTGGTAAGATGGGGCTGGCGAATCCCAAGTTGCTCAGGGCATCCAGGGTACCATCAGGGTCGATCATAGCATTAATTGCTAAGCAATCAAGAACAAATGAAAGAGACAGGGAAGAAACCATAAAAAATACAAAAATCTTGTTCTAACACTTTTATTTTTATGATGACAGACCTGAGCTTTTAATTGTGCTGCCCACTACAAAGGAGTGGTGTATCTAACATATAAGTAGCTGATACATGCATTTAAAAGCATTCACACAGATTAAAACTTCAGACGAAATGAAACTGCACAAACTAAACATTGCCTGATGTGTGGACAGGAAAGAGAGATGACAAACCATCTATGATTAGCTTATAGGGACTGAAAAATGGGATTTTTTAGTCATGTTTAAGGGGCTTTACCTGTAGTATTACCATCACATTATGCTTCATTCAACCCCACCCCCAATATCCATAGCTGCTACTTCCACGACTGAATGAAATTTGTATAAAAGGGCAATCATGTATCTGTTTTAATGCATAATGATGGACTTACTGTCCCTCTCTCTCCACATAGTGAGGGCAAACTGAAGCACCTAGTACAATTTCATTTTACTGTACTATCAACACGTTGTCACATTTAACAGAACGTTTCTCTTTTTTATTTCCAAAACTGCACTAATATCTACTCAAACACCACTGCGTACACAAGGAAATGATTTGGCTTCTTTCTCTGGGTGTTATTGCTTGTTATGTTCTCTAAACACAATATAATTTGTAATGAATTAACATTTTTTAATTACAGCTGAGCATGAAACAAATACTAATTTGTCTATAAAGGTGGCTAATGATTCCTCCCAAAATATTCTTTTTTAAAACATGTTTTATTGTAGGATTAAATCTGAATGCTAAAAAAAAAAAAAAGGAAATTCACAGCAAATAATGATTATATATAAGCATGGACCACTAATCCATTTGACCACTTCCAATGAAACAATAAACAAAGTATAAACAATACACAAATAAGATTGCAACTTCTTTTTAAAATATACTCAGTTTTCAAGTTGATTTTGATAAATGGGATAGACATCTAACTAGCAGACTTTGTAAGCACAAGATTCTTCGTTCCATTCTATTCACAGGTAAGTCTTTGCACGTGAAAAACAAAGTAATTTATCTACTTTTCAGTCCGTGGGCTCCACAATTGCAAAGAGCGGATTCAGTAGTGTGAAGGGAAGATGTCAAAAGCTAATCCTAAATTTTCATTTTATTGTATCAGATAAAAGTTTTATTTTTTTTTTTATATTTCCTATAGATTATGGTCCCAGTGCATTCCTTATACTGAACTGTGCTACACATGAGGGTATTACTGATGCGTAAAGACTATTTTATAAAGCCTAATCTCAGGATTCTCTATCATCTACGCTTCAGCATTTACCCACAAAAATATTTCTATTAAGAATGTTTCACAAATAATTCCTTTGGGATTCTCTGGACTATATAATTTTTAGCTGAGCCTTTTCTCACCCATATCAAAAGATATCATTACTCTCCTGTTTTAAAATAATTCAGTGATGTTTCTTTACCAAATGTGCCAGCAATTATATGATACTAATGTACACGATACTGTGAACATATTTTCATGCAATGTGATAACTGTTTCATGATACACATATATATACACAGATACATATTAAAAAAATTCAAAGCAAGCAACAATGAAAGAGAAAAGTGAAAAAACATTTGTACCTTGCAGCTGTTTCTCAACTCGTTTCAGTTCCTGTAAGATTGATGAGATTTCCTAGGAAAGAAACAAACACATTTCATTCAGGAAAAAGAGACTCAAGCTACCTATCAGCAGTAAACAGGCCCCCTCCCCAGCCTTTCCAATAAGAAGTTTGGGTTGTCTGTCCTGGTATCAGGAACACCCTTGCTGGTGGTGGCCCAGCCAGGTCCACCACAGCTCCTGGGTGGTGGTGCTTGAGGTTGGACAGCCAAAGAGCTCCTCCGCACTGGCTCTTCTGCCTGCACTACTACTTCTCAAGCACAGACTTAGAGACACCACGGTTCTGCAGAAATGAGGCAAAGCAACAGCAAGCCTTTATAGCAAAGTTACAGTGTAAAGCCAGTATTAATGGAACAGGGTGATTTAGAACCTTGTTCAGATGTGTCACAATAGTAAGATGACTGCATCGGGATTTCTTCTGCACCCATTGGGCCCTGTGCCCGTGAGACCCTTCACAGCACACTAGTGTTGCGTCCTCAGCACTCATTTGCCTTATAGGTTTTTCTTCTCCGTGCTGCATCACTTGCTAACACAGATGTAGCAACAGCAATGCACTCAGAAATACAACAATTATTAAGTGTATCGCATCTTAAATTATAAATATGTAAATCCTACAACTGAAGGATCCCACACTAAAGAATACTGTTAATCCAACTGCAGAGGAGAGCTATCAGTGATCTTCAAAAGCTGAGCATTGTCAAAGGCACTGGTTTCAGCAGCCCATTTAGCCCATTTCAGAAACCAGTTCTGTACCAAATAATGTAATTTTTGTGGGTGGCAAAGAGATTGATTACCTTGGATTTTACCAAGTCATTATCTTTAAGTAGATTCCACATCTGAGCTGCATATAAATGTCCCAAGGACAAAACAAACATCAGTTACAATTGTCCTCTGTTAAATTCTAATAACATTCTGTGGTAAAAATAAGCACTGCGTTTGAACAATACATTGCTCTGCAAACTGAGCAGAAACTTGAAAATCAGTGCATAGACAAACCCCCACCCCAACTTTCAAACAATGCAAGATGCTTTAATGCATTGGAAAAAAGTTTTGCAAAACGCTGAATTTAGGAATAAACATACAACTAATCTTTTTCTTTTTTAACGAATGCCTTAAAACCCCATATTCATAGCATTTAGAATACAAAACACTAAACTCCAATCTTATTCTGGAAATGCGTCAGATAAGAGAAACTCCTTATATTATCATATTTCTAAAAATAGAAACTTCCTTGAGTAACAGTGTGTCTACAGATTATTTTCATCCACATATAGCAAAATACAACTATTTCTCTAAATGTTAATCACACAGAATCACAAAGTATTAACCGTATTAGGTATTATATATTAATAATCTGTTGGTAAAGTAGTCCTTAGGTTGTAAAACAAGTTCATTCAAAATCAATCCAGCATTCAAACTAATGGTTGTTACCTTTTGTTAAACAAAAGTACTGACGGCCTTTATACAGTCTGAACCCTTTTTATTGTGTTCTTTATCTGACAATCTACCCTGAACAATTACTTCAGACTGTTTCTTTATAAGATAGAAAGTCTTAGTAATTATTAAAGATTAGGTTTATTCTTGAAATACACTGAGTGTTTAAATAAAACCTTTTAAAGATTTTTGCCTTTATATAATTCAAAAGAATACATTCCTTTACTGATTATTTAGAAATTAGGTAAGAAGCTCATTCAATCCCACAAAAGATAAGTATTCATACCATGCTTGATGTTTTCACAATAGGAACTTCACTTTCAGCTCGCAACTTGTTTTCAATTTCTTCCCAATTTCTGTCTTTGTCCTTAAATAATATTCTAGAAGAAAGAAATTCAAGAACAGCATGTTTAGAAGAGACAAAAATAAACAAAAATTAACAAGCAAAACCCGAAAGATTAGATACACGATACACGAAAGTAGCATAGGGAGCACTGAACAGAATTAAAATCTGAAATACTGAAAACTGACAGTATCCAACCATATAGTTTAAATTTTCAGGGAAGCATACAGGGTTTCAGCAGTATCATTATTACTGACATTAAAATGGCAGTTCTGTAGCTAAATACTTCCTTATGGTGTTGAAAAGACACAGCTGATTCCTTCCTTCAGCAGAGACTTTTTTTAAAAAATCCAACTATTTTGTAGTAGTCAGAGAACTCCCTATTAGCACTGCATTTTACAACTGCAAAACAGAAGACAAAGACTAACAATGGTAAATTAATGCAAGTCTTTTACCAATTAAATGAAAAATAAAACACTTCAGAAAATCAAAAGAAAAATGCATTTCACAGAAGTTTTCATTGAAAAGTCTCAACACACAAATTGTATATGTATGCTTTAGTAACAGAAGTATCACTTGCATTACATATTTAAAGTCACTTCTTCTATTTGTAAAACCCCAAAGAGTACTGAGATTCCCCATTTTTTATATTGTGCTTCCCTGCTGTGATAAATGATTTTTGTTTTCATTGTCATATCATAAACATAATTTAAACTGTTTATATTTGCATAATTGGGAAAAACAGAGGACTATGCAGATATTTAAGGTCTGGGTATTCATTTTTTTTTGAAGTGGCACCAGAATGACAGAGGAATCTAAATCCACTTCTCTAATTGCTATCTCAGAGTTAGAAGTATAAAAATAGCTGCAGTAAAACTGCTAAGCAAACAAACAAACCAATCTGAAATCACGACTGAAAAGTAGTACATTTTAAGGAAGTTATTAGTGTAGGTAGGTCTCTGATGAAATAATTTTGAAGGTGGAAATTCATGACACCGTGTATCTCATAAAGACTAAGAATTTGCAAGAAAGCTGGGAGTCTTAGTACTGTATTTCTGTTAATCTTTCTTCAGTTATTTACAACCTATCCCGTCAAGAAAGTCTAGTTTTTCAAAATGTGTACCCTGTATTATCTTATCAGTACACAGAGGTCTGCAGACAGCCCATCAGGAAGCTGCTTTAACTCTTCTTTTGTCTTCGAGGTCTTCACTTGCTGCCGCTTCAGAACCTGTTTTTGTCAGATGTTTCACTGAGAGGAAGCGCTGCTCTCGTGAGACAATGTCATGAGATCGATGCAAATCACTACTTCTGCAAGTGACTTTAGTGGATTAATGTACAAAGCATACAAAGAGTAAATATTACCACCTTCTTTTTCTTGCGGAAGGAAAACATAAATTAAAAGTAATCAAAACTACAGCGAAGAAAACATGAAACACTTTATGGCCTCAAGTAGTGCCACCACCTGGTAACAAAGCTGATCATCAGAGATCTGACAAGACTGCTTTTATGTTCTGGAAGGGAGTGCAAAAGCTTGCAAAGCCATACGACTGCAAACCTGGATACCAGAAAGTCCAATTACAATGGAAAATTTAGGACTTGCCTGACACTGATGAACTTAAATAAATAAAAAGCAGAGCCAATTAAATCCTTTATAGGATCCTATACAAAAGAACAGGCAACTCCTAGAAATATTTTGAGTCAGTATACACAGCTATACTTTCCGTACTTTAACAGTATTTATATCATTTTAGAAATCACCAGGAACATTGAAAATATGGTTTTATTTAGCAGTAAACAGCACTAGTATGAAAGATATTGAAGTTTCTGACACTGCTTGTTTCTTTAATTTACCTTCTTGCTTATATTATATTAAAATACTATCGTTACGTATGTGATGAATGCCTTTGCTTGTGTTTTCTGTCTTACTCTCTTTTAGAGATAATGTTCTTACTTCTCTTTTACAATTTGAAAGCTTTCCATTTCATAGGTAATTTTATTCAAAAAAAAAGGTGGGAAAAAAAATGAGAACAGTCTTTTAAAAAATGCTATTATTTCCACTGTAAAGTAGACAGGCCAATTTGATTTTGCTATAACTTTAGGAAGCCTATTTCCTTTTTAGAACGTTTTTTTCAGTTCTTCTTTTAGTACATTTTAATCTCCCAGGGCATCTTCACCTCCGTCTCCTTTGCTCTTCCTCCTTCTAACCACACTCTTTGTATTAAGAGAACGTATTTATAAATGCCTGCTGCCTTCCGCTCCTGCCTTGCCCAGTGCTACTTTCTGGGGCAAATCTACCTGAACTTTCTTATTTGTGTTCAGTCACCATTTTTCTTCCATGGCACTTTGCAGGATGCACAGCAAACTGCGGAGACTGTCAGTCAGTACCTGCACTGACCTGAATGCTGTGCCTAGATTTTGCCCCACTGAAGACATACTTTGCTGCTACAAAGCAAGCCAGTAGCACTGCATCCGCATTGCAAAGCACTGCTAAAACCATGTAGGTCTTCTCACTGCAAAACCCGCTTACCTCTTTCCCTCCATAATCTCTGAAAATTCCTGCAAACTCCTTATAACATGTAAAAGACAGAAAAGCCAACAAACTGCATATCTGCTTCCTGAGAAGCCACCACAATAATTTGTTAGCAAAAAACAGGTTACAGGATACATGGCAAGAATGCTGCAGAATTTTTAATATAATGTAGTTTTGCGTACACCAGCAGATAAAAACCTAACTGATCATACAAAGTAATGAATAAAAAAAAATTATGAAAAAGTAACTTAGTAATACCCAAGCTATGACCTTATTCCGAAGAAAATTACAAATATAGAGAGGATTTGGTGATAGGAAAGAACCAGGCATGTGAATCTGGTTCTATGTGAACCCCACACTAGGACCTGGGGAAAAAACCCAGTTTGGCCAGCACTGGGAGAAGCTAGACGAGGAATACAGCATCAAAAGCTTCCATCAGTCCTACTTCTTAATGTAAGGTAGGATTGATGACAGAACTCAGTGGAACTCGGAACATTATCTATAAATTAGAGAAGAGAAATGGCAGCTCTAATGAAGTGGGGAAGAAACTAGGCAAGCAAAAAGATACATATCTTCTTATATCCTCATATTAATTTATTTTCACGATTGATTTCAGCTCATTTTAATTTCTGATAGATCTGCTTGTCAAGAATGACTGAAAATATTTATGTTTGTAATACTTTAGCTAAAGTGAAACAGGTCTTCTTGTAAAGCTAGCTACTGAAAGTAAAATATAACAGAAATAAGAGTGTTCACATTCACAGGAGGCACATCTCTCTCCATTTGGACCCAGACAGGAAGGATGCAATTTTTTAATATGTATGACGCAGTTTGTAGGGAATGTAATTGCCCTATACTGTCCGTGCTCTTGGGAGACAGGTTTATATTGGTGAAAAAGAAAATTTGAGAGAGGACTTTTAAAACATAGTCAGGCTTACTGGTGCCTCTATAAATTTCTCCTCTCCTTTCAGGTTCAAGTACTTTGGAAAAATACACAACTGGTAGCTTGGAAAATCCTGATTGATTCTCACTGTATCTATTCTGGGCAGAACTGGCTTAGATGCAGTAAAAGCAGCACACCAGCTGGCTGAACTCGTGTGCACCAAAACAAAGCAAAGGAAAAATCTGTAATAGGTCCTAGCTGTCTTACATGCTCTTTAAACACTTCTCTAAAACTACTGTTGTTTTTCTGATCCAAAATATTAATGACATCATGAATAACATCACAGTAGTCAAATCCATTCTGAGTAGCAGGAAAAGGAAGTTTTGATTACAGCTCTGGGGAATATGCTAAATAATTGCTTATTAATTAAAGCAAAAAAACCTAATGTATTTTTATAGAAATATGCAATGCCACTCTCTTTAAACGTATATAAAATGTTTATAGGTATGCTTATATTTATACCATACATGATCACATCAACATTACATTCATTAGTGTAGCTGACACCTTTTAAACTCAGAAAATTAATCAGAAAAGCATAAGATGATTTTATAGTTACCTGCTTTTCTCAGAATGACTTTGCATACATAAATTTGCTTTA
>Ga0181612_123953_pt1 | contig 16524 bp, 12 predicted proteins | sample HoacroProtozoa21_FD_119630 | JGI IMG/M metagenome (GOLD analysis project Ga0181612, IMG submission 119630) | Hoatzin crop microbial communities from Cojedes, Venezuel. Combined Assembly of Gp0051906, Gp0051904, Gp0051908
TTCCCGCTCGCGCTCCCGCTCCCTTTCGCGCCTTGAGCCTGAGTACTCCCAATGGCTGCTGCTGGTACTGCTTGTGCCTTTGTCCACCGTCGTCACCCAGGGCGTGTGGGACGTGGAGATGGGTGGGTAGCTAATGAAACCTGAATCTGCAGCGAGAGAGCAGAATCCTTGTTCATCTGCAGCGTGAGCAGCATCCTCTCTGTCCCTCCCTCTCCAAAGACACCCTCTGGACATGCAGCTGGATCCAAGGAGACGACGACGACGGCCCAGCTCCCTCCTGTCCTCGCTCTCCCTGTTTACTTTCAGCATTTTGCTATAAACACGTGAACACCTTTTCCCCGAGGAAGATGCAAATAAGACCAGAAATTTACAGACATTGCTGAAAAATCTCCCCAGCCCCCTACACGGCACATTTCCACAACGGCTACGCACTCCCCCAGCTCTTGCTCTCTACAGGTCCTGCTATACAGGGCATGCTGTCAGGTCTCCACTCCACCCCTCCCGGACATCCTGGCTTCGGTGGCAGAGGTGCCTGCGATGCCGAGGCTCCTCTCTCCTGCGGCCGAACCAGCTGAGTTTAGCTAACCCTGGGCTCCCGGCCAGCCCTACAAGGTCTCACTTCTCACCAGGTACCTCCTCGCCTACGGCGGCGACTGGGAGGGCCAGGTTAACGAAGGATATCACCTGACGAGCCCAGAGCCACCAGCACTTCCCCCTCCAGACGTTGCCCTGCTGGGGCCTGCTCAGCTGGCCCTGCGAGGTCTCATTGTCCAGCAGTGCCGACTGCTGAAAAGCTGCACACGCGGCAGCTCCCGAGGCTCCTGCTTAGCAGGAAGGCCTCATGTGCCCACTCTTGCAGCCACCTCCCGCAGAGGAGACGGCACGGCGTGCCGCGATCCCGTCTGCTCAGCGCAGCGAGGAGGTGCCGCTCCAAGCGTTGGTCACTAAGGAAATCGGTGAGAACACGGGCACTGCCGCCCCGGCTGCAACAGGGAAGGAAATCTGCTGCAGTTCTGGCACTGCCTCTTCCACGACGGAGCAAAAGGAGACCGATGCCTGCAGCGCCTGTAGACAGGGACGATGATAGTTGGGGCAGAGGGCGTTCAGAAGCTCAGGGAGGAGAAGCGAAGCTGATGGCTGTGCTTGTCCCCCACAGTAGGGCAAAAGGACAAGAGTGTGGGCGAGTGTGCGCAAGCCAGTGTGCAAACAAGCACAAGAATGTACTGCTGAAGCACACGGGAAGCTCCTCTGTTGCTGGGTATCTGCACTGAAATCAGGGATATGAGGCTTAGCGCTCAGCGACAAAGTGTTCGCCACTGCTGCAAGCCATTCAGCTTTCAGGAGGCTCCAGGGCGCACTCAGACTCAGCATGTGCGTCTGGTGATGGGGACGGCCTGGGGCACAAGCAAGACCCCAAAGTTAAAGCAGGCACGATGTCATCAGCTTCAGAAAAGCCTGAGCTACCAGAGGTGTAAGCAGTTCGACTGTTCGTTACCCTCAGTGCTCACCTGCAGAGTTGTAGCCGAACGGAGGAGGCTGCCTGTTATTGTAGCTGGCTGGCTGGCTTTGGAGAGAGAGAAAAGGACCCACGTTACTGGCAGAGCAGCGAGCCCTTGCAGGTATGTCTGCGCCGCACGCTCACCCAACTGTCTCTGAAGCCCTGTGGACCATCCTGACCGGAAACCCAGGGTTTCAGTGAATCTTCTTCGCCGGCTGGGCCACCCCTCCCTGGCAGTGTCCAAGGCCAGGCTGGATGGAGCTCTGAGCAACCTGGGCTGGTGGGAGATGTCCCTGCTCATGGCAGGGGGGCTGGAACCAGACGATCTTTAAGGTCCCTTCCAACCCAAACCATTCTAGGATTCTATAAATGCACATGGTGCAGCTGCTTCGCCACAGCTTCTGAAGCTGCTGCAACTCAACTGCTTGCCCTGCTTTACCCCTCCTTCTGTAAATCGGGCAGGCTTCCTGGGAAGTCACCCGTGCTTACAAAGTACCTGCAGAATCTCTACACAAAACATCTGCAGTACCATAACACGCTATCAACTACTCTGCACTAGACCTAAGCACAGGCCTAGATTTTATTGACTCCCTCCTGTGTCGTGAACACAATAAATCAAGGTAAATGCACAGAGGACTCCCTATGGACTCTGCTCTCGCCCCCCACCCCAACCCACAACCAGACTGAGAGCTGCCAGTGCTGATTTTAGGACTGTCCTCCTCCCTTCCCCACCACGGAGGAGTGGTACCAACGGCTCAGCCCAGCTGTGGTCTTACCCGTCCAAGGTGGGAATGAGGAGCGCTGGTGGTGGTGCCAGAGGCGGCGGGAACAACCCTAGACACAGAAGCGCAAGTCATCACAAAGATCTCACCGCTTGCCATGAGGGAACAACACTTCGTTGCTGTTTGCAGTTAAAAGCAGTTAAAGCATCTTTTTTACTCTAAACAAGGCCCTGTTTGTAATGGAATCATTTTCCTTCAGAGTTCTATCTCCTACCAAAAATTAAAACCCAACAGCTATGTTAGTTCTATAGGGGTATGGAAAGAAAAAGAAAGGAAGAACTACTGTCTGTTTTGGCTTATTCATCTTAAACATAAGATTCATTAAGAAGCAAACATTAACCCTTACAGTCCTGTGGAAGACGGAAAAGCCTGGTTCTTGGGTTGCAGACACGCTGCAACTGCAGCAAAGACATTCTGCAGACACTCGGAGTGAAGCCAGCAGCTCCAGGTTCCTTTGGAAGTCAATGGAGACTGAGTTGGCACAGCCAGTGAAACCGTGGGACAACTCCTCACCTCTTACAGTGAACACCTAAAGCGGGGTGGGAGAACCCTGCCCTAGAAGCATCTCCCTGCAAGAAGAGGTAGCACCTGACGTCTCCAGCTCAGCTAGTGGAGCTCTACGCTGCAAACGTGCTGCGGGACACGTCTCACTCTTCGATGCTTTCCCCCCCCCGCCTCCTTTTTCTAAGACCTTCCAATAAAATGCCATACCTTGAGCATTTCAATCACACTTGCTCACCAAGCGCAAGTCCTCCCAAGTATGACTGTTACAAGCACCTAACGCTAATGGTGGTGGATCATCGTCACCACCATCATTAGCAGACAATCTCCCTCATCTCCCTTTCCAACCCAGTTACCTAAGTTCTTTGCAACAGCCTGGTCATTTTGTCCACCTCGCTCCTCACAAACAACTGAAATCTAAATGCGCTTGCCTAGCAACTGGGCACTGCAGTGTCTACAGTCAAGACCAGTTTGCATTCAGTTTCACTACGATACAGTCGTCCTAAATCCCAGCTTGCTATGAGCAGGTTCCTCCTAGTACAACAATGAAAACCAGCTCTGCAATGTTACTGTACATTGAGAGGAGCATGAAAAGCCGCATTTTACCAAAAGCGGCAATTTTCTCAGTTTGAGGGACAGCCCAGCTGGTGTGGGTTTTCCACATTTCCATGTGGGAAGCCCAGGGCAGAGCCTGAACCCAAAAGCTGCAACTCCAGTCCAACACGTCTGAGACGTAGTGAGGACAAGCACACGAAGTCCAAGGTGCTCTGGGTGCAGGCCTTTCCCAAGTACCCGACTCAAGCACGCAGTACAACGCAGAGGCAGTGGCCCGACTGCACGGCCGCGGTCACCGCCAGCCTTGGATTTTCAGATGTACAGCATCCGCTCAGAACTATCGCTCCAAACACTCTGCGACACAAACAGCTGCATTTGTTTTCCCTGGACTAGGCAAAGATTTCCAGTAGAATAAAAAAAAATTATAAAGCTAGAGGAAGCTCAGTTTTATAGTAGCTCTGAATTAGTGGGGTTCTTCACTTAGGCACAAGATTGGTTGTTACATCTCTATTAGTATTCCCCATCCCTGCCGCACACCAGGCAGCAAAGGCTTCTGATGGCAATGGCATTTGTTCTGCTCAGTCTCACACCCCGAACTCCTACACATAGCACCCATTTGTCACTCAGACTTTTGCTGTGCAAATGCCCTGAGCAGAACTAAACCACTTCAGATTTAACTCAGTGGCTTTTGCCATCTGAAGTTCTCCGTTTCACTTTCCAGATTGCTCGTCAGAGACAAAGAAGACAGAAGCCCTACAGGTTGTTATCTAGGTCCAGAATGTAAGATAAGCAGCTGGAGTTCAGCGCTGCTTTGGAGTTTATGAGCCTTAAATTCACCGTGCTCTAAAACGGGTCTTGGTGTTGTCCTGTCTCGTGTTACTTAATCCCAGTGCTCGGCCAAGGCCATCTGTGCGCTCAGAATCACTGCCGTTACTGAGAGCAGCGAACACCTACCTGGAATAGGACCGGGTGGTGGCAGACCTATGGAAATAAAGAAGCAAAGCAAGTGAGGACAGCAGGGAAAGCATGTCATCTCTGTACCTCAAGCTAAACCTAAAAGCACACTTTTGACTAAATTTCACACAGCTGAGCAAACAGAGCAGCAGAAAAAAAAACCCAAGGCAGTAACTAGCCTACAGACTACATCATTTTCCTAAATGAGCATCTCTTTACCTTTACATTATAATTTTAAATGTTGCTGGAGAACTCCTTTTTCCAGGTGTCAACACACAAACAATTGATTTGGCCTTAGAACAACTGAAGGAGCTGGAGAGGGGAACCTGCTGCAGATGCCAGCGCATCCTTTTGCTTGTTTGTTCTTGGTTGGTTTTTGTTAAACTTTGTTTTAAAAAAGTCAGTCATGACTGCATAGTGAAGTCAGACACCGTGGTCAACAACCAAAACAATGAGTGAACAATTTATCTTGATTTTGCCAATCGTTCTAATGAAAGCCAGTAGGAAAAGCTACCATGGTCCACCAGCCAGTAATAATCCTCCTCAGGTTAAAAGCCTTGACTGTATTTTTTATTCAGTATCTCCTGCATGTGGAGCCAGTGCAAAAATGCAGGAGTTACTGTGTGATGTGCTCCTGGTGACTTCTCAGCAGGACCAGGGAAAACCCGAGCGCGGCCTTCGCTTCCGCCTTGATGCTCTACTGAAGCCACAAGCACCAGGCACAGACCTGACTCAGGCTGGGTCTGGAGACGTGCAGACTCAGCAGGGCGTGAAGGCAGCAGAATGTGTCTTAGGCCACGGCCAGCACGTCTGTAAGCTGGCACTGCAAAGGGTACGCAGAAAACCGACCCCATGGCCCCTGGAAAACGCTGCAGAAGTACGCACATGTGCCCTTTTCAGTTGCAGAGCTCTTTGTTCTCTCCACCAGTATTGCCCTGTTTTGCCTTGTCCCCAGAAAGAGTACTCCTGGCCTCCTTGTTGCAGATGCTTTAAGAAACGTTGTGGAAACTGAGTTATGACGTGCCCAGGAGACAGTCAAACTGTTCCTCAACACGGTGCTCAAGACAACAAAGTAAAAAAAATTGGAAATGCTGCCCCCGCTATCTCAGTCGGTTTCAGGGCTCGGTCTGTAACTGCAGAGGAAAAGGGCACTCCTGCAGATGCAGGACTCATCTCGACAGCATCTTCTTGAGTCGCAGGTGCTCCCAGCACCACACAAACCCAGCTGGTTATCGATAAGAGCACACAAACTTGCCAATGCTGAGGACTGACCCCACCCAACGGGCCAGAAACCCACAGTAAAGGCCTCATTTATATCATTTATATTTTGTCTTTAAAATGAAGCACTGCTCTAATGTCTGCACTGGACGCTAGACTCTTCTAGGAGCAGTAAGAATCATCCTGCACTGGCAGCTGGTACAATGAAACGCGCAGAGAATGACACAAATCTTGGTATTTCAAGGCATAAACCAACCAAGAACTGACCTGGATTGGGAGGAAAACTGTTTGTTAGAGTTGCTGTCGCAGACCTGCCAATTCCAGCATCACCCTCAAAACATTTGGATTCAGAGCCAGACAGGCTCCTGAACTAGACAGCCTGCTGATCTGACACAGGATAGCAACTCTGCGTCCTCTGGTCCACAGATAAAAACAGGAACTCATTTCTTTGGCTCAATAAAGCAAATGGATCGGCAGCACCCAAAGGCTCTCTCATGGAGACAAAGCCTCGAGTTTTCTCCAAGGAACAGCTGCCATTTCTGAAGCATTCGGGCAAACGTCACACAGGCTGATGGAGACACTGAACAAAGACTGGCCAGGTCTCAGGACCTGTTACCTGACTGCTCGACTGTCCCACCGCATTTAACGAGTCAACCTTCTTCCAAGCCTTGGACATCCTAACTCGCAGCCTCGGACTGCCATGTATCACCATGTGACCACCTACCTGGAGGATGCAGGGGAGGTGGAACAGAAGTAACTGGTGGAGGAGGGTGGAGGAAGTGTGGTGGAGGTGGCCCAGCGAGCGGGGGAGGCGGTGGGCCTGCTGGTGGTGCAAACGGCTGTTGCTGAGGTGGCTGTTGGGGCTGTGATGGCTGCTGGGGCTGCTGGGGGGGCTGTGGCTTACTTCCGTGGTCTCCAAGGACCTTAGAAGGCAGAGGAACAAGAAGAGAGCATTTCAATCTCTTTGCTCCTGCGGCTAGGACCTCGCTGTGTCAGCAGAAAGGCAGCGTGTCACCAAAACAGGCAGCGTGGTGGCACCTGGACAGAGCAGGCTATGCTATACCCAGGGGGTAGTCTTTTGGGGAGAACAGGAAGGTTGCTCAAAGCAACCAACAGCTTCTCTTAGGCAGAGCAGCAGCGAGACTAGATCGCAGCTGTACAGACAACTGTGCAAGACAGCTGACATTTCAGTGTTACGAACACATTTTGCTCACGGGAACTACCACCGACGCAGAATTCAGACTCAAAGCTGCCATATTTGGGGGTGACACAGTAGTGCTTCCTCTTTTTTTTTTTAATTTCAAACCCAATTTGTCTTTCCTGAGGGCAGCAGAAGGCCAAATTCTGCTCTAGATTGCACCCACATAGGTCAAAGGAAGTCCAGGCTCACGTCTGCCTGACAAAAGCAGATCACATACCCACTGCTGCTGAAGGAACGCTCGGCATGCGGAGATACCAGAACGACCTGGAAATACAGGTACCCATGCTCGTAAGCGGGCGGAACAGCAGCCATTTCCCAGCAAACTCTTTCTCTCGGACAACTCTTTTTTTGGGCCATTGTTGGCAAAATTTGGAAAACTGACCACTAACAAGAATAAACAGAGCATAAAACCACGTGTGAAAACAAACTCAGGAACTGGTGTCTACACAGGGGAAAGGTTCCACCTTTGGGGTTTTTTGGGTGAGTTCGGAGTGGGTGGTAGGAGGACGGTGGTTAAGAGAAGAGTTTTCAGCACATGGTCCTCAAACCTTACCCATAGCCCCTTCCCACCAGAACATTATGGTCATACGCTGGACACGCAAGATCAGAACCGAGTCCAGTTTTAACCCCCAACTTCTATTTCTTACAAAGGACAAGACCCAGCAACACAGGCCTGCCCGAAGTCTGAAGCGTGGGCTGCATCTAGCGATGCCTAGACTAAATGTTACTTCAAAGCAAAAAGCAACGCAAGCCCCAAGTGAAAGTCCTCCACTGCAGAACTGGAGATTCCAACTCGACCTAAGAGCCTCCCAGCTACGTGCCCCGAGGAATACTTTGGGGGAGCTGATGAGAAAAGGAACTTGGGCCGATCATTCAGATGGGAAGGTTCATCTTTAAGGGACAGTCCCTAGCTCCTAGCAAGGTAAAGCTTTTAACGCAGAAGCGAACTCAACCTGCAGCAGGGAACGACGCACACGCCTTGACAGGGCTGCTCTATTGCCTGCTGCTCTGCAGACAGACACAGTGACACGGGAGGTCAGGAATGCACCGGCATCAGCTCTGCGTTCACCGGAGGTGCAATAAAACCGGCAATTTGTCGAGACGGCGCAAAACATTTACCTGAATTGGGTTTTCCTCAGAGGCATGCTTATCCCGACGTCTTCCTTCGACTCTCCTAATTGTGCCTGCCTGGCCACCGATGACATCAATTGTCCCACCCAGCTTCCTGGTACAAAGCAGACGGATCTCGTTAGGCTCACAGACATGAGGAGCGGTTTTCCCCACCATTAGACAGACTTCCCTCGTACGTTCTTTTCCACCAGGGAAAAGTCTCTAGAGGCAGCATTCAGGTTCAGAGCTGAAATCCTGTACTCACTCTCCACATCCAAATAATCGTTCCCAGATCAGGCTCAGAGAAAGTGGAGAATATTCACCAGAAGAAGCCTTCAATGTTATCAGCCCAGATTTCTCCTACTTTCTGTCCAGTCTTCCAAGTGTTGCCAATATCACTGAAGTTATTCACAAATCAGATTCTCAGACACTTTCTAGCCCACTTCCCTGGCATCTACTCTGTTTCTATGAAAGTTTTTGCCACTGCTTTCAATGAAATCAAGGCCAGATCCTTGAAGGGAAATATATTCAGCTAGCCAAGAAACACTGCTGTCTATGCACCAGTGGAGATCAGTCCCAGAACCTACAATCTTCCATGTTCTTCTGTCTCCATCCCCAGGTCATTCTTAGGGGAAGAACATTTTTATAGGAGCTCGTTGTAAGGTCATCACAAGTCAAGGTTTGTGAGAGAGAGAAGCACCCGCAACTGAAGTTTAAGAATCCCTCACCCTGTATTCATACAACAGTTGATTTATGTAAGTACAGCCTCAGATACGTTTTCCTGCAGTTAGGACGGAAAAACGTCAGCACTTTTCCAAGTTAGACTGCAGAATTTTCTATCTCAGTAGGAAATTTACACAAAGTGGATATAAAAACGCGGGCTAGTTGGCAAGATCAAGTTCCCTCACTGAAATGTGCCCACTTTGTTTAAGAAAAAAATAATTCAAAACAACAAACAACTCGTGGCTAAGCCCATGGTTTTGACGCTGCTGCGGTGTATGAAGATACTCTTTCTGCTGCAGGAATAGAACCTCGAGTGTCAGTCCTTTCAAAACCAGACCGCAAGTTAAAATGGGCAAACCCACTGTATCGTTACCACAGCACCAGCTGATTTTGCAGCGGTGTAAATTTTCAAAACTGTCCCAAGATGCACGTAACAGCTGGAAACAAAGCTGGCTGATCCGATGGCGCCAGGACAGGGCACAGAAACCCCAGCACAGCGCTCAAACGCCAACAGACCAGGGAGAGCTTTAAAGCTTATACCCGAAGCATGGTCAGCTCTCTCCTCAAAGTGGAAAGTTGGAATGCAAGACGGACTTCGGCAGGACAGGCGTGCCAAAGGTGAAACGTGAATAAAGAAACACCCAGATTCCAAAGCTCTGGCTCTTCTGGTTTCACAAAGCTTTGCTTTTCTGAAGCTTTTGATAAAGCAACCATCAATCTCCTAAGGTCAAAGTGGTTTTCCCAGCAGAAGCTGCCAATCAAAACGACTCCTTAATTGTTTTGCTTTGTCCAGCCTTGTGGATCCTCTCTCTCATTGGAGAGAAGAACTAATCAGCAGGCAGCAAGCAGCATCGCATCCTGGTTCAGAAACCAAGAGCTTCTCTTAGCAGCTGCCAAACACGTAATCCACTTCCACTGAAGAAGGCAAAGATTAACATCGTGGGAGTAAGAATAAGCCAAGCAAGCACAAGCAGCCAGCAATGGAAGCCCTCAAAGGTACATGCCTGTTTGTTTCTACTCCCAGAGACGTGTCCCTTCCGCTGGGACGCAGGTTTCCCCCCCTGGGCAGCACTACATGAGGATACCACCAAGGAGAGGCAAACGGGTAGGTCGGGGCTGCACGACCCCCAGGAGAGCACTGCTGAAGGCGACCGTTAGCGAGTGACCACAGCAGCTTCCTGCAGAGTTTAAAAGCTTCTCTGTTTCAAGCTGCAGGAGATTTAGATACAGCCCAGGTGGATCCCAGCCACCCCTGTGAGGGACGCAGTGCCCCCAGGCTTCATGCCGGCATCATCCCTTACCTATTTGGAGGAGGCCCAGCCTTCATGCGTCCTCCCACCAGAGCCAGGAAGTCTGTTTTGAATTCTGTTTTGATGATGTTGTTTTCCACTTCTTTTTCAGCATTTCCTGTTCTTCCTTGCTGAACCTATAGAAGACAACACACAGGTTTAACGCCCTCACTTTCAACTAAACGTAGCAGCAGAGATTAACTAACCCTCAGCAAAGGAAAAGGGCTCCCTGGAGGAACAACCACGGGGCTCTGGCAAACAAGCAACCTGTTCTTCAGTCAAGGCAGCAGACATTTCTGTAAACTAGCTGGCTCTTCCACCCTCAGCCTGCTGTCCACTGTCCCCTGTTGTTAGTCCAAAAGTTTAACAATCTCACATCATTTTTCACGTAGTCCTTAAGCCACAATGGGAAACAGTAACACTTGGGTATTGACTCTTTGGCTGAAGTTCTCATTAACAGCCGCTGGCCACCCGAGGGACTTCTGCAAAGGCTGATGGCCAAAGCAGTCTCCAAACACGAAAGGCAGCCACACAACCGCAACACTCATCAGCAACAAGCGCAACAGCCACGGACGCTCAGCTCCCCTCTCTACCCCCCGCACCCCCACAGGATCTTCCAGCCAAGCCCCCCTCTAGCCAGAGAGCCTCAAAGTCAATGGGAATTCACTCGAGTTTTGCTACTGTAGTGGTTCAAACCTGCCAGGCAGCTGGAACTGTTCGTTCCATAGAGAAAACATTTTTAGCCGAGAGATTTAATCTTTAAAGGTTAAGTTTTTGTGTTTCTCATGACTGAAAGGAACAAAGAACAGTTAGGTGTTAAGGTAACTTCTGTTCTTATACTCTCATCTCTGCAATTACAAAAACAAGTCCCAGTTCTATTGTAGCCCTATGCAGGAGTAACCTCACCTACCGTGATCTTATTTTCAGTGCTGATAGGAGGAGCAGGATCCAGTCCAAGCTGAAGCCGTCGCTGCTTTTCACAATAAGCTTTCCACGTTTCTTCGTTGAATCCGTAATTAAAGTAATCAGAAAGATCAGCACCTGACAAAGGGAGCAGAGGTTAGCACAGGGATTCCTGCAGATTTCTGTTCTCAAATCGTCCTTTAACGGCTTAAATGAAGAGTTAAGAAATATCTAGAGAGCACAGCTTACTCTCTGTTTCGTTCTGCCAGAAAGCTGCTGCGTGCCAGGGCGGAGACGGCTGCATCGCTGGCGGGAGGGGGACGGCAGCCTGACCAGCAGTGGGACCACCTGGCCCACCGAATACGGCACGTCTGCAGGCTGTTAAGAGATGCCTGCAACCACTTACTCACCAACTGGATTTTTTCAGGCTGGTTTCTTGCAATTGTCCAAACGAGCTGAGCGCTGGGGAGAGCACAGGAATGACCGTTCCAGCTACCACCACAAAAACGAGATGGTGCCACAGAACCTTTTTCCTGGCAGAGCTACGCAAACATGTTCCGCTCCTGACCATGACCACCTTTGCTGTTTCGAGAAGAGATCCTGGGACTCGCTCACATCGTGAAACAGGGCTAACGTGGAAGTGTTTTACTGATACATCTCAGACTACACAAGTAATTACAGTTCAGTTGCGATCCTAACTATAGCCTTCCAAGATCGTTATCTTGCTTTGACAGTTTTCTGTGGCATGTGCCAACTTGGCATGAGCACTTCTGAGTAAGAGAGGTGGCCACAAGCTGCTTGCCAAGAAAACGTAGATGCAGAGGCACAAAAGTAGCTGCAATCAACTCCGTAAGGCACACCTCACAGCAGGAAGCGTTACAACGCGTCTCCCGGCTCTGCTGAGGTGTCCCTCAAACATCCCCCTCGCAATGGTGAGACAGGCCAGTTCTAAAACAAGGAGTTGCTAGATGAGGGTGAAAGCAAAACACTCTGGCCATGCTGAGCTTGGATCTTACACAGCGAGGTTGAAGTTTATCTTCTAGGCAGGCTGCTCTTCCTGTTGTTCCACCCAAACATCTCCAACACAGACTCAGCAACATGACACTCACATATCTATTTTATCAGCCTATATTTCAGCCCTGTATCAGTTCCTCCACACCGTATTTCTTCCTCCTCTCCCTCACTTAAAGAGATACCAACTTGCTGAACAATTAACTGCAAAGGATACAAACCCGACAGGCTGTTGAGTAACAAGCTACTTGCGATCTAAAATAAAGTTACAGGCCAGGCCTCTGCAGCCATCTTCCCTCTATTCGTACTGCAACACTGCTTTAAGGCCAGCCGGCTTCATTTTGGTCCAGGGGTGTCAGCATGACCACGATTTCCATGCTCTGCCTCTGCACTTCATTGCTTTCCTTCTAACTTGTTTTCTTCCTAGCCCCCTCTTCCTCGCTTCACCATCGATGGGGAATCCCCTGCTGAAGAACGGCCGTGTTTTGTTCTGTCTGTACTAGCTAGTGTTAATCGTAGAGTGCTTTAGTGCTGGCTTGGTACCACGACACACTGATGCAGTCGTTAGCACTGTCACGTACTCCGATGCCCTTCATCTCAGGGGGGCAAGAGACACCCAAACCACACCACGGACAACCTCACAAAAGCACTACTGACTTAGCACAGCAGTACGTCCGAAAGATAAACAAAGTACAGGGGCTGGGGGGGAGAAGAATTATTTCTGAGCAGAGGCAAGTGGACCTTTTGCTTCCGTTAACATTTCATCACAGCACGTTTTAGGAGAGTAGCACAGCAAAACTGTGGATCTCTTTGGTTCCTTCATTCACTTTTGTATCAAATTCAGATGCAAACTTCAACTTCAGATGAAGTTTATTTGTAGCATCCTACAGCTGTCACGCAAGAGTGGCTTCTGAGTAGAAATCTCCCTAATACTGATCAGGAACACAAGAGAGACCGTATACATGTTAAAACCTGCTGTGCAAAGCACTATTCGTGTGGACATGGTCTAGACAATATTGCCCAGAAGAATTAACTAGGGGCCTGCTCCCTCCCAGTTATGCACCTAGAGGCAGAATCTAGCAAAGAATGAGGCAATGCAGCTTTTCCAAAGGGAAAATCCAAGCTTTCCTTGTCAGAGTAGACAGTGGTTTCTGTCCTTTTATTCAATTGTTTGCAGCAGGAGAATTCAACACAGAAGACGCCTTTGCTATCATGACATGCGCTCATGTGGCAACTCCCACCACCGCTGCCCTCCGCAAGGGGCACCTCCCTGCAGAAGGGTGGACATGACCCAGATGGGCAGGGTGCGTGGGGACGACTCTGCACTTGGCCATGGTGAGACGGAACAAGCCAGCTGCTGCGCACGAAGAGGAGACCACGCATCATCAGCAGCCAAGCCTTCATCCCACTCCACTGACTTCAAGGCCAGCAAACATTATCGTAAGGATCTCAGCGCAATATTGTCTGGAACTAGGGTGTTAATAAAATAGAACACAAAAAAGTTGTTCCCTTTAGGGAAGTTAAATTAATAGGGTAAATACAACCCAATTTTAGGCAGAAGGGTGGCTTTATCAATCAGTAAATGTCACTGATTGCCTAGACAGGCAGCACAGGCTGAGCGTTATGCATTGTTCCGCCTTCCCTGTTTCCTGGCAGCAATAAATGGGCAGAAATCACACGTGAAATTAAAAAGAGACAATTAAAACTGCAGAAAATATTTACCACAAGAAACTGTGAGGCCCCACCTGGTTTCCTCCACGGTTTGTCTTCAAATGAATCTAAATCCACTTCTATAACAGGCAATCCATTTATATTCCCTGCAGCATCTAAGTCAATACCTTTGGGCTGCAGCTTGGCTTTGGAGAGAGAGAAACCGTTACTACTTTTAATGCAATGCCTTTAATCCACTAATTTGCTGAGCAAATTACTCCAGTCAAAAATAAAGCGCTGCTGTGAATTCACTGCTGGCTTTACAGCACGTAGGTAACCACAAGCAACTTTTATTAAAAAATTACTTCATTTGCGCTATGAACAAACAGCCCGGCTATGCAGCGCTTGCAGTTGAACAGTAGAGAAGCAAATTCAACCCAGACAGGTACTACAGACAAACAGAGTAAATTCTTAGAGCATGCATGAAATTTACCCCAAATGAGAAAAAATTCTTTTTCTCCCCAGGCAAAAATACTTGTTTTTCCCTCCCAAGATACACACATTTTCTTGCAACAAGAGACTTTTTCAGAATCAGTCTTAAGCAGACCGTATACTAACTGGAGTCAGCAAAAAATCCGTTGGGTACAGAATCTTCCAGGGGAATTTATTCTGATTTTCTCAATCAGAAGATAAGCCATTTGCATAAAGAAATTAACGGAAGGAAGTATACGAAACCCATGAAAGACAGTCTCACGTATGAGGAAGGACAGAATCCAAGTCCCAATATAAACTCAACTGAACGGTGGGGAGAATTTAACCTGCAGAAACATGCACTCACAGCCAGAGTTTGTTTCTTTGAGTATCTTACACTGCAAGTAGCTCAGTACACTCACCACAGAGTTCAAGTTCTCCTCCAGGCAATTTAGAATGTTTGGCCCCAGTGCAACAACATAGTTTAGATATATTCTGGGTTTCTTACTACAAAAGTAACCATAAATGTATTTTTTTTTCCTAGTTTAAAGAGAATTATGATCGGTTTGCTCAGCGATGGGTAATTAAATCATTCCATCGCACCCTGGACCCTCAGACTGTCCTAGCGGCGCTTATCTTTAGGAACTGCACTTGCTACTCCTAGTTTAAATAAGATGCACTAATTTTATATCCTTCCAAACAGAGACCAAGATTTGCAGCTGCTCCAGCTGTCAGTGCCAGATGAGTGAAATATTGCAAAAGGTGAAGGATAAAAAGAACAGCAATACCTGAAGCAGATGCTCCATAGCCTCTACCCGTTTTTAAGTTTAGATTCATAGGAGTTCCCCTATATGGAAGAGAATCGCTACGTTGGTATTTGAACAAATTACTTGGTTGAAGATTTTCATGCAAAATATATTCAAGCCCTGACATCCTTCAGAAGGTGCTTAGCTCACTCGGGGTTATTCATGCCTCTACGATATTTATTATGAGGTCTCAACACCTTAAAAGTGAGATTTGTTTGCCACGGGTTTCTCCAACCCTACAGAAACGCAGCAAACGTACTTACTGACCAACAGCAGAACACGAGAGGACTGGCTTGAACGTGAAGGGCAAGGTCATTTCAAAAGGTGGCAGTTCCCATTCTGCCCAGGAAGGGACCTGGCATTCAAACGGAACTGAACACCACGGAAATCACAGCCGCACCCAGATCACAGAACGAGGAGAGAAAGGCAGAAGCAGCAGGTTTCGAAAAGGATGTCTGCAAAATCCAGTGAGCTGCTAACGGGTGGAGCATTGCTATTCAGAGTAATCCATCAGCCTGAAACCACCTCCACAACGAGAGAAGGAAATCATCCACAGAGCGGAAAAATTGGAATACGCTGCAAAGCACAAGTAAGTCACTTCCTTCAGAGGAAGGCTGCTAGCAGCAAGCAAAAATGCTGTCTTATAATTTTTATTCAATGCAAATTAGGTAGAATTTTAAGTCAGTGACATAATTTCCTGGCTTGCAAATCCAGCCTCACCATTTCTGAATTATGACAAATCAGACAGCTGAAAATTAGTAAACTTGCAGCTTTATGCAAATTCTTATCAACACAAATTTTGGTTCTTGAAGTTTTCACAGATGATGAGTTAAATGTAACTTCCCACCCGAAGCACAGCAATTATTTGGCTAATTCTCCAACAGCAGACCCATGAATTACCATCCCTATTTTACAGATGGATTCTCGAACAAGCAATTGCAGGACAGGGCTGCCCACCAGCTTCTAACCCCATTCCGGCGTTGTAGCCATTACTTCCGCGTCTCCCAGAAGACGGACCAGCTCTCATCCCCACTTTCAATCCCAATCAAAGCGCTAGGGCCACCTCAGATCAGAAACCGACACCGCAATCAGCAATACATACATGTACGACGGCGCTCCCGTTTTTATGTTGCCAATAGTAACTTTCACGTCATCATCATCGCTGTCGCTATCGCTGTCATCTTCATCATCTTCACCACTTGGCAGGGCCTAGCAACAATAAAAGCACACAGGAGATCATTAACACTAATAAACTGCCTGGGACAGTAAAGCCAAACCTTACAAAGCTTGTATGATGAAGGACTATTAGAGACAACGACTCTGACATAAGGACGTCACTTTCTACTGCACTCCACGGCTATAAAAGCTGTCTCTGGAGGCGAAAGCCATGGGAGTAACCAGCTTTCTACGTCAACGGGCAGGTGCCCACATAGAGGCGGGCTGCTGTGGCCTTTGAAGAAGTGACCCTACGTGAGAATCAGGATGAGACATCTGCAGGTAGGGAAGGTTTAGCTCGGTTCTAAGAATTCCATCATGTCTCACAGTTCCTCTCCTTTACTATTTTCAAAGAGCTAGGGCTTTTCTGACACATCCCCTTCACAGGTCCCCGGTGAAAGTATACAATCACAAATAAAAATCACCAAAATATAATCACCAGGCTTCACCTAACAACCTTGGAGCAAATATTCCTACCGCAAAAGCTGCAGTGAGAGAAGCTGCTGAGGAGGTCAGCTTGGCTCATTTAGCCCAATCAGTCCCCAAAAGTCACTTAACTTTACCGCTGCCGATTTGACTCCGGTGCAGCACCACTGCAAAGGAAGCCTTCCAGGCATCCAGCAGTGCAGTTCTGCAA
>Ga0181612_123515_pt1 | contig 16523 bp, 4 predicted proteins | sample HoacroProtozoa21_FD_119630 | JGI IMG/M metagenome (GOLD analysis project Ga0181612, IMG submission 119630) | Hoatzin crop microbial communities from Cojedes, Venezuel. Combined Assembly of Gp0051906, Gp0051904, Gp0051908
CTGTTCAGGTTGGATACAAATAACATGACATCACCACCTTATAAGGTTATTTTCTGCTATGTTCTTCCAAATGGGATGCTTCTGATGGATTCATTGGGTTCCATCCTCTTTGCAAAATGTTCTGTTGTCTGTGCCAACAGCAGAAGAAACAATGGACATGCCTCATTCCTCTCTGCACTTCAAACAAGAGTGATTTAACCACATTGATTTAGCAGCTGGTTTTAGCCTTAAATAAAGACAAACAATCCATTCAAGTACCTTGGGGGAGCAGGAAAGGAAGTGTCTGTATGGGATGGGACTTTAGACAGGAAGTTCTGTCCTGTTCTGTTACAGGTGTGTTTAAACTCAGTGAAAGCCGTAGAAATTAACTTAATTTTGATCTGGTACCATGAACAGTTACCGTGAATGTTTTGTCCTTTATGAAACTACTTTGAATGGTGTTTAAGTAAAAGAAGAACGTGGAATTTGATTGGGCTGCTAGTGTCTTTCTAATTTTTTTCTCATGATTCAGAAGTGATCAGGTCTGTAAAATCATCATAAGATCAAGTCTTTATAGAAAAAGAGAGTATAAAAGAATTGAAAGTCCCCCAAAGGGACCTTCTTAAACATCCTATAAAATTCACAGGTGATATCCACAGGTCCTAGAGACTACTCTTTGTTTCAGGCTGGCTATTCACACTTAGATTTCTTTATCTGTTATTATTTCTGTGTCTAAAAACCAGCCTGGGCACAGCCTGTCATATCTAGAAGTGGCGTTTTGTTTAATAACTTCAAAGCATGGAAGATCTGAACTACTGAAGTCTTTCGAGGTATGTAAAAAAAGTAAGGCCTCTAATTTGTACGCCAAGTTCGTTGTATTTAATTGGTGTGATAATATGGCCTATTTGACCTACCCTGTCTTAAAAGTCACTCTTGTAATACTGCTGTCTTTCAAATGAAATATCTCTTTTGCATGCATACTATGTTTCCACTCTCCTCAGCATGTTCAGTCTCTCCCTAACGTAGCTAATACATGAGATGCTCTTTGATAAATCTTTTTGTTTATGTTTTTATGTATCTCCCTTTACCTTTATATTTCCTCTTCTGGTGTGACATTTATTTGAGATCTTCTCTATTCTTTGTGATTAAATAGGAGACTGTGTTTATTGACTTTAGATAGTGATTTCTCTGTATATTGACTTTAAGTAAGATACAGATTGCTTGCTTGACATATTTAATTCCATAAAACCTAGATATAAAGCACTTACTTGGTCTCTTAGTGGAAATCCCAGACAACTTAAGTCAAGTGCCTCAATTTGCCCTTACGTTATGTTTGTTTGTTTATTCTTCTGTGGTTGTGCTTTGGGTTTGTTTTTTTTTCTTTTTTTTAGGGAGGAGAAGGAGGGAACATTCTTTTCATTCTTCTGAATTTAAATCCTTTTCAATTGGATATTTACGGTAAGAAACGAATAAAATTGAATTAGTCTCAAAAAATAATTGCTTTCCTCAAATATTTGTAAAATTTTCAAGATGTACTTCATAAAATGTTTAAGATTATCTTTGTTTTTTTATTTTCATTGAGAGAATACGGTGAGGTCACAGTTATTTGTTACCTGTTAAGTAAGTGATCCACAAAACATTCCTCGCATGTGAATGGCAAATGCAGGGCAGGGTAAAGATTCCAAAGTAGTCCCCATGATCACAATTTATTAACTGTAAGGACCACCAGACTAGCTGAGCTTTACTAACTAAGGTATCCAAGAAGATCTAACTAGTCTTTGATTTGGCTTTTGTTCAGCACCATCCATAGAAGGAATAGGGTTCCTCATTGACTCTGAATGAAAGATTAGAGTCAAATGGACCCTCACAGAAGAAAGTAGTCTTACTTAACTGCCTTTCAAAATTAAAGCTCTGAAGTAAATGGGATTAAAATTCTTGTTTAAATTCTTTCTTTGAAGATATTAATTTAAAGAGAACAAGGTATACAAATGAAATGGAAAAAAAGGAATTTAATTTCTCATTCTACTAAGCAAACAATTACATAGTCTACATGAATTAAGACGATTTGCTAAGTTAGGACCGGATATGCCACACAAGACTTTGTCAGATTTGAAAAAGAATTATTCAGTATGAAAATATAAAATTAGCTTATGCCACATTAATTTAGTCAATGATTTTTTCTTTCTCCCTTGAGTGTTGTGAGACAATAATTATCTCATTCTCAAGTAGCTGGACATACCGTAATTTAAACTATCCAATTTAACTATCTTTGTTTCTTTGTTAATCATTTTAAATTATAGCCATTAATTAATCTGAATATATCACATGTGAATTGAAAGCAGTAGTTTGGAGCAGTATTTTCTGTGTAATGTACAGTATGTTGTAATTAAAGCTAGATGAGCTCTTTTAAAAATAATAATTCCCTTAATTTGTCATATATGAGCACATGGTGAGCTTAATTAATGTCAGTAGGGTAAAATCAAGAGTTTTAAAGTGCTAATTTAGGATAACAGAATATGAGATGCTGCAATTCTGAAATGCTTATTCGTTTCTAATTGTGTGGTTTGTTTCTGAAATATTTCATTTTTTTCGGCAGAGAACAATTGAAGTTCTAGGAGGAAATGATGAATAATACTCTAAGATGCACTTTCTAGTTGTCTGAAAGCATAAAGGCCTTAAATATTTGAGATAGAAATATTATAAATTGCCTTAGTAGATTATAATCAGCTCTCTGTTATCTGGGGAAATAATAGAGCACAATTTGCACAATTAGCGCAGATAGCGCTACAGCAAGGTCCTGCCAGGCTTCAAGCAGGACACCAGCCCTTGCTGCAGAACTGTGCTACTAAGTTTTCCCTGGCATGGTTTCTGGCAAATCCACTTCAAAGGCAAATATTTTTTTGAACTGTGTCTTCTCCATTCCTCAGGTATCTATGTTTGAGCTTGAGTGTTTCTGGAAACACAAAGAACCATCCTTCGTGTGTGGAACCACATTCTAGTGAACACGTTATTAAGCTGGGCTGAATCTGATACAATTACTGACAAAAAAGACTTGATGTTCAAGGGTGTGTTGCATGTTTTGCTGCATGGTTTCCTCAGATGTCCCACAAATAACTCTTTCTTTGGTTTTGTTCACAGAAAGAATTATTCTGTGTGATGGGAGAAAAGTAGCCAGTAACAGGATACGGCAAGCTAATTGCAGATCATTGCAGTCATTACCTTCAGAAGTGCATGAGTTTGTACAATAAAGAGCTGGCTCACTGGCTGAACACTGCTTATGATACTCTCCTCTGCCAAACAGTTAGTGATTTCTCATGGCATTGCTTAGGGTTCAAAATATCAAGAGTCCCAGATTACAAGAATTAAGTACATGACTCAGGACAGGTTCTTCTCAAATGGATAACTTGAACAGAATGCACTTACAATAAGCAGATCTTTCAGAATAGTTTCTAAAAACAAGGTCTGGTTTGCTCTGTTTTGATGCTGTGATTTTTCCTTGAAAATTGTCCCAGAACACAGTAAATTCCTTTGGCTGAAGCATTCTGACTTTTCACTGTTGTGTTAGGTATTGCATGTCTCAGCTTTCCACTTCATTGTAATTTCATTTCAGTAGTGCTGTGTACATTTAGCTGTAGAACTGCCTGGAAGTTATTGGAGTGAATAGTGCCATTTAATAGAGATAATATTATAATATTATTACCATTATTTCTGGAAAATCATTGCAATCCTCACTTAAAGCATTTCAGACAGATCAGTGACCCTCTGCTGCACAAAACCCAAAACTGTGATGTGCAAAAGGCCAAGTTTTTCCATCACTGGCAGTTGTTCTATTTTTCCCCTGTAATCAGAGGCCTCTGTGCTAAATATTATTATTATTTAAATTAATTTCTAGGATGAAGATTTTTTCACTCCAGAAGAAAAGCAGAGAAAATTATGCATTGCACTGGAAATCTTGATATCTTCTAGATATTTAGCCATGTTCACAAGATGTGAGAAAATATTAACGTTGTACTGGAGCCAAATAAATATAAGGCTTTCTAGCTATTTTCTTGCAGGACATTCTCTTCCAGAATTGTGTTAAAAGTTAGTATTTTATCATGGTAACTGTCATGACAATTTTTTCCTTTCCTGGACATGGTCCATTAATATGGTATACCCTATGCCTTGGTCCTTTCCACAGCTGTATTTGATCATTAAAGATTTCTATGACACAGTAACTATGTCATCCCTTAAAATGTCTGGGTTTAGTTGAAGACTTTAAGATAAGAATATAAAGGAAAGTAAATTTAAAGGAAAAAACACATAGACCTAATAAGAAATGAAGAGCTAGTTCTGGGCATGACAGTTCTTTATCTCCTCTCTTCTGTCAAGCCAGAAATCCTGTACTTGCTCTCTGTAGCCTGTTGTTGTAATTTTTCCAGCTAAACAGAAACAAAGCCATCATAAATTTGCCCATAAGCAGTTCTTGTGATAGTTCAACCTAGTTTTACAGATCAAAACATTTTGATTAAGATCAGGGAAAAATGTTCCTATTTAAGTATTCAACTGACCTAAATCTCCCAGACTTTTGAAGTTCCTCCAGCTTACAAAAAATACAACAATTGTTTAGAATACAACAGAATTCAAAGGCTCCCATTGTATTTCACATGTAATTGCTTTCCAGGCATTAACAAAGATCTTTTCTGAAACTGAGAATAAGACAAATAAGACAAATAAGACATTGATTTGTCTTTTTCTTTTAATTCCTTAACACAAATTCTACAGAAAGTAAAACGAAATATTTTAGGTTCATATACTTGTCCATTGTGGAAAAATCATGGTATAAATTAACAGTTTGGCTTTGTGATAGAAACACAGTAACTCTGTTACAAATGGGGTTTTCCTTAGCTTTGCCCAAGAGCAGTCTGAGCACAGACTTAGCAACACGTATTTGAGAAGTTTTGGGGTTTTTTAGTCCCTGAAAAATTTTGGCGAGGATATTTATTTTAGTAGCCCATTTTTGCTGTGTCTTATACTGCTGAGATAACAATTTAAGGCAAACCAGACCAGACCTCTGCAACGTGACAGCTTTTGACGGAGTCCATATTCAATGGAGCACTCATTTCTTGTATTGTTGATTTTTGTTAGTACGTATATCTGCTTACTTCGACACATCATCCTAAAATCATCGCAACAAATAAAAACACTTCCAAGTGTCTTTAACAGGTGGGGATTTGCTGCTGTCATAGCAGAGCCTGGAAAACTGCGCAAGAGTGAGGTGGAGTCTATTTCTGTGCCAAACAGATTCTAACATGAAATACCCCAAAACACCTTCTGAAGGCAACAAGGCTTAGTGCTCGAATAGTTCAAAATGAAAAAAAAGCCACAAAGCTACTATTCTTGCACTGTTCCGTACTCACTGCCCTTCCTGTGCCATAATAAGACACAGCGTATAATTTGACAAGTTTTAGTGCAGAATAATTCTGAGCTCAGCTTGTCCATTTCTAGTTTGTCACATTCATGCTTTGTTAAAAAATAGTAATCAGGTTTCAGACATGGTAAAAAATAGGATGATTTACAGCTTTATCTGTCTCTACATCCGATGCTTCATACATAGGTCTATTCTCTGACAACTATTCCTTTTTTTCCAAAGTAATGCTATCTCATCAAGAAAATAATCTGACACAATGGTTTTCAGTTAGAATAAAAAGGTATTTAAAACAAGTAAACATTGTTTTTGATGAACTATTTTGCTATTCAGAATTTGAGATATCTGTAGCCCAAACCCACCAACATTGTTAAAAAACTATTGTGCCTCCCTTGTCACCACCTTTAGCTGACAGCCCAAGATTAATTTTGAATTTAATTTCTATATTTACTGTCACATAACATGTTGATTTTATTTTTAGAGTTTAAAAACATATTGGATTTGGTCTTCGCTACACACTACCTTATATAAAACCACTAAAGTAAAAACTATATTAACTGACTGTGCCATAATTCTCCATGAACTTGAGAAAAAAAATATCACAGTGACGAAATGGGCTGAAATGATACCTTAAGGCTGTTACAAAATTAGTCTTTTTTCTCTGCTATTTTTAGAACACATCTTCATTCATTCCACCTCCAAAATGAGAAACTTCAGGTAATAGTGCCCCAAGAGCTGAGCCATCAAAGCAGCAAGAAAGTTTCAAGATCAGTATCAGAAATGTATTAAAACTGTTGTGCAGATTTATCAATTTGGGGAAAATGTGTTAAATGGCAGGCCAGCTAGTTTGCTCTTGGAAGACAGCCTTGTGGAGTTGCACTTTGTTGCTAACCAATAAATAACTAGAAGAAAGACATGGAAGATTTTACTGTTATTTATCAGACAAAGGAAAAATACTCCTTTGACAGAAGGAGATTGGAAAAAAAAGGAGAAAAGGACATTTATAGAGCTGTGGGGCAGCAGACTAGCAACATTATCAATTTATGAAAAAATATATGCCTCAGTAGATTCTCCCTTTTGATGTAATACAAGTGAATGCTTTAAAGATCACTCAGTGACATTAATAACTGCGGGTTTTAAACTATGGTTTTCATTACCTGAGAAGATGAATTTCGTATTAATTAAAAAAAAAAGAAGGAAATTGTTTTCAGCTGAAAATCAACATTTCCTTAGGGGAGAGGAGGGAAAAAAAAACCCAAGCAGTGCTTCATTTCTTCAGTATCACTTACCAGTACCTTATTATGAATGTCTTCTGCTTTTGTATTTCCTCTCAGCCAGTCTTACCGAAGAGGTTCATTTCTGAAGAGACACTGTAACCTCTAGTCATTGTTTGGCCTCACCTCTCAAGAAAGGAAAATTATCACACAATAAAGAAAATAAAACATGAGAAGGAGAGTACAACGGATTTAATTTACACTTTCACGTAGCAGTGTTATGGTTTGACTTTTGACTGAAAACATTAAACCTCCTTCTAGCACGAGGTTTCTGTCATTTCTGCAAGAATAAGGTTCTGTAAATATATTTTGTAATTTCTCTTGGAGCATATTAGCAACTACTCATTTCAGTAATAATTATAATGAACAGTAGAATCACAGAATATTTAGGCTGTAATTTACCCCTGGAGATAATCTACTCCTCCCCACTCAAAACCAACTATATCATCTTGGTCATGATCTTGTCCATGCAAGATCTGAATGTCTCCAAAGATGAAGACTTCACAGCTGCTCTTGACAAGCTGTTCCTATGTTTGACCACCATCACACTGGCATCTTCATGTTGCAATAGCTATTACAGTAAAATATCACCTGACATTTCTTTACATATACATGCATATATGTTTATATGTACATGTATGTATGTATCTGTTGAATTTATATTTACGAACTGTAATAATTATGTTTTTTTCCTATAACTGTTATTTATAAAAAGCTGAACAATTTCGTTCTCACAAAATAAGTATGTTTCCTGTATGAAAAGAACTGGGCCAAAGGTAAGAAAACAGCATACTCTTGCACTTTATAACAAATCTGCACAGTCGTGTTTTCTGCTCTTTTTGCCGGCAGTGCACAAAACAGGATTTTCACCACTGTTCTAGTTTTGTTCTTAATCTGCAGACATGTGGCAAATCTGTGATTTTTCAAATAGCCTGAAGCTTAAAATAGATTAACACTTTAACAATGCTTCCATTTCCTAGAAAGTTCATTTTCTTTGTAACTGGGCTTGAAGGCAATGAAAGGCTCAAGGGACTGCGACAACACCTACAGTATATCAGAAGAGATTATTTTTTTTTTTTATTTGTCATGAGTGAATGAATTTCACAATCATTTCAAACACAGTTCATTTTGTTGTATGATAGCAAATATTAGAATGTCAACGTTGCGTTAGAATATGCACTCTGAGCCACCTAGTCTAGTTGAAGATGTCCCTGCTCACTGCACGGGGTTTGGGCTAGATGACCTCTAAAGGTCCTTTCCAACCCAAAGCATTCTATGATTCTATTCTATTCTATGGTTCAGTGATATTACCAATACTGAATTTAATTTATTACCAATACTGAATTTAATTTGTTTTGCATGGACTGAATGCTCTCCACTCCAACCCTGATAAGTCTTCATAATGAGTTAAAAATACTCAAAAGCAATAACTGAAATCACTCAGTTTGTTGTTACTGTCTCTATCTTTGCTTATAAATTTGACAACTGTCAGAACTGCCAGTTCTAATCTAACTTGTACACTGTTAAATGACTGGCTACGAAAATGAGACATACCATGAAAAAGTGAGAAACTGCCCTGATTTTTAACCTGGGAATTAGGGTAAGAAAAAATCTTTTATCTTATTCCAGTTTATAGAGATCTGAGACTATGGTGTAACCATGTCTTTTTCATTTTTTTTTTATATATAGACACTTGTCAAAACATTAATTCACACTCTTGAAGCCACAGGTTCAAAGCACTCAGTCTCACAGGTTCAAACCCCACATCTCGTAACTGCACCATAATACAGCATTATAATAGACACAGAAAGCATTTCCTATTCTTCCTGTGAAGTTGGACTACTATGAAGAAAATAACTGAAGATTCTAGAGACGAGAAGGAGAGCAGCAAAGACAGCCTGACTGTCTAGCTGAACTTTCACCTTAGTGAAAACCATCCTGAGTACCCACCTCTTTTTCCTGGACTGTTGCCATACTTCATCTGCTGAAAAATTACTGCTTAGTATATAAACAATCCTTCAAACAAAAACTAAGAACCTCTGATGGCCATGAAGTACACCAAGCCTTCCTGTTAAGACACAGTTGTGCAATGCAATTTCAAATCCTTCCCTGAACAAGAACACTTATAGCTGGTATACAGTCAAGACACCAAAATCTGTCAAGCACTATTAGCCACCCAGTTATATGTCTTACAAAGTTCCTGAATCATGAAGTCTTCTAGGACAATGTCACTCTACTTTTGACTTGTTGTTACATTCTTTGCTAATCTTTCACTGTTGGGAACTGTCACAACTCATGTGATATTTACCCTCATCTTTTTTATGGATTTTGATCAGTGGATTGTTGGACAAAAGACACACCTCTGTCTCCAGGTGGGTTTTTTCCTGAAAATCTAATCTTTTTTAGGTTCCCATGGACCTCATGCTTAAGGAGATGGGGTTCCTAACTTGTGATTGTGGATTTCAGTAATTGACAGTGAACTGCCTGTTTCAGAACACACACACAAAAAAAAAATTAAAAAGTAAAATTACTGCCAAACTCCCAAACCAACCAAAGAAATAGATCTTTTCTAGAAAAGGGTGTAGCCTTGGGAAAAAGAAAGAAAACCTGTACGAAGAGAGTTCATCAGCGACTAGGTTGAGCAGAACTAATGGAACAGTTTACAAACAACCAGTGCAAATTTCTATTAGATTCTGGACAAGCAAAACAGTTCTAATATTTTTATGGAGCGAGACATAAAAATAACGAGTCCAAAGTTGTAAAATAAGCAACATGAAGTTTTTAATGAATATGTATTCACTATTTATACAATGCATATTTGTAAATATTTTTCTACAAATTCGGCATTTGTAGCTGTATTTCCTAGACAGAAATATAGGAACAATATAAACACATTGCAGAAAAAAATTATTATTTAATTTGAATTAATTTTTTTTTGCTTTTTGCATTTTCATGCTTTTCCGTTTCTTTTATTTTTATTTGTCTGCTTCATAGGTGAAAATGAAAATGGTTCTCTCTTTGTGTTTTAGGATTTTTTAATTTTTATGTTCTGTTATTTTCAAAAAATAGGAAATACAAAGTGCAAAAAATAAAGATGACAAATGCCCACTTTTCATATGTTTTAAATACTTTTAACTGATAACCATTAAGAAGTCAATATATGATTCTTTCATAAACTGTGATATGCAATATCATCACAGCCATAGTTGATATAAAAATACATATGGTGGCTGCGTGCTTATGGTGGCAGACAAACTTCATTTTAGCAGCAGCTAGACTTTATGTTTTAAAAACATTTGAAAATGAAACACTTCTTGCATGTATAAAGACGTGATGTGTTTTAAAAACAATCTCACAATCATTTGCCTAAATAAAATCTTCAGCAATGCTAAGTGTGCTCATTTCTTTCCCTTCTTTTATGTATGTGTTGAAATATTCAAGTTTCTCTAGGTCAGTACTTCTGCCTCTTACCTCAGCTGAACTACATTAGTTACATCTCAATAGTCAACACTAGCACAGTAGACCCACCTTTCACTGGTACTTCTATCATGCAACCTTTATTTAGCACTGAAGTTAATCTGCTAAAAAACAGTGATGAGGTTTCCAGGTTTCTATATCAATTTATTTCATGAAGCCATCACGGATTTACCATATTAAAGTTTATTTAATTTATTCATAGAATCATAGAGTTATGAAGGCTGGAAAAGACCTCGAAGATCATGAAGTCCAACCATCCACCCAACACCACCAAGCCTACTAAACCATGTCCCGAAGAGCCATACCTACATGTTTTTTGAACACCTCGAGGGATGGGGACTTCACCACTTTCCCTGGGCACCCTGGTCCAATGTCTGACAACTCTTTCAGTAAAGAAATTTTTCCTAATATCCACTCTAAACCTCCCCTAACACAGCTTGAGGACATTTCAACTGCACTCCAACCTCCTACAGCAAATGTAAGAAAATGACAGACCAAGGACCCTGTACCCAGTCACACCCACACAAAGGCTCAGGTGTGCATAAGAAGGATTGGAACGTTGGCCATAGTTCCCATAAAGTAGCAGACTGTGACTGCTATTCTCTCTATTAGTAAAGCTCAATGGAAGATTTCTCCTCTCCCTTCCAGGTCATCAGCCTTGACTCTGGCAATTCACGAGCATTATACAGCAATGCCACACCTGACATATAGGACTGTCTTTAAACAGTCCTGTTCTACATTAATACTTAAATCCACATAGATGAGTGTGTTGGTACTGAAGAGACATTTTCCTAATCCAAAAAGATCCTTCATTTAGGAATTATGTATTATGGTTTTTGTGGTCATATTTCTTGAAAATACATTTTGACTGTGATGAAAAATATATTTTTTCCTTTATTTCAATGATTTACTGTTACCAACAGACCTGGTGTTTGGTTGGTTCTGTTCAATATCCCTGTATCACATTTTTCATTCAGATTTGCAATACATGTGCTTGTAGAGGCAGAATCCAGCTAGAGCAAGAGTATTGCAAGAGAAATCATTTTAAAAGTAGCTTGTACCTGGTCAAAAAGTCAGAAACCCATGTTGCAATTTCAGTGACGGGGATATGAGATGATGCATGGGTTCAGATTCATCCCATTTAGTTTTAGGAACTTAACAAGGCAGTTGAGTGAAGAGCACAATGTTTTCTTTACAGCCTCGAAAAGAAATAAGCTCCCTGAAATTTTTGCATAAAGATGGTTTCTCTCTTTTTATTTTTGTTTTTTGGCAAGAAATGGCACTTTAGACTTTATGGTTCTAAATTAATTGTCCACAGTACCTGGTCTTTCTTTCACTGTCATTGAAGTAGTTTGTTTCTAGGAGATTATTTGGAGCCCTCGGAGGATTTTCATGTGCTTCCTCAGTTATCCTTAAAAATAAACCACAACAAGAAAACAAACAGAAATCATTTTCAGCTACAAAGCTTTCATTCACGCAGCCATAAATGTAGAAGCATGGGCTAGTAACAGTAGGTAAAAGGAATGTATCTTTTTCTTACTGTTGTTAATTGTTGCTTTTGAAATGTAACAGAATCACTGACCTCTGGTTTATGCTGGTAGATGTATTCATGTCAGAAGCTTCATCTAACTTTAATTGAACTGCAGTTTCCTCAAAGTGCCCACTGAGGTTTTCAACAATGCAGAAGTGTCTCAGTGGCTGATAGCATTCTGCGTTTTCTTGGCAGCATTCTATAAAGTTTTATTCTTGTTTTTACTATATTTTAGTTCCAAATTTTCTTTTTTTGGATATACTACAGTGATATTTTTGTTCAAAATGACCAGCTAAACAGATATATAGACTCTTGTTTCAAAAACCAGGATTACAATTAAATCAAAAGAAACCATTTCTCCTGCAGTCTTCCCTGCCACAAACATGACATGCAACCAAACATGAAAATAAACCATGTCAGATAAATTACAGGATTTAAGGAATAAGTGCTAATAATGTTTTTGATGATTTTACAAAGCAGCTCAGACAAAGGCTGCTCTTGTGTGGTTGTGCCAAAGGTTATATTCTGAAACCACTTGGTGATTATAAGCCTTAAATCTGAATGTTTGGGCTGCAGCTAGGTTTATTTCAGTGAGCTTGCCAAGGCCTGAAGCTTTGCTGAACGACCCTTGCTCAGTGCCTGTCACTGTTTTATATGCATAGCATGCTGCACAAAGCAGCACCCTCTATTGTGCTTGATTCCTAATCTGGCAGGCGCCCTTTCGGAAGTAAAAGAGAAACACATTCACCGTACGTATTCACTGTATGGTTCTCTGGTCAGACTATCAAGTAAGACTGCGTTTGTACTAAAAAATAGCAGAAGTACTTGTATATACAGGCAGCTGAGTTCTTCCTCTTCATTTACATGTACAACTAAATGGAAGACTTAAAAAGACAACATCAGAATGGTACATGAAAACAAAATAAAAACTTCACTTTAGTTGACCAAAATGGATGTTAGTTTTTACAAATAATGAAACCTAGTAGCAGTGAATCTTTTAAACTATGAATGCATTTAATTGTAGTTCTTTGAGATGCTCACAGCTGAGTTCACAAAACACCTAGATAAGCACAAAAATGCTTATGAGGATCTTCCCACCAGAAGTTTTCATTCACTACAAGACATTATAGGTTTGAGTCATTACTTACTATCAAAATGCATGCAGCTGTATTGTTATATTTGGTTAATCAGGCACATTTTAGAAATAATACAGATATCTTACTCAAGTTATGCAAATTCTGCTTGCTTGTATTAGGAATTTACATTTTCTGGTACCACACTAAACAGCTGCAACTCTTGATATTAGCTCTTTAAATTTTATAGAGAACTATAAATTGAATCTCACCACTTTTTACTTTGGTCATCAACAGACTTTACTTCAGTGTGCTCACCAAGGTCTTCATCTCTGTGAAAGAAAGAAAGACCTCAGAGTTAATCAAATTATTTGATTCAGCCTAAACATATTAAATGGGTTGAATTATTTATGGTGAAGAAGAAAAAAGTTATACACATTTCACAAGGAAGATTCCTGAATACACTGAGTATGTATCACAGTTGTTTCATGTCATAAGTGTTTCGTTAGTTATGAGTTAAGAATTAGCAATCCAAATCTCAATATTTTTCAGTTTCTGTCCAGTATGACACTACAAAAGAATGACAAACTATGCAAAAATGCTAAGTTCATTGTAGTATAATTCAGTTTGGAGTTCAGGGACCTTGGGAGGTCTGTAGTCCAACTGCCTTCTCAAAGCAGAGGTGGGTCTGAGGTCAGACCAGGTTGCTCAGGACTTTTTCTAGTTGGGTCTCGAAAACCTCCAAAAGCAGAGATGGCGCAACCTCTGCAGGCAACCTGCTCCACTGCTGGACAGCCCTCCTTATATCCAGTCTGAATCTCTCTTGTTTCAATTTCTGACCGCTCTGTCGCATTGTGTTGCGTGCTACAGGTGAAGGGCCTGCCTACATCTTCTAAACTGACTATGGGTCCACCATTTTAACTTGATAATATAATTTCATTCAGTACAGGCACCAGCACCAGGAGCTATAGAAATGGCTGCCAAAGTGTGTTATTTGCTTTGTTGTTATATCCAGCCTAGATTCCTCTTACAACTGCTATTATCTACCGTTGTATACAACCTCTAGGACTATATGACCGCATTTATACTAGCAACTCGTAAATCACTGGCTGTAAAAACGCTGACTTCATGTAATAAACTTCATATATTAACATACGCCTTCTATATAATATATTAACATAATTTTACATTAACATATTAAATTATCTGTAATTAAAATAATAATGTTATACATTGAAGAATAGATTAAGATTAAAAAATGCCACACTGATTCTCATTTGAAACTGAATAATGATACTAAGGAAAAAAAGGATTTAAAACATTTATTTATGATATACCTCTTTTGTATTTAAAGGACAATTTTTAGTTTGACCAATCATTTAACGTTAATTTAAAGAACTTTGATGGTCATACACTATTTAGAGTTCCAATAAGATAAAGTCAAGTACTACCTGTGTTTTTTCCACACTGAATTATTTATATTTATTAGCCTGTATTTAATGAGGGATTTTAAGATGTTATAATTCTATGGTTTAAATCAAATAAAAATGTTAATTTTGACTCCTCTAATGATTTTTACAGAACAGAACCTATTAAGACTAATATCAAACCAACCACAAGCATTTTATAGTATATAAGGGAAAGATTATGACAGCCTTGCCTCTTATTTTTCTGATCAGCAGTATTTATTTCAGTAAAATCTTCAAGGTCTTTTGCTCTGAAACAACAAACAAATACAACTGTTAAAATATTACCCCTATCTGGTAAGAGGTAAAATGTAGTAAAAGAAAGAAATATGTTTATGCACACATTTCAAAGGAAAAAAGTAAAATCTTAGTGAAGTTTATGTTTAAAATTTCCAAACTCTTATGTTATTGACCATAATGAAAAATATGGTTACAGTTTTCCACTAGCAAGGTAAAGGTCTGTACAATTAAATCAAAAATATTATCTAGTACAGCCAAGAAACTAAAAAGACTTTATTTAATTATATCAATGGTGTAGTTTAAGATTGTTCTTTGCCAGTGAAGATAATGAAGGAGAAACATGAACTTTTAAATAACATAGTATTAATTTACAAGCTCCAAGCAGCTTAATTCTTGTGTCATTAATTTGCAAAAAATATGTTTTTATTTAAACTAAGAAACTTGTACTTCTTAACATGACACCTGAAAATACATCCAAATGTCCACATATTTCTTGCTTCTGGAATGACAAGAAATTACCTCCATGTATCATCACAGCTAACAACTAAAGCATTGATTATATCTGTACTTATACTGAAAATGCAAGGATCTCACAAAGTTTACATATAAGGAAACATTTTTTTAATTTCGTAAATGCAATTATACTAGTGGCTAGTTTTTCCTCTGGATTATTTTTTTTTAATTGTTTTAAAATTGTTCAGTGAATTAGAGAATGGAATGGCCTATGAAAATTACTCTAACTAATGTCAAAATCCCTGATTCTCTTTAGATAGAAGTAGGGAGCAAAAGCAAAAGGCGAAATTATCTCTGTGAAGCTCACAACTTGATCACTTCAATATGTAATAGGCTTATTAATCGTAAAATTTTGAATGCCTCCTAAAATTCAGTAGTGTCTCAAAATCTTGAACTCTATCCTAATCAACTCTGTGAATTCAAATTTGGAAAAAAATAAGACTCAATTTACAGGTTAGTGCTAAGTATACTTATATACATGTGTATGTATGTATGTACGCATGTAAGTGAGCTTGTCTACTGTAAAACAGATGATCACATTGGCAATGTTTATATGCTGCTACTGTTTAGAACATCATTCTTGAAGTTATATGTAGAATTTTGGTGTTAGGTGTGACAAATATTACATAGCTCTTACTAGCACAGCACCCTGGCAGTTCCTCCCTTTCCATATGCTGCAGGGCTGCTTGTAGACCACAAGAAACTCGGCCTGAAAAACACTGAATAGATGTGCTGTTCCAAAATGAATGCAAGTTCAAGCTGTTCTTTATGGATCACTGCCCTTGTTGACTGAAATGCTTTGTTACACCCTGTTGGGGCAACACTTAGCATCTGTGAGTTCTACAGTATTTTGTTTAATACCCCTTTTCTAACTACATTAAAATCTTTCTTTAATAATTTTACTGAGGAAGTATATAAGGTGTGTATGGAAGCTTGCTATTGATATTACTTGTTCAGCTGATAGTGCATGTGCGAGTTGATTAATCTGTATTTTTATAGTCATCATTCTATATAAAGAATGCTACTTACTAGTACATTTTACAGATTTGCAACATTAACTTTCCTGACATTCTCACAGCTATAAACTACTCACTGCCTTAGAAAAGCAGAGCCTGAGAAACTTTGAAGACTTACGCCTTGTCACTTGTGAAAGAACTTGGATTCACTTTGATGAGGTTGTCGAGATCTTGGTTCCTTTAGACACAACAAAAAAAAGATCAAATCACGATTATTATAGCCAGTTGTCAATTAGCCAACTTAAATACTCACTTAAAAAGAAATTGTAATCGACACATTCTTTATGAAAGACAAAATCAAACTGATGAAAAGTCAAAGCATACATAATTTTAGTAATTCAAATATATTGATAGACACAGCCATATGCCCCGCATATGCACATATGCACGCATATGCCCCAGGACAAGGGGCAATGGGCACAAACTGAGGCACAGGAAGTTCCGTCTGAACATGAGGAAGAACTTCTTCCCTCTGAGGGTGACGGAGCCCTGGAACAGGCTGCCCAGGGAGGTTGTGGAGTCTCCTTCTCTGGAGATATTCAAGACC
>Ga0181612_118234_pt1 | contig 16522 bp, 10 predicted proteins | sample HoacroProtozoa21_FD_119630 | JGI IMG/M metagenome (GOLD analysis project Ga0181612, IMG submission 119630) | Hoatzin crop microbial communities from Cojedes, Venezuel. Combined Assembly of Gp0051906, Gp0051904, Gp0051908
ATTCACAAGAATTCACAAAAACGTCGTAACAGTCTTACAATGAGAAAATAAACTCATCCCAATCTTTGCTGCCCCCCGAACCTTTTCCAAAGGTCTTTTCATATAGTCTTTTCCTCGAATTTGCAATGGAATTGGTGCTGCGCCCCATGATGTTTGCTATTTCTGAAGGTGAAAAACCCGCTTTTATCAAAAGACAAATCCTATAGTCGTGGGTACTCATTTTCTTCAGAAATTGGCTCAACTTTATTCTGAAGCCAACGAAACTTTCGTTGACTTCGCCATCGAACAGATTCCAATCACGAAATGTGATTGTGTCTTTCCTTAGAGGATTGGCAGCTATTTTTTTAAGTTTCTCATAGATTTCCGACGAATAGAGTTGTCTGAATCCTCTCGAATCTCTCTCCTGTTTGTCGGCATTCGCCGTTTGTTCTTGCTGCAACAATTTTAGTTTGCTTAGGTTTTCTTCGAGGTCAATACGTTTCTGTTTATTCTTGAATAGCAGGATAATCACATAAATCAATACGACAAGACCACCAACAAGAAAATAAAGCATTATGCGCATCCTGTGCTCGGCTTTTAATCTTTCGTCGTTCTGATGGGAATAGTCGTAAAGTGCCTTCATTTTTGCAACGGCCTCCGTTGCCGTTGTGGCGAGTACGGAATCGTTATATTTCTTATAAAGAGCCACTTGCCGATACATTTCGTCGTAGTCGCGTTGCAGATATGCAATCTCAGCCAATTTCTTATGGGCTGCTTCCAGCACAAAGAGCGTCCCGTCATCACCTATCATATTCAAATGGACTTTTGCGGAATCGAGCATATTTTTCTTCAGAAATATATTGGCATACACTTGATGCTTAGATCCTCTATATCCCTTGACATTAACAACAAGACTGTCTGTCTTTGCCAAACATTCCATTGCCTTTTCGTAGTCCCCTAAAGCATCGTAGGAACTGGCCAAATACACCAAAAGCCCTTCCTTCAAGATATCGTCGTTGGAAGATTTCACCATATTGTATGCTTTCGACAGACATTCAATTGCCTGCAAATCTCTGTTCACAGATCTATAAGAGAGGGCTAAATCACGAAGATCGTATGCCATGCTGATAGTGTCGCGGTGTATGCTGTCGCCAGCGTAGGCAATTTTGTATTTTTCTATGGCATATTCGTAAAGACTCTGATCGAAATAGATATATCCCATAGAATAGTTAGCGAGTGATACAAGATGCAGATTATTCTTATCCGCAACTTCTGCGGCCTTGTTGAAATATTCCAGTGCTTGCGGTTCGTCGTGCTTTTCCATGTAGAAGCGTCCGGCATAGAAGTAGGCTTCGGGCAGGAGCCGTTTGTCACGATGGTGCTCGTAGTAATCGATGATGGCAAGGAAAATACTGTCGCTTTTCGGCAGGGGCAGGTAGAGTTTGTCGTCGGCCTTGATGGAAAGTAGCGCGTGGTGCATCTGGTCGGCTTTCGATGCCTTCGCCATCTCCTGTTTCATTCTGGCGAGCATCTGCCGCGCACTGTCGGGGTTGGTGTAACAAAGGCTGTCCGCCACGTCGAACTGCGCGCGGTAGCGTTCTCCGGAGCATCCTGTAAGCAATGCCGCCATGAGAGCGAATAGGATGGCCATACGCTTTGTTGATTCCAACATCATCCAACTTCGTTTCATGCTGCAAAAATAATATTATTTTATCACATTTGCAAGCATTGACCCTCTTTTTTGCATCGGTCAGAGGTTGTCGGCTCCGCACTCGCTGCACTGGCCTTTCTGCCGCATGGGTGCGCCGCAGCGGCCGCAGCGGTAGCGGCAGCGCTAATGAACGATGTAGCGGCGGACGGCAAACACGGCGTAAACGACAAAGAGCAAGTAGCCGACGCTGTAGATGCCGGCGATGCTGAAGATGATATAGTCGAGCGCGCACACTCCGAAGAGGCCGATGAGATAGAGAGTGGCTTCGGCGGGCGTCAGGCAGCGCAACACCTCATAGACGGCGGCTATGGCAACGACTACGGTGGCCCAGACGAGCATCAGGAAGATGGCAAGGGCAAGGGGCATGGCAAAGGGGTTGAGCGAGGGATGATAGTAGAAGTGGCGCCACATCTCGGGGCTGTGGGTCTGCAGGGAGGCATAGCAGAGGGCGGAGAGGGAGACGAGCAGACAGAGCAGGGCGGGATAGAACGAGGGGATGTCGCGGAAGTGGACGATGTGGAAGCCCCGCCGGAGCGAGCGGCGCAGCCAGTAGGCCATCAGTGCCACGACGATGACGGAGAGGAGGAGCAGCAGATGGACATTGGAGAAGGTGTCGATAAACTGGGATATGGGGTCGTCGGGGGCCACCTGGCGGAGCAGCGACCGCTCGCGCAGCCATCCCTGAGTGAGCTGGTCGTGGGCAAGCTTCACCCATACGGAGTCGATGCTGTCGGCCGACTCGGTTTTTATCTCTGCCACGACGAGGCGTCCGCCCCGCTCTACGGGGAGCGTGTCGCCCATGTCGGAGACGAGGAAGAAGGTGTCGCTCCTGACCACGAAGTTGTAGCCCTGAGAGTAGTGGTGGGTGGTGGAAAACGAGATGGAGTCTATCTGCTGCTTCGTCAGGTCCCAGGCGTCGGGCGTGAGCGAGGGCGGCTGGTAGCACGAGGCCAGCATGAGGAGGGCAAGGAGGGCAGTAAGCGTTTTGCGTATCATCAGCCTATCACTTTCATTTCACAATTCTTGCAGTCGAAGTCGAGACGGAATCGGCGTCCGTCGGTCATCACGAGAAAGAGTGGCTCGCGCCACTGTGGTTTGCTTCCGCCATGACGCACGCAGTGGCCGAGCGAATAGCGCAGGCAGTGGCGGCAGCGCATGAGCGTGGCCTCGCCCTGCGGGGGCGTCAGCTCGAAGGCCGACGGCGGCTCGCCGTAGAAGTCGGCGGCCAGCGAGTTGGCTACGTTGAGCGTATAGTCGGCGGCCTGCGGGGCTTGGCGGCGGTGCGGCAGCGGCGGCACAGGAGTACGGGCGACGGACGGCTGCTGCAGCTGGCAGACAAGGCGGCGGCGCATGTCGGCAAGCACACTGTTGGGGATGAAATAGGGGAAATCGTCGGGCAGGCTGACGCCGGCACACTCGAAGCCTGTGCCGCCGAGCTTGCCCAGCTGCTGGACGATGTTGTCGGTCTGCGGCTTCTGCGCCAGCTGCTTCTCCATCTCCACCTCCACGCTGATGTCTCCGGCCGAAAGCCGGAAGCCCTTGTCGGTGGGCTGCAAGTCCATCGTGAGAGGCATCAGCCGCTCTGCCGTAGGCTGCGCCATGAGCCGCTCAAAGTTTGCGTCGTGGTTGCGGTAGAGCGTGGTGCCCACCTTCAGTCCTCGCGGCATCTCGCGCAAGCAGAGCCGTCCGCCTTCCACCTTGTTCACGCGGAAGCCTTGCAGGCGTTTGTCGTCGTCGAAGAAGCAGAGTCCGTCGCCAGCGGCAAAGGTGGTCACTCCCGCCACCGACAGTTGCAGCCCCCTCATCTGCTTCACCTGCCCCACCCTCTGGCCAATGGCCTTTGGCGTGCTGAACGATGCGATGTCGGGTTTGCGGCCGTGCAGGAAATAGTCGGTGAAGCCTCTGTTGAATGTCTTTTCGAGGTCGGGCTGAAATGTGTAGCGGCACCGCCCTGCTGAGACGCGGCGGTAGCGGTCGGGCTGTCGGCCTATCAGCTGGTCGAGCCGCTGGCTGTAGGCCGCCACCACATTCTTCACGTATGCCTCGTCTTTCAGCCGGCCTTCTATCTTGAACGATGTTACTCCGGCCTCCATCATCTCTCCGAGCGAGTCGATGCGGCACATGTCCTTCAGCGAGAGCAGGTGGCGCTGGGTGGCCAGAGTGCGTCCGTCGCTGTCGATTAGGTTGAAGGCCATGCGGCAGAACTGGGCACACTCGCCGCGATTGGCACTCCGGCCGAAGCATCGCTGCGAGGCATAGCATACGCCCGAATAGCTCACGCAGAGAGCGCCATGGACAAAGGCCTCAAGCTCTACATCCGGCACTTCGCGGTGGATTCGGCTTATCTCGTCGAGCGACAGTTCGCGGGCCAGCACCACTCGCGAAAAGCCAGCGTCGCGCAGCCACGCCACCTTTTCGGCGGTGCGGTTGTCGGTCTGGGTGCTGGCGTGGAGCGGCAGGGCGGGGGTCATGCGCAGCAGCGCCATGTCTTGCACGAGCAGCGCGTCGGCTCCCGTCTGCTCAATCTCGCGCAGCAACTGCCGGCTCTCCTCCAGCTCGCTGTCGAAAATTATGGTGTTGAGCGTAACATAGACCTTTGCCCTGAAGCGGTGGGCATAGCGGCAAAGGGCGGCAATGTCGTCGATGCTGTTGGTTGCCGCTGCCCTTGCCCCGAATTTCGGCGCTCCGATATATACGGCATCGGCGCCGTGGTCGATGGCGGCCATTCCGCAGGCAAGATTCTTGGCAGGAGCCAGCAGTTCGATATCGCGCATCTATTCTATCTTGTTGATGTCGTAGGGGGTCTCCTGATATACGTAGTAGTTTATCCAGTTGCTGAACATCAGGTTGGCGTGGGCGCGCCACGTGACGACGGGCGGGTTCTGCGGATTGTCGTCAAGATAATAGTTGACGGGCATGTCAACGTCGTCGCGCTTGCCCATGTCGCGCTTGTACTCCTTGTCGAGCGTGTCGGGCGAATATTCCAAGTGGCCTGTTATGAAAAACTCTCTTCCTCCGCGTGCCATCACCATGCTCACTCCGCTTTCGGGCGACTGGGCCAGCAGCGTGAGTGCCGGGCAGGCCTCGATGTCGGCACGCCTTATCTCGGTGTGGCGGCTGTGGGGCATCATGAAGAAGTCGTCGAAGCCTCTGAATATGGGCAGGCGCGGCAAGAGGGGCTTCTGGCGGAAGATGCCGAACATCTTCTTCTGCAACGGATATTTCGGTATGCCGTAGTGATAATATAGTCCGGCCTGCGCTGCCCAGCAGATGTAGAGGGTGCTGGTTACGTGGGTCTTCGCCCAGCTGAAGATGGTTTTCATCTCGTCCCAATAGCTCACCTCCTCGAAGTCGTAGTTCTCTATCGGCGCACCGGTGATGATCATTCCGTCGAACTTCTGCTGGCTGAGCGTCTCGAAGTCTTTGTAGAACATCATCATGTGCTCTATCGGCGTGTTCTTCGGGTTGTGGCTTTTCAGCTTCATGAAGTAGATTTCCATCTGTAGGGGCGTATTGGAGAGCAGTCGGATGAGGTCGGTCTCTGTGGTGATTTTCAGCGGCATAAGGTTGAGAATGACCAACTTCAGGGGTCGGATGTCTTGCGATGTAGCCCGCGAATTGTCCATCACGAAGATGTTTTCGCCTTTCAGCAGCTCTATTGCGGGCAGTTTGTCGGGAAGTCTTAACGGCATTGTCTGTCTGTGCTAAACGTGTGTGTGTTTACTCTGTCTTTTCGGTGATTGTCACGAGACATGCCGAGATGTTGTCGTAGCCTCCCAGCTCGTTGGCGGCTCGCGCCAGGTCGTCGGCCGTGCCGCCCTTGTTTATCAGATCTACTATCTCTGAATCGAGCATCATGTCGGTGAGTCCGTCGGAGCAGAGCAGGTAGATGTCGTCTATCTCCACGTCGGGAATGTTCACGAGGTCAACGTATGAGTCGGGGCAGCATCCTCCTATGCAGTTCAGCAGCACGTTGGAGTCGCTGCGCAGTCCGGTGAGCATGTCGAGCGAGTGGTCGCGCGTCATCTGCTCCATCTTTCCTCTGCGTATGCGGTAGAGCCGGCTGTCGCCGCAGTTCACCCAGTAGCACTTCTCGTTGTATGCCAGAAATGCCACGAGCGTGGTGCCCATGCCCTTCAGGTTGAAATGCTCGCTGCCCTTGCCGTTGATAGAGCGGTTTACCGATGCCATCCAAGTGAAGAATCGGTCGATCAGTCCGTCCTCGTCGAGGTCGTCAGGAATGTCGTAGAAGAAGGTGTCGAGGTCGCGTAGCATCATTTCGCTTGCCACCTCGCCTCCGTTGTGTCCTCCCATGCCGTCGGCCAGCGCGATGATGTAGCGTTCTTTTCCTTCCACAGAGGCCGACTTTCTGAGAGTGTCATTGCGCAGCGTCTCGTGTCCGGCGAGAATCATGTCCTCGTTGTTTTCCCTGACCCGTCCTACCACGCTGGTTGCCTCGATGACCATTTCCATTTTTTTCATTTTACACTCGCTTGTAGGTTAATGTTTGCTATTGTTACCACGTCGCCGTCCTTGATTGGCGTTGGTGCTTCGGGCTGGATGGGGCGCTGGTTGAGCTTGGTGCCGTTTGACGAGTTTTTGTCAACGATGCACCATCCTGTCCTTGCTGAATAGAGCAGCTGCGCATGTACGCCCGATACATACATGCTCTGCTCGAAATATTGCCGGTAAGGGCCTTGCCTCCGGCCGATGATAGCTCCGTTGGTGGCTGTGATCCTTATGTTGAGACTTCCGTTGTAGAGCGTCAGCACCGGTATGCCTGCCGCCACCGACGTGGGGATGGTTGTTGCCACCTCAGTGCGGTTTAGCACGCTTTTCTTCATCTCTTCAGGACTGAGCATCAGTCCTCCGCAGTGGGTGCAGCGGCGTCCGAGTCCCACTTGACCGCAGCGGTTGCAGAAGAGCAGAGCCTGCCCGCACTGGTCGCAGTAGTGGGAGTCGTCGTCTATCTTTTCCTTGCAATTTGGACAAATAATCATGTGTTTGTTCCTCTCAACGTCAACTTTGAATGTTCGGGATGTCGTCGGGCGTGATGGTCTGGAAGGCCTCCTTCGTGAGTTGTTCCGCCGGTTGGTTGCTCAGCCGCATCGACAGGTTCTGCACCGTCTCGTCGAGCAGTTTGCGCATTTCGCGGGCATTGCCGAAGTTGGCGTCTTTTCTCATCACTTTCTGACAAATCAGTCCCATCAGTTTCATCTCCGCCTCGGAGGTGAGCGTATAGTTTTCTTTTGCCGCCATAATCTTGAAGATAGACAGCAGCTCGTCCTCGTTGTAGTCTTCTATGTGGAGCGTGTGGGTGAATCGGCTCGCCAGTCCCGGATTGGTCTGCATGAAGCGTTCCATCTCCTCCTGATAGCCAGCCGCCACGACCACCAGTTTGCCGCGGTCGTCCTCCATGCGCTTCATCAGCGTCTCGATGGCTTCGCGGCCGTATTGGTCGTCGCCCTCGCTCAGCGTGTAGGCCTCGTCGATGAAGAGTATGCCTCCGAGAGCCTTGTCCACCATATTGTTTACTATCTTCGGGGTCTCTCCGAGATATTTCCCCACGAGTGTGGCTCGGCTGGCCTCCACCACCCTGCTTGTGGGCAGGATGCCCATAGAGTGGAGTATTTCGCCCATCTTGCGGGCAATGGTTGTCTTGCCAGTGCCTGGATTGCCGGTCAGCACGAAGTTCATCGCCATGAGCGTTGCCTTGCCGGCTCCCATGGCCTGCCTCTGCTTGAGGAACATCTGCTGTACGGCCAGACGGCGGAGGGCATTCTTCACCGAGCGCATTCCCACCAGGCTGTCGAGGTCGTTTAGCACCTCCTCCAACGGACGTGCCTCTGCCTCTTCCTCGACAGGCAGGTCGGCGGCGGTGATGGCAAACATGTCGGTTTCGGTGAGCGAGGGGTCGCCCATCATCTTTACAAGGCGCGAGCTCTGCCGTTCCACCGCCTCGTCGAACAGCTTGCGGGCCACGCGGGCGTTGCCGAAGTTCTTGTCCTTGCGCAGGCACACCGACTCCATCATACGTCCGACGGATGCCTGAGCCTTATCGTCGAGCGTGAAGTTCTTTTGCGTGGCAAGATTGACGAATATCTGGGTGAGCTCTTCGGCCGAATAGTCCTCGAAATGTATGGTCTCGGTGAAGCGGCTCTTCAGTCCGGGATTGCTGTCGATGAAGTCGTGCATCTCGTTAGTATATCCAGCCACGATGCATACGAAGCGTCCGCGATCATCCTCCATGCGCTTGAGCAGCGTGTCGATGGCCTCCTTTCCAAACGAGTCGGCCTCGCCCTGCTTGAGCGTGTAGGCCTCGTCGATGAACAGCACGCCGCCCATGGCCTGGTCTATCAGCTGGTTGGTCTTGATGGCTGTCTGGCCGGAGAATCCTGCCACGAGTTTCGAGCGGTCGGCCTCGACGAGTTGTCCCTTTGCCACCACGCCGAGCATCTTCAGCACTTCGGCCATGATGCGTGCGACGGTGGTCTTGCCGGTGCCTGGATTGCCGGTGAAGACGTAGTGGCGGGCCAGCGACGTGGCCTTCTCGCCGCGCTTTATCTGCATATTGATGAGCGTGGCGATATTGCTGATTTCCTTCTTCACCGAATCCAGTCCTACCAGTCCGTCGAGCTTGGAAAGCACCTCATTGTAGTCAACGCTCTTCTGCTCCTCGAAAGGTATGTCGGCATCGGTTATGGTGACAATCTCCTCATTGCTCATCTCGGCCATGTTGCCCCGCTGCAAGCGCTCGGCCTGCATGGTGCTGATGCGGTCGAGCAGTTGGCGCATGGTGCGGCCGTTGGCAAAGGTCTTGTCGCGCGAGGCGTAGATGGTGTCGATGCACTTCTTCGTCTTTTCCACCGCCTCGTCGGTGAACTTGTACTTGCGCTCGGCCGCCATCGAAAGGAGGATTTGCAGCAGTTCTGCTGGCTTATAGTCGTCGATGTTGAGGAAATAGCTGAAACGGCTTCTGAAGCCTGGATTCACTCGGAAGAGATTGTCCATCTCCATGCGGTAGCCGGCGGCAATGACGACAAACTTTCCTCTGTCGTCTTCCATTCGCTTCATGAGCGTCTCCAGAGCCTGTGCGCCCTGATTGTCGCGTGCTCCCGAATCGCTTACGGGAGCCAGAGTGTAGGCCTCATCGACAAAGAGTATGCCGCCCATTGCCTTGTCAACCAACTGGTTGACCAGCCGCGGCGTCTCGCCCTGATAAGGACTGACCATCTGCGAGCGGTCAACCTCTACCACATGGCCTGAATCGAGATAGCCGATGGCAGCGAGAATTTCGCCCAACTTGCGGGCAATGGTTGTCTTGCCGGTGCCTGGATTGCCGGTCAGCGCGATGTGGAGAGCCATCTTGTCTTGCTCGCCAAGTCCGCGCTGCTGCCGCTCCACATTGTTCTTCACCGACATGGCAATGTCTTTCACGGCACGCTTCACCTCGTCCATACCTATGTATGCGTCGAGGTCGGAGAGTATCTGCTCGGTGGTGCGCTCCTCCGGCACATAGCCAACAATGTCGCCTTGCTCGATGGTGGAGGCTTCGGCACCGCGGCTGATGAACTGCGTGAAGATGTCTTCCGCCTCCTTCTCAGCCTCATGACCATAGCCGAAAGTGTCGTCTTTCGTCTTCAGGCGATATTTGAACAAGCGGCGCAACTGGGCGTCGGCCTCGTCGGTGAAGTTGGAAATGCTGTATTTCGACTCCAGCGTCTGCTTGCAGATATCGGTGAGCTGGCGATAGTTGGGCGTGGGCAGGCGGAAGATGTATCTGAAGCGGTTGACCACAGCGGGATTGCTCTCCAAAAAGTCCTCCAAGCCCTTAGGCAGTCCGGCCATCACCACTATCGGCCCGTCGCTCCACGAGTCCATCTCGACAAAGAGCTTGTCGAGCGGGTTCACCTCGCTGGAATATTTGTCGGGCAAAAGCTTCTGCACGTTGTCGAAGAAGAGTATGCCGTCTTTGGCCTTCTTCACATTCTCGTCCCACTTATCGACGAAGCGGTTGTAATCTACGGCGCTGACCACAGTGAGTTTCGACTTGGGGATGATGCCATGGGCAAAGAAATAGTCGCGCATGGCGTTGGCAAGGAGCGACTTTCCCGTACCCGTCTCGCCGATGATGATGGCATTGACGCGCAGACGCACGCCGCCCATCTCCTTGCGCCGTTCAAGGAAGGTGTAGGAATCGACGATGGTGCGCAGCTGCTTCTTCACGTCGTCTAGCCCGACGATGCCGTCGAGAGCCCCGCTATGCGCCATCGGCTTGCCGCACCACTTGCAGTATTTGGCTTCTTTTCTGTTTTCCTTATGACAATGTTCGCACTGCATGACAAACTACCTCGCACTACATGAAATTGGCGATGCAGATTTCGGCCACAAGAATGCCGAAGAGCACGCTCCACGTGATGAAGTGAACCGACGACTCGCCAGCCATTGAATCCACATGGTCGGTTATCTCGTCGAGCACACCGAACTTGCTACCTTTATAGGTGTATGATTTCGACTTGAAAGTGTAATACAGCGGCTCCATGATTTCCGTCTTCACGTCGTCGTCGAGTGCCTCGTCAACCAGACGTTTGGCATCGCCGCTGTCGGTCTTCACACTCGTAAAGCGGCAGATGGCCAGATAGATGAGCGACAGCACGACAAGGCATGGGGTAAACATCTTCGGCCAGACGGTGTTGACATTTATCAGAATAAAGGCGGGAATGAATGCGGAGAGGAAACCGAGCATCGCCAGGAGGAGCGACAACGTGAAGTTGTAGCCCTGGAAATAGGCGCGCGTGCCTGCCACTATCGCGCTTCCTACGCCAAGCGGCAATACCATGTAGAGGAAGCGGTTGTAGAAAAGTTCCTGCTTGCTGTGAATGCCGACGAAGATGACTAGCACAATCCAGAGGATGGCGAGCGCATAGCACACGTAGCTCCACGCCAGCTCGGTGCTCTTCACCTTTGCCCACCGCTTCTTTGTGGCCTTTATCTTGGCGGCAGTGGTGGCACGGGCGGCAGTGAAACGCTTGAAATACTTGAAGCTGGGGTCGAAATTGCCCACCTCCTCAAGCCACTTCACCAACGACTGCTCATAGCTGTATGGCTCGGCAAAATCTTCATCAGGATTCTCGTGGTGGAAGAGCGTGAGCCACTGGCTGAAGCTGCCCTCCTTAATCTCGTGGAGCACCTTCGAGCGCATACGGTTGTTGGCTTCGGAAGGATTGGAGAGCAGCGTGCCGTCGTCGAGCCGATAGCAGGGGTTGCCGCCTATCATCTTGCAGAAGCGGTAGGCCGCCGTGCGAAGGTCGTAGGCTCCGAGCCGCTCCTTGTTCTCCTTGCTCTGCATGTCGAAGCAGCTGCGCTGGCTTTCGGCACACTCTGCCCATCCGTGCAACTGGGCATAGAAGGCCAGGCGTCCGCTCAGATTGCTGTAATCGCTGATGAGCTGGGCAAACTTTTCGTCGCTGACCGACTGCCACTCCATGAGTTGCTCGCTGAGCAGATGGCCCACCTTTTCGGGTGTGTCGGCATGGCGCAAGTCGAATGCCGACTCGCGGTCTATGTTGTAGAGGGTGATATAAGCGAAGCCGCGGCTGCCGTCGTTCATCGATTGCAGAATGCGCAGCGACTCTTGCGCCATCTCGTCGCAGTGGGTGTACATCCACGACTCCAAGCGACCGTCTATCAGACTGTTCCACTCGTCGTCGGTGCAAGTGCCGGTGCCAAAGGCTGCTACAATATCCTTCACTGTATTGGCACCGAAACGGCTCAGGAACGGCACGTCGGCGTCGATTTCGAAGACAGTACGCAGAACGGCGAGGCGACCTTTTTCCTTGTCGCCGTTGGCCTTTGCGAAATATTCGCGGATGCGGTGGATGTCGCAGTTGGTATGGCTCTCAAGATACAGGAAGAGCGAATTGTCGGGACGTGTGAGCGACACCGCATACTCCTCGATATAACTGAGCATCGAGATTGCCACCGAATGGATGTCGGTGCAGCGGTTGCCGTGCAGGTCGCGATAAGGGTAAGTGGGGTCGAGAGTGTATATGGCCGAGAGCATTCCGGCGTCTTGATTGGCCGGATAGCGGTTGTTGACGATGTTGCTTATCTCGGTGCTCAGCTTGCCGTTGCCGCACTCGTCGAGCCATTTGCTCACCGTATGGGTGTAGAGATAGCGGCGGCCCAGCTGGGCGTTGTCCACCATGAGAGCCGCCAGCTGTTCGGCATTGGAGGCGATGAGGTTGCGCTCAGGATCGAACACGAACTTCTTGTAGCGCAGGAAAGGCGAGGCGATATCGACCTTCGGACTCTCGCCCTGGAACCAGCGCTCCACCTCTTTGAATCCCCAGCGAGTCTCCGGATTGACCGTCGTGAGTCCCATCACCACCATCTTCACCCGCTCAGGCAGCTCGTCGATGCGGGGCAGCCGTCCCTCGTTTTTCTGCCGCGTCATCATGCGCTCGTTGCTTCCGAAGGGATTTTCGCCCAGCCAGAGCGTCATGAGTGTGATGCCGAGAGAATAGAAGTCGGCCTTTGGAGTGATTTCCACCTCGCCGTCAATCACATCGACATACATCTCTGGAGAGGCATAGAGCGGCGTGCGCGCTTGGGTGGTGCGGTGAGGCTGTCCGTCGTCTTCAAGTATCGACGAGATGCCAAAGTCGCCTAAAGCCAGCTGCGTGTGCTCCTTGTCGCGGAAGAAGAAGTTTTCCGGCTTCACGTCCTTGTGGATGATGTTGTCGTTGTGGATAAAGGCCAGCGAGGCAGCGGCTTGCAGTGCTATGCGCCTGAAGCGGTTGATGTCCTGCATGATGCGTATGTCTTCGAGCGTTCCGCCGTACATAAATTCCATCAGCTCGTAGTCGCGCTGTTCGCCATCGACGTAGGTGAAACCGAAGTCGAAGTATTTCACAATCATCTCAAAACTCAGGTTGACCAGTTTCTTGGCCATTTCCCTGTTCTGCTTCACTCCGGCGTAGAAGAGCTTGAGGGCGTAGTCCTTGCCGTCCTTGCGCACGAGATAGACCTGTGCCTCTCCCGAATTCGACGAGAGACAGCGCACATTCTCGTAGTGCTTGCCCTTCAGCACAAAGTCGTTCACTGTGTTTTCCGTCTCGGCAGGCTTGGCGGCATCGGGACGAATGGTGCCCGAGCCCTGTCGCGTGGCCTGCGTGCGTACTGTTGCGGAAGGCTGTGTGGCGTTGGGGCGGATGGTGGCCATGTCGGCACGCATCGTGCGCTCCACTACGGCCGAAGCATTGCGGTCGTTGAGCACCGAAGTGTTTCTGATAGTTTTCTTATAATCGTCGTGCATCTTTTTGTCGCATTATTTATCGTCGGTAATTGTGGTATCGGCTCCGAGCATCACCCAGTGTCCGCCCATCTGCGGCTTGGCGCAGGCGCAGGGCGAGCTGTGCAGGGCGTGCTTCCAGTTGCACTCCCATGCCACGCGCACCCCTTGCGGTTTGGTGGCCATAGCGTAGTTTCTCACTTTGGCCGGTTTCTTCTGTGCCGGAGCGGCAAGTTTGTCGAGCATGGCCGTCAGTTCCTTCAGCTTGTAGTCGTGCAGCGATGCCAGCTCTTTTGCGTTCATGCGCGGGGCTGTTTCGCGCTTCACCTCCGGCTGCTTCTCGCCCCGGTCTTTGGCCAGAGCTTGCAGCACTCGCTGACGGATGTCCTCAGCACGCTTCTCGCGCTGGCGGTCGGTCTCGTCGGTATAGGCAATGGTGTTGTTTATTCTCGCAAGCTCGTCGCATGCTTGCAGCATCTCCATATAGTCGGGGTCGCTCTGCACTGCCTTCATCAGTTCGACGGCGTCGGCGGTGAGCGGTTCGCCGCAGGTGCGGCAGAAGGCGAAGTCGTTGAGAGTGTGGCAGCGGGGACACACGATGCCTCCCTTTGGTGAACCGCACTCAGGGCAATAGGTCTCGCCGCCCGTAAGCTTGCTTCCGCAGAACGAGCACACGTCGGGGCGGATGTAGTGGTGGCAATGCTCGCAATAGTCGGTGTCGCTGTCGATGGCGGCTCCGCAGTTGGGGCACTGCTCCACGTGCAGCGGCTCGCCACAGTTGGCGCAGAAACCGGCTTCAGCCTCGTTCTCTGCTCCGCAGTGAGGGCATACTACGTGGTCGTCGTGGTGAATTTGTTGTTGTTTTTTCGTCTGCTTGGCACTCTTTTGCGGTGCTTCCGGCCGCATGGTGCGCTGCAGCTCTCTTTCGTCGTGGGTATGGCCTGTTTGTTCCATAAACGGTTCACATTTTTAAAATTCTCTGCAAATTTAGTAAAAATAATCTATATACCACTTATAAAAAGGCGGAAATTTTCATTCCGATGCCTTTTTGGGGCATATTTTGCCTTCCGAAGCGTCGATTTCCAACAATTCTGATGGCTTTTCAATAAATCGGCTGGCTCCATGAGCAATCAGGAAGTCGCGGTCGCGGAATCCCCAAAGCACGCTGACGCATGGCAGACCGCTGTTGCGTGCCGTTGCCACATCGACATCGCTGTCGCCCACATAGACGGCACTCTCCTTGCCGACGCCCAACTGACGGAGCGCCTCCACGACGGTGTCGGGGGCTGGCTTGCGGCGGATGTCGGCACGCTCGCCGATGGCCACCTCTACGGTGTCGGCGAAGAAGTGGTGGCAGAGTTCTTGCGTGGCAGCGTAGAACTTGTTGCTCACCACAGCGATGCGGCGGTTGCGGCGGCGCAGTTCGGCCAGCATCTCAGGCACGCCGTCGTAGGGCCGCGTGGTGTCGAGACTGTGCTCCATGTAGTAGCGGCGAAACTCGGCAAAGGTCTCCTCAAAGCGAGGGTTCGCCTCGCCGTCGGGCACGGCGCGCTCTATCAGTTTTCTGACGCCGTTGCCCACAAAACGTCTCACCTCGTCGATGCTGTGCTCGGGAAAGCCTGCGAAGCGCATGGCATGGTTGGTACTCTCCGCCAGGTCGCCGAGAGTGTTGAGCAGCGTCCCGTCGAGGTCGAAAATGTATGTGTTCATCATTCTTTTTATCTTCGGCTGCGCTCTATCATGGTGCGCAGTTTCTGGTTAAATTTGTTTTCGCCCAAAAGTTGCTCTATCGTGAGATGCATCCGGTAGCGCCAGTGGTTGTAGGGGTCTGAAGGCACGTTGATGCGCTCCTCGTATGGATGTTTTCGGCGCAAGGCGGCGTCGGTGGCAAGCCAGTCTTGCAGCGAAATCAGGCAGAGCATAGAGGGACCGTAGAGATGGCGCGCCACAATCTGCTCGGCCAAGTGGGCGGGCAACTGCCGCGGAGCGCGCCCCTCCTTCTGGAGCATCGTGGTGTAGTAGCGCTGGGTGCGCTCAGCACTCTCCTCCCACCAAAGGCGAAGCGGCGGCATGTCGTGGGTGGAGATGGTGGCCACGCTGCGGTACGGATAGCCGTCGATGTGGGCAAACTCAAAGCCGCTCTGCTTGGGCATACTCTGAATTTCGAGCGTCAGGATGCGCAGAGCGTCAAGCACACCGCCCACGCAGTCGGGCAACATTCCGAGATCTTCGCCGCAGACGAGCATACGGCAACCCTCCAAGACCATTGGAAGTTTCCTGAGCGCCTGCTGGGCCCAGAAGTAGTTGTGACGCTCGTAGAAGTAGTTGTTGTAGATGCGCATAAAGGCATCCTTGTCCTCCGGCGAGAGAGCTTCATAGACGGGCTCGTTATAGACGCCCACACGGGGGTGGAACATGTCGGGCTGGCGTGGGTCTTCCACAAACAGAACATTGGCAACCAACTGATACAGCGCGTCGCGAATCCAGATGCTGTTCTCGTCGTTTTTCCCGCTGAAATAGGCTTCCACCCGCCGTTGCGTGGAAAATTCAGGGCGGAGCGAGTAGAGATTGTAGGCCTTGCGCTCCAGAAAATTGTCGCGCACATAGCCGGCATGGATGCCGAACAACCGGTCGACCACCCGGTCGTTGATGAACGGCTTGGTCATCAGCTCGCGACGGAAAGTGAGTCCGAAGTAGGCTATCTCGTCGGCACTCAGCGGAAGCGCCGGTGAGAAGTGGCCCAGCACACCGCTGATGGCGTCTGACGGTATCTCCCAAATTCGGAAGAAGCCTAGCACGTGGTCGATGCGGAAAGCGTCGAAGCAACGCTGCATCACGCTCAGACGGTCGCGCCACCACTGGCATCCGTCGGCCATCAGAGCATCCCAGTTGTAGGTGGGAAATCCCCAGTTCTGACCGTTGCGCGAAAAGGCGTCGGGCGGGGCTCCTGTCTGCATGTTTGTAAAGAAATAGTCGGGATGCAAGCGCACCTCCATGCTGTCGGAGTTCACTCCGATGGGTATGTCGCCTTTCAGTGCAATGCCCTTGCTGTGGGCATAGTCGGAAGCCACCTTCAGCTGCCGGAACAGATGGTATTGCACGAAGAAATAGAAGGGGTCGGAAAATGGCTTTAGCCACGACTCGTTTTCTTCGAAAAAGGCTTTATATTCAGCCGATGCGAGCGTTGCCTCCCCTTGCTCCTCGAAGAGTTCCTTCAGATAGGCCGTCTTCACTCGCTCCACAGCCTCGTAGTCGCTGTCGGCCAGCGCGTTGAGCTCGCGCTGCTGACGGCGGTAGTGGGTCATGCGCCGCTTGTCCTTCAGCGTGCCGGCCGCCTCAAGGTCGATGTAGAGTGGGTGGATGGCGAAGCACGACATTATGTTGTAAGGATAGCTGTCGCTCCATCGGTGGCTGCACGTAGTGTCGTTTATCGGCAGAAGTTGTATCATCTTCATGCCTGTGGCGGCGACCCAGGCAACGAAGCGCCGCAAGTCGCCCATGGCGCCAACGCCGTATGACCGCCCGCTGCGCAGCGAGGA
>Ga0181612_155127_pt1 | contig 16522 bp, 10 predicted proteins | sample HoacroProtozoa21_FD_119630 | JGI IMG/M metagenome (GOLD analysis project Ga0181612, IMG submission 119630) | Hoatzin crop microbial communities from Cojedes, Venezuel. Combined Assembly of Gp0051906, Gp0051904, Gp0051908
AACTTAAATTGTCTTAAATTCTACTCTTTAGAATCTTTCTAAGGTTGTTTCACTGTTCAGTTATCAAGGTGCTTCGCCGTCAGGCGACAACTCTGATAGATTATCACATCTTGAGGTGTCATGTCAACAGCTTTTTTGAAATATTTTGAATCTCTTCAAAATGAATGGCCGGCCCATGAGGGTCAGCCACATAATAGTATCATTTCAATTTTACGGTGTCAACAGATTTTTCGCGGAATTTCACGGTTCACAATTTTTTCACAGAGAGCCATCTGTCTGCATCAGAGTGCTTTCCAGAAAGGTTCCCACGAAGTTATGATTATACATATATGTAAGAAGAGCATTGCTTTGAATCTCTGCCACAAAGTCCTCTCCCACAGGAAGGGCGGCAATGGCAGAAATACCGTAAAGAAGAAGCTCCGCAATAATCAGGCCTTCCACCAGCCCCAGCACAAAGCCGGAAACCTTACTGGCGTGGCGGATTCCCCGGTGCTGCAAAATCACTTTAAGAATCAGGGATGCCACAGCTACAATAATAAGGGCTAAAAGGGCCGTCACCACATAGGACAGAATATACATAGCATGCCGAGCCACCTGATCTCCCACCTTGTCCGCAATGTTCTGCTTCACCTCATCAAGCTTTTCGTTGGCAGACTCTGCCAGCTCGTTAGCCTTCTCCTTGTATGCCTTTTCCACACTTTCAATAATCTCGCCAAGTGCCGCCTGAATATAAGTAGGAAGATTCCACTCCGTAAGATCCTCATCCTCCAGGTCGTCGATTTTTGCCACATCGGCCATTTCATCCATGACCCGGTCGGCTGCGGCCTGGGAAATAGATTCCTGCCAGCTGGTTTTTTCAACTAAATATAAATACACCGAGGGCTGCTCCAGCCGCACAAAGATAATGGAAAAAATCAGTGCTGCCACAGTAAAAACCATTCCCAAGAGCCCCCGGAGATATCCCCGGACACCAAAGAATGCCAAAATTCCCAATACTACAAGAAACAAAATACTCATTGGAGTCGAACCTTTTCTATTAAGCCACTTTTGATAAAGATATAATTGGTGCTTCCATCCCAGGGGATAATACTTAGGATTCCCTCCGTAAAGTCATAAGTAAATTTTTTCACACCGTAAATATTATAGAGACTTACCTGCTGGCCATCGGTAAGCAAGATCTCGTTACTGTCTAATATAGAAGCTTCTGTGTAAGAATCCTCCACTTCGGCAGAAAACCGCTTGGTGCCCCGGCAATTATATACCGTAAGGGTCTTAGCACCTTCCTCGGAATCTCCCACAATACACCCAAAGAAATCCCGGTTATAAAAAATCGTACGAATCTCTTCGTCGTAGAAAAGTTCTTTGGTAACCGCAGGCTCGTCTGCGGAAGAAAACAACACAATTTCCCGGTCTCCGAAGGCAATGGCCCGGTCCCCGGATAAAAATGCCACTTCCGGAATCACCATATCCGAATAGGAAAAGGTGGCTACCACATTATCCTCGGCCTCCTGACCTGCTTTTCCGAAATTATAAAACAGCAATTTGCTTTTTACATCGCCATCATTTATATCCACCAGAGAAACCAAAAGCTTCTTGCCATCTGAGGAAATAGCCAGAGATATGGGATAACCCGTATTGGTGGTATGAAGTTCTCCGGAAGCCAGGAGATTACTCTCCAGGTCGTACAAACGAATATAGTGAGCATCACTTTCCCGCATAAGCACCGCCACGGTGCCGCTTTCCGACAGGGTGGCCTGGGTAATGGGAAGAGTGGTTCCTAAGGTGGCGCAGATTCCGGAGGAATCAGCCACCAGCATCTGAGTCCCGCTTTTATCGTATATTAATATGTAACTTCCGGAAATCACCACCCGGGGACTGTCCATTTCGTAGGCCTCCGCCCAAATCAAATCCCCGTCATAATCCGTATAGGTAATGCCGTCCCGGTTGTACGCCAGAAGGTTTTCCTGGAAGTTTAAATATTCCGTCTCTCCGGCGTTTTGAATCTCGGTTTGCTTTTTTACATCGTAAGAGGTAAATCTTCGCAGGGCAAAATATGCCATAAGACCCATAATAAGTGCCACAATAATCAGGCCGATCACTATGTATTTCTTATATGATTTCTTCTGATCCATATGTCCCCCGGTCGGGGACCCGCCCCACCTTTACTTCTAATTGCGGTGAATTCACCACGCTTACTTCTTAGTATGTAAAAATTGCTACGCCATAAGCCGGCAGCGGATAAGCAATGGAATACTCCTTGCCGTCACATTCCTGATGATCCGGCGTATAGCTTACCTTGCGCTTTACGTCGGTTCCGCCGTACTTTTGATCTTCACTGTTTAAAATCAAGCGGTGGCGCTTATTTTCCAAAACACCCACTCTGTAATCGTCATAAGCCATGGGTGTAAAGTTACAAACCACCAAGAGATTTTTCTCGCCGGACTTGGACTTCCGAACAAAACTGAAAATGCTGCGATAAGCATCATTTGCATTGATCCACTCGAAGCCCTGCCAGTTAATATCCTGCTCATAAAATGCCGGATACTTGGTATACAAATGAAGCAAATCCTTCATCCAGTCATTCACACTTCTGTGAAGGGGATTCTCCAGAAGATACCAATCCAGCTCCCGCTTTTCGCTCCACTCCTGAAGCTGGGCAAAATCCTGTCCCATAAACAAAAGCTTCTTGCCGGGATGCGCCATCATAAAGGCATATCCCACTTTCAGGTTCTTAAACTTATCCCCTTCCAGCCCCGGCATTTTATTAATCATCGAGCACTTTAAGTGCACCACCTCGTCATGGGAAAGCACCAGAATATATTTCTCGTACTCGTTATAACTCATGGCAAAGGTCATTTTGTTGTGATTGTCCTTACGGAAGTAAGGATCTAACTTCATGTAATCCAAAAAGTCATGCATCCAGCCCATATTCCATTTATAGGAAAATGCCAGACCGTCGTTTTCCACATCCCCGGTAACTCTGGGCCACGCCGTGGACTCCTCTGCAATCATGACCACGCCTTTATAGCGGCCGGTAATCAAGGTATTAATATGTTTGAAAAACTCAATGGCCTCCAGATTTTCGTTGCCGCCGTAACGGTTGGCAGTCCACTGCCCTCGCTCCTTGCCGTAATCCAGATACAGCATAGATGCCACGGCATCTACCCGAAGACCGTCAATATGATAGGTCTCCACCCAGTTAATGGCGCTGCCGATCAGGAAGTTTTTAACCTCGCTTCTGCCATAATCAAAAATCTTAGTGCCCCACTCAGGATGCTCTCCCTTCTTGGGATCTGCGTACTCATACAAAGGCTGTCCGTCAAAGTTCGCAAGACCATGAGCGTCTCTGGGGAAATGAGCGGGAACCCAGTCCAAAATAACGCCGATGCCCTTCTTATGAAGGTAATTAATGAGATACATAAAATCCTTGGGACTTCCGTACCGGGACGTGGGTGCATAATAACCCGTTACCTGGTATCCCCAGGAACCGTCGAAGGGATATTCGGAAATTCCCATAAGCTCCACGTGGGTATACCCCATTTCGGAAACATAGTCACCCAAAGCCTTGGCAAATTCCTTATAGGTATAAAAGCCATCGTCGTTCCGTCCGGGATGACGCATCCAGGATCCGGGATGAACCTCATAAATACTCATGGGCTGCTCATAATAAGGCTGGGCAGTCTCACGCTTTTTAATCCAGGCACCATCGGTCCACTTAAATCCCTCGGTGCTTCCTACCCGGGAAGCGGTGCCGGGACGAAGTTCTGCAGTGCAGGCATAAGGATCTGCCTTATAGCACTTCTTACCGTCATTGGTATAAATCAAGTACTTATACAGAGCGCCTTCTTTTACGCCGGGGATGAACAGTTCGTAAATCCCCATATCCGTGGGCGTCAGTCGCTCCATCATATGAGACGTCTCGTTCCAGTCGTTAAAATCTCCGATAACAGCTACTGCTGCGGCATGAGGCGCCCAGACATCGAAGAAAACGCCCTTGTTGCCGTCGTTTTCCGCCTCATGGGCACCCATTTTACGAAAAATATCGTAGTGAGTAGCCTGTCCGAATAAATACATGTCCAGCTCTGTAAAGTTTCTCATTTTATACCCCCTTAATGCTCCAGAAAATGCTTCTCGTGAAGAATGAGGTTTCCCTCATCATCGTACTTCCGACCGCCGAAGCGGGGGAAGAAGCCTTTTCTTTCTGCGTTATCTATTGCCTCGTCAACGATTTCCTTTACCTCTGTGATATAGGTAGGCTTTTCCAGTGTGGAGATCATATTGATCCGGTCATAGAGGGCCAGCACTCCCATATCATCAATGACATATCCCATGTCTAATGCGTAAGTCTTGCCGAAATTTACCAATTCATCGATGGTTAAAATAGGAATTACCACCTTCTCGGTAAACTTGGACATAAACTCGCCGCTTAAGGAATTCAACCGGTCAATGCCTACCCGGCTGTCTTCCAGGATTACTAAAATTCCGGACGGGTCCGAATTCATAAGAAGAGACAAAGTAACCAACGTCTCCCGATTCATATTCCCGGCATTTTCAATAATCAAACAGCCTCCCTGAATCCGGGAAAACAGCTTCTGAATATCCTTGTCGTTTAAGTTCTCACCGTCAATTTTACCCACGTTTCCTTCCGGCTTGCCGATTTCTTTCTGAAGAACCTTAATCAGATTGGTGGCAAGCGTGGTCTTACCGCTGCCCCGGCCGCCTTGAATAATAATATTTCCGGTGGAGGAATTCTCCGTGCGGCTCAAACGCTCTCTGGCGCCTACCAGCACCTGGCAAAGGGACTGCTCCATACCGGCAATGGGCGTGAAGTAGGTAAACATTTCCCGTTCCTGCTCTGTAAGCTCCGTCTGGATATCCGCGTCTTCCGTGGCATCCACCTGAATGCTGTCGGCAATTTCATCCTCTGTGGGCTGCAGAGATTTCTTGGCTTCTTCTTCGATGTATTTCTCAATGTCGCCAAACTCTTTACTTAAATCAATGGTTCCGGACAGATCCACATCGCTGTCGGGATCCCGGTCGGGACGAGCCTCTCTGGGCTCTTTCTTTTCCTGGTTCTCCCGCATAATGTCAGAAACCGCATTGGCCAGAATCTGACTCTCATCCAGATCATCATCCTCAGAGTCTTCGTCGTCGGTTTCTTCCATGTCCTCTTCGTCAGATTCTTCCATATCTTCTTCGTCGGAATCCTCTGCAGCATCTTTCACATCACCTTCGTTGAAAGTTTCCTCAGTATCTTCCGTGCCGTTATCCTCAGAGTCTTCCCGGATGTCCTCCATGGTATCTTGGTCTGACTCCTCCATGTCGTCATCATCGTACACCTCAGCGGCGCCTTCAGGAGTCTCCTCCTTGTCGACCATGTCTAAATTCTCTTGAGCGTCTTCGTCGCCGAAGTTTTCGCCATCTGGTTCTCCTTCCGCTTCTGCCGCCTCAACAGACTCGGGCTCATCCTCTGTCAATTCGGAAAACTCCTCATCAACCTCCGGATCTTCCGTCGCAGGCTCTTCCTCCGATGCTTCCTCCAGGTAGTCTCCCACTTCCACTTCCGTCATCATCTGAGGAAGTTGGTCTGCTAAGGCTTCTTCGTAAAGAGTCACATCCGGATCTTCGGCGGAAGCAGCTTCCTCTGCCTCCTTAGAGTATTTATCAATCTCCCGCTGGAGAATCATATTCATATTGGCAACCACCCGGCGGGCGTCCCGAACTTCCTCGCGACGCTTCTCGGCGGCAGCTTCCTTGCGAAGCTCCTCTGCCGGGTCTGCCTCTTCCTCTGCCATAATCTCTGCAGCGATTTCCTCTGCCTGAGCAGAAACTGCCTGCTCCATTGCACCGGTCTTTGTATTCACTGCTGCCTGCTCCGCGGATTCAAGTTCTGCCTGCTCTTCTTCGGCAATAGTCTTATCCACAGCCTCCTGGGCGCTCTCGATATGAGGAAGCACCTGAGTCTTCTCTACATCCTCCACATGAGGAAGGGCCTGAGTCTCCTGACGGCTTAACACCGGCGGAACAAAAGGACGTACATCCTTTTCTTCCACAGTGTGGTCCTCACCACGAGACTCTACATGTCCCAGAACCTTATCTCCGGCACCGGCCACTCCGCTGGTAACCACACCTGCTGCGAATCCTGCAGTCTCTGCGACTGCATCTTCTGCATCTACGGCTGTACCTGCACCAGAAACCGCCGCTCCTACAACTGCACCCGCCACTGCTCCTGCCGCAGATCCGGAAATGCCTCCGGTTGCCGCATCTTCCGAAACCATTTCGCCTTGTACTCCGACAGGCTCGCTCTGCGCATTACCCTCCTCACCCTGACGAGATAAGATATCTTCCTGCATTAACTCTCTCGGGCTGGTACCTGCGTCCAGGCGAGGTGCCACATCCTCCAAACGGTCCATAATTTGATTGGCTTCCTGGATGGCCTTGGCCTTGGTTTGCTCTAATTTTTCTTTATCAGCCTCTTCCAGAGCCTGCTCTGCTGCCCTGCGGGTCTTTTCCCAGTTGGCCATAATATCGGAAATGGTCAGCTGACCTTCCATGGGAGGTTCCTGCTCCGGCGTGTCCGGAACAAACATGCTCATCTGGCCGTCATGTTCCTCGATCAAATACTCCTGGAATTTATTCTTCAGGGACTCGTCAATCTTAGCCCCTTCTTCTTTCATGGTCTGAACCGGATCCTCTTCCTCCTGAACCTGCAGGAAGGGAAGATCTCCCACCAGGCCCCGGATGGCCTCCATATTCTCGGTAACCTCACCGGTCTCTGTAGCCTGCATGATTTCTTCGATATTTTTCTTGATTTCTGCCTGGAGATTTACGGTATCAAAACGCTCCGGCGGAAGCTCCACTCTGGGAATCTCCACAGGATGGTGTAAGATCTGACTGGAATCAATGGGATCTTCCGGACGGATCTCTGTAATACCGTCCCGCTGCTGACGGAAACGACGATACTTATCCTCCTGGGTCTTATCCAGGGGGTGATAAATCATCTTAAGCTCCAGGGCGTTTTCCACATAGGGACCCTCGCCGAACCAGAGAATAATCTCATCACAAAGGGAAATACATTTATCTACCTGACCGGTCTTATGATATAACACCGCCAGCTCATAAGCCCACTTCTCCTCAAACTCGTGCGCTTTTAACTCTTCCAAAATACCGATTAATGTCTGGGGATCCACACCCTTGGCCTTATTCAGCTCATAGCGGATCACATATTTTAAATTATCGTGGGGGGCGATTTCTACGAACTCATCGTAATATTCCTTCGCCTCGTCGCACTCTCCCAGACGAATGGAAAGAAGTGCCAGACGATAAATAATGGTACGGCCAATGGGAGACCGCTCGTGGGCAATCTCTAAAAGTTCCCGGGCGCTGCCAAGCTGTCCCTGCTCTTCGTAAATCTCGGCACCCTTTAACAAACCGTTAATATTATGAATCTTGCGCCAGTTCATGCTGTCAAGCTCCACCAACGCATCCTCAACCTTATCCTGGTGAATCAGTTCCACAACTTCATCCAGCTTTGTTTTATAATCTGTTCTGTCCACGATTTCACCTCTAAAAAAAGCCGTTTTACGGCATAATATGCTTAAATTATAGTAGCATACCCCCCTTGTGGTGTCAAAAAAAGAAGGTGCCGAAAATGCACCTTCTTTCCTTGATTTTATTGATTTTTATCTTCTTCCGAAGAAGTCTCGGAAGATATTTTGGACTCGGAATTTTTCTTTTTGGGATGTACCGTCTTCCGGATGGGATTATCGTCGGCAATTTCCTCCGGGGTCTTTTGCACAATGATACCTGTGGATGGCTCCACAAATTTCAGGTTGGTATACTCGTCGCTTTGGGTGGAAAGTCCTCTCTTCCGAAGAGCCCAGTTACTGATCCGGCCGCCGATATAATACAAAAGAGATACTGTTGGCACACCTAAAAGCATTCCCATAAATCCAAAGAGTCCGCCACCTACTACAATGGCGAAAACCACCCAGAACGCAGAAATTCCTGTGGAATCTCCCAAAATCTTGGGGCCGATAATATTTCCGTCAATCTGCTGCAGGACAAAAATGAAAATCAGGAAGTAAATTCCCTTTACCGGGTTGGTCAGGAAAATAATAATGGTGGTAGGAACGGCTCCGATGTAGGGTCCGAAAACCGGCACCACATTGGTAACTCCCACAATAACGGAAGAAAGCAAGGGATAGGGGAACCGGAAAATCAACATACAAATGTAACACAGCACACCGATAATGGCAGAGTCCACGATTTTACCAATAATGAATCCGTAGAAAATCTCATTGGCCTTCCGGGCAACCTCTAAAACCACATTGCCGTGCTCCGGCTTGAAAATTCCGTAGATGACCTTTTTTACATGGGCCTTAAAGGTCTCTTTGCTTACCAGTACATATACGGAAACAATGATTCCCAAAATGATATTAATGAATACTTTACCGGCACTCATACCCCACTCCGCCAAGGTGTTAATGGTTTCGTCTCCCTCCAGATTCAGGTAGGATTGTACCCATTCCACAAAGGTATCAATGGCATTATCAATATTCTTATCGGTCTTGGCGTCCATCAGCTCCTTTTCGAAGTGGCCGCCGGTTATATCATTTGCCCAGTCCAAAACTCCCGCAATCTGAGTATTAATATTGCTAATTAGGTCATTAGCCGTGGTATAAATCTGAGGAATAATAGATCCCAAAAAAAGACCTACGAGTCCCAGTAACACCAACAGGGCCAGAATGGAAGTCCACAGACGCACCCTCTTCCTGGTACGGCCCGTGTTTTTGCTACGCTTTAAGAAGAAGGGCAGCATTTTTTTCTCAAAAAATTTCATAATGGGATTCATTAAGAAGGCCATTACAAAACCAATGATAATGGGCTGAAGAATGGACGTTAAGGAATTCCATCCCTCCCGTAATCCGTCAAAGCGCTTTACGCAGAAGTAAAAAATCACAACGGCCACGGCGGCAATCACCACAACGCTGGCCCGGATTAAATACTGACGGTATTCCTCTCTGCTGATTTTTTTGCTTTCATTTTGGCTATCCAAAAGACAAACTCCTTTCCCTCCCCGGTACACGATTCCGGGATTCCCTTCCCACAGAAGAACCCCGGAACAAAACAATACACCAATCTATATAAGTCAATATTCATGACTCAGTGTTAAAAATTAATGATTCTTGTAATAGTTGATCAGGCAACCATCTAAGATAATCTGTCGCTCATCATCGGTTAAGGCTCCCAGGGTCAGCTCAAATGCTTTAAGCCCGCTTTCCGTAACCTTATAAGCGGAAATAGTATCTGCCTTTTCGGAAACAGCCTTCCGCAGATTGGGAACGAAAATATAATCGCCGTTGGCAAAAGGAAGATCTCCCTCCGGAATAACAAAGGGAAGCATCCCCCAGTTAATCAGGTTGCTGCGATAGCGCTTGGTAGCGTAATCGTTGGCAATATTTGCCCAGCCACCCAGTACCTTCTGACAGGAGGCTGCCTGCTCTCTGGCGGAACCGTCTCCGGGCTTTACGGCAAAAATCGTACTTCCCACACCGAAGGTACCCTTTAAGGCATCCGGCATATTTTTCCGAACAGAAGCAATGACAGGAGCCACCTCTGAAAATCCGCTTTCCGGCTCCTTACCTTCCTCAATGGCCTTCTGTGCCAGCTGTACTTCCTTAGCCCGGCCCACATAAGCAGGATCCTTACGGGATAAGGTAAACTCTGCCAGTCCCAAAGGATTGGAACGATAGGAAGAAGTCTCTCCGGATGGAATCAACTCGTCGGTGGTGGTAACAGGATCGTGAATCTCGGATACCACCTTCAGAAGCAAATCATCCGGCAAGGGGCTCATAGCCGGCCAATCCTTAATGTTGGGACCAAAACGAACCTCCTGGGAAGGATCCGCCTTACCCTTACTGTCAAATACACGGTTCTCATAAATGGTCTTATCGAAGAAATATGCAGGCTTGGTAAAGGTAACATCCACCTCATCCGCTCCGATTAAGTAGCCCTTATTTGCTGCGGTTGCTGCAATAGAACGAGCATCCATAAGAGCCACGGAAGCAATCTGACCGTTCTGCAGCTTACTTCCCTCACGGTTGGGGAAGTTACGGGTGGAATGACGAATGGAAAATCCGTTGTTGCCCGGAGTATCTCCTGCACCGAAGCAGGGTCCGCAAAAGGCAGTTTTTACAATGGCTCCAGTCTCCATTAAGTCCGTCAGACATCCGTTACGCATTAACTGAATATAAATGGGGGTGCTGGCAGGATATACACTAAGTGTAAACTCGTCTGCTCCGATGCTCTTACCCCGAAGGATGTCTGCGGCGTCGGTAATATTCTCATAACCACCGCCGGCACATCCGGCAATGATTCCCTGATCTACATAAAGCTTTCCGTTACGAACCTTATCCTGCAGGGAAAAATCCACCTGACCGTCCAGGCTAACCTTGGCACGTTCCTCACAGTCATGAAGAATATCCGTAAGGTTCTCGGAAAGTTCCTTAATGGTGTATGTGTTGCTGGGATGGAAGGGCATGGCAATCATGGGGCGAATCTCTGAAAGATCAATCTCAATCATGCGGTCATAGAAGGTAACCTCTCCGGGAGCCAGCTTCTTATAAGAATCCTTTCGACCGTGAATATCATAAAACTCACAGACCTTATCATCCGTCTCCCAGATAGAAGAAAGACAGGTGGTCTCGGTGGTCATTACATCCACGCCGATTCGGTAATCCACGCTTAAGTTGGCAACGCCGGGGCCTACAAACTCCATAACCCGGTTCTTAACGAATCCGCTTTCAAATACTTCGCCGATAATGGCCAGTGCAATATCCTGGGGACCCACACCCTTTATGGGTGCACCCTTTAAGTAAATACCTACTACTTCCGGCATGGGAATATCATAGGTCTTACCCAACAGCTGCTTTACAAGCTCAGGCCCGCCTTCGCCCATAGCCATGGTTCCAAGAGCACCGTACCGGGTATGGGAGTCACTTCCCAGAATCATCTTGCCACACTCTGCCAGCATTTCCCGGGCAAACTGATGAATAACCGCCTGATGGGGAGGAACGTAGATTCCGCCGTACTTCTTGGCGCAGGAAAGACCAAACATATGGTCATCCTCGTTAATGGTACCGCCCACGGCACAAAGGCTGTTATGACAGTTGGTTAAAACGTAGGGCATGGGGAACTTTTCCAGTCCGCTGGCCCGGGCCGTCTGAATAATTCCGACGTAGGTAATATCATGGCTGGTCAGCTTGTCAAAAGTAACCTGGAGATTCTCCATATTGCCGGAATGATTATGAGAAGAAAGAATGCCATAAGCAATGGTGCTCTCCTTGGCCTTCTGCTGTCCGTCAAATCTGCCGGTGGCTGCCTTAATCTTACTCTCTGCCTCACCGTCGCTTGGTACAATCTCCGTACCCTTTACCAGATAGGCACCCTGTTCGTAGAGTTTCATTACTTATCTCCCTTCTTGCCAAACAATGAAAAACCTTTTTTCTCCTTGGATTCGGAGGATTCCTCCTCCTGCTCTTTCCAGGAAAAATATTCCGCATCCAGATCTTCGGAAAGCGCTGCCTCTGCCATGTCTGACTCAGACTCTGTGGCATCCGCGGGTGCCGCCTGTCCCGTAGCCCGGAAGTAGTCGGCGTTTACCTTAATCTCCGGCTTAATGTCTCCGTAAGGATTCATTTCGGAGGGCACTTCCTCGCCCAGCTCCTTGGCCTTAGCCCGGCGGGCGTTTTCATCCTCGATGAGATGCATGTATTTTTGTGTATCAATCAAGTCCTGCAACTGACCCTTCAGCTCGAACTGATTGTTCTTTACCTGCTGCTTTTCTTCCCGGATGCGATTCATCATATCCTGATGAACGGCTTCCACCCGCTCCTCGGCTTCTTTCATAATATCCTGAATATCTGTCAGGGCCCGGTCGGAGTACATAATCGACGCCGCATAAATATCCTCTGCATTTTTCCGGGCTTCAAAAAGAATGTCATCGCCCTTTTTCTGAAGCTTCCGCTGTGCCTTATCCCGGCTTTGCTCCGTCAGCTCATGCTCCTCCATCATGTCATACATACAGGAGTTTAATTTTTTCAGAAGGTCCATCATGTCGTTTTTATCGATAATCACCTTCCGCTTGCTGCCGTTATAGTGCTCCGCCTTGGAGAAAAAAACGTGTATTTCCCGAAGAACCTCTTCGGTTTTTTCCTGTGCACCCATGTTTTATCCTTTTCTTATTCTTGAAAATTCGTATCACTTCCATAATAGCATAGGGCAGGGCGCCTACGCAAACGGGGAAAGCACCCGGGGCAGGATCCCCTTCATGTATGCAATGGCCGTTCCATAATTGGTAATGGGGACTCCCGCCCTTGCTCCTGTTTCAATGCGCTGCCGCATCATTTGGGGTGATAAGGTACATCCGCCGCAGTGAATCACCAGATCATAGTCTTTTAAATCCTCCGGGAATTCGCCGCCGCTGGTAAAGGAAAACTCCGGATCCTTACCGGTAAACTCCCGAATCCAGTTGGGAAGCTTCACAGTGCCGATATCCTCACACTGACGATGATGTGTACAGCCTTCGCTGATTAAAATCCGGCTCTCATTGGTAATAGAGGAAATTGCCTTGGCTCCCTCCGCCTGAAGAGGAAGATTTCCTTTGTAGCGGCTCATTAAAATGGAAAAAGAAGTCAGAGGAATCTCCTCCGGTGTCTTTTGGGCGATTTCTCCGAAGGCCTGGGAATCTGTAATCACCATGCGGGGTTTCTCCGGAAGACGCTTTAAAAGATCCTCATATTCCGTGTTTCGAATCATCATGGGACAGGCCCCTGCCTCCAGCACATCCCGAATCACCTGCTGCTGGGGAAGAATCAACCGTCCCTTGGGGGCTGCGGAATCAATGGGAATCACCAACACCACCAATTCCCCTTCAGACAAAAGATCTTTTACCAAAGGATATTCCGGCTCCCGTGGAGAGACTGCCGCAATGGCTTCCCTCAAGGCGTGGATGGAAGGGTCCGTATTGCCGCTGAAATCGGAAATAGCAGAAGTAAAAAATACGGAAACCCTGCCGGATGAATCGGTAGACGTCTTATCGTTTTGGGAATCATTTGAGAACTCCCTGGCCACCATTTGTGCGATAGCATCTTTTTTGTCCTCTTCCAGGCCCTCCGCCTTGTTTAAAATCAAAAGTGTGGGAGTTTTCTTTTCACACAATGTGTGAAACAACTCCTGCTCCAAATGCACATCGGAGGAAACCAAAAGTTCTCCCACATCAAAAACCAACAGGGCAATATCAATGGTGGATAAAACCTCATAGGCTTTTTTCATGCGTTTCTCTCCCAGCTCTCCTTCATCGTCCAGTCCCGGGGTATCCACAAAAGTTACAGGCCCAATGGGTAAAAGCTCCATGGACTTTTTTACGGGATCCGTGGTGGTGCCCTTGGTGGAGGAAACCACCGCCAGAGACTGGCCGATTAAGGCATTCATAAGAGAAGATTTACCGGCGTTGGTACGACCGAAAAGACCAATATGAACCCGCTCTCCGGAAGGTGTATCGTTTAAAGACATAGCTGCTCCTTTCTTTTAAAAGAAAAGCGCCGGCATTGATGCTTCCACAACGCCGGCGCCCATTGCTTAGAAGCGGAAATCACGCTCTCCGTTTCGAATGCGCTCTAAGTATTCCCTGCAGTTCTTCTGAACCGTAGGATTGGTAATAACGGATAACTCCCGTTCAATCAAAGCCTCACCCACTGCCTTGGTGTCGGGCTTTGCATAATCCATTAAGTACTCCTCCAATGTCATTAAAGCATTGGGGTGGCAGCAGTTTACAATCTGCTTGCTCTTTAAGAGACTCATAAACCGATCTCCTGTACGTCCGGCACGGTAACATGCGGTACAGAAGGAAGGCACATAGCCAAGATCCATTAACCAGTGAACCACCTCATCCAAGGTACGTCCGTCGATCACGTCAAACTGAGCAGAGTTCTCTTCCGGAACCTCCTCCTCAACATAACCGCCCACGCTGGTACGGCTGCCGCCGGAAATCTGGGAAATACCCAGCTCCAGCACACGCTTACGGCTGGCAACACTTTCTCTGGTGGAAACAATCATGCCGGTGTAAGGAACGGCAATTCGGATACAGGCAACAATTTTTGCAAAAGTCTCATCAGACAATCCGTTATGGAATACATCCGGATCAATATCATCTGCAGGACGAACACGGGGAACACTAATGGTATGAGGACCAACGCCCTTGGTTGCCTCCAAATGCTCCGCATGCATAATGATACCGGTGAAATCATAACGGTAATTATTCAGACCAAACAACACGCCCAGTCCCACATCATCAATACCGCCGTCCATGGCACGATCCATGGCCTCGGTATGATATGCATAATTACTCTTGGGTCCTGAGGGATGCAGTGCCTCATAAGACTCCTTATTATAGGTCTCCTGGAAGAGAATGTATGTACCGATGCCGGCATCTTTTAACATGCCGTATTCTTCCACGGTGGTGGCGGCAATATTTACATTGACACGACGGATGTCACCGTTCTTATGGTGGATGCCGTAAATGGTCTCAATACTTTCCAGAATGTACTCAATGGGATTATTCTTAGGATCCTCACCGGCCTCAATGGCCAGACGCTTATGGCCCATATCCTGGAGGGCAATCACTTCGGCACGAATTTCCTCCTGGGTCAGTTTCTTCCGACGGATATGCTTATTCTTCGCGTGGTACGGACAGTACTCACATCCGTTAATACAATAGTTGGACAGATACAAGGGGGCAAACATAACAATCCGGTTGCCGTAAAACTCCTGCTTGATTTCCCGGGCCAGTTTAAAGATCTCCTCGTTTTTCTCCGGGATATCACAATCCAAAAGCACCAATGCCTCCCGGTGGGATACACCCTTCATTTCCCGGGCTTTCTTTAAAATACTGTCAATGAGCGCAGCATCATGCTTGTGCTCTTCAGCGTACTTTAAACAATCTTTGATTTCTTCGTCGCTTATGAACTCCTCCGCTTTAGAAGATGTCATATGGTAAGCCATATCTTCGCCTCTTTTCTCCCTTCCCCGTAACAACCCCGCCGAAATCTCTTCGGCTCTTTCCTCCCCCCCCGAATAAAAAAACCCCGTGTCTTCGACACAGGGTGTAGGGTTCAAAACGAGCATCCCGCTTCGAATTATGAACATCTGCCGCTATCTCTACAGTTAACTCAACCCAGGCGACCTTACGGCACATGAAAGCTCCCGCTTAGTGCTGCTTCATTCCTGACCTGACACGGTTCACAGGTTTCCATTGCGTAAGACCCAAGTCTCAACGCCACTTATAAAGGGCTGCACAAACATCCGAACATCCTCTGCGGGATATCACCCCAGCTATAGCGGATTGCTGGTACAAGGTACCGCTACCACCCCGGCTGCTCGAGATTTCATTCTACCTTATTTAAGAAAACCCGTCAATAAATCCTACTTGTAAGCACGCACCACAAACATGGGGGTAGAGGAAGAATTAATCTTTTCTTCCCGGGTCCATACATCCTCCCAAACCCGGGTATTGCTGGTAATCTCCGAAAAACCCACATCAGAAAGAGCAATCTCATCCCAGGCGGGACGGTGCTGAGCACTTAAAGGAGCCCGGAGCGCCAAAGCTTCCATTGCCTCAATATTGGTCCCCAGATAAGAGTCTTCCACTCCCAGACGGCGGGTGGCTTCCCGATCCTCTTCATATCCCTTCCGAAGAGCCTCATCAAACAAATAGCAATACCAGTTGGCATCGAAATTTACCAGCATGCCGCCGGGAGCCAGTACCCGATACCATTCCTTATAAGCCTTGGCCGGAGTTTTTAAAATCCAGGTAAGATTCCGGGACACCACAATGTCAAAGCTTTCGTCAGAAAAAGGCAAATCCTGTACATCTCCCTGAAGGTACGTCACCTGAAAGCCGGCATTCTTAGTGGCAGCTCTGGCTTTTTTTAACATCTCCAGAGTCACATCCACACCGGTAACCGAAAATCCTGCCTCTGCCAGAATCATAGAAAAAAATCCCGGTCCACAGCCTGCATCCAGAATCCGGATTTCCTGCCGGGGACGATTCTTTAAATGCTCCGGTAAAAAAGAAAGAATCTCCTTTACCCAGGCTTCTTTTTTCTCGCCGGTCAACTCATCCTCCCGAAGCTTGGCATATCCTGCTGCCCGGTCCGTCCAGTAATCTACGATTTCATCCAGGTAGTGACGGTTCTCTGCTGCCCGGTCAATAGTCTCTTTATATTGCAAATCCATGATAAACTCTCTTTTCTAAACTTTTACCTCCCTTAATTTACATGAAAAAACCCCCCGGGAGAAGCCTCCCGGGGGGATATTTTTGTAGGATTATTTGTTTATTTTTTTGCGGGGATAGATTCCTTTAGAACATGCCGGCAACTGTTGTTGCGTTGTGATTTTCTAATGTGAGATGGCGAAGTATGTACAATTCGTCGGGGTCGGCAGGTAACCGCAATCCATTGCT
>Ga0181612_122815_pt1 | contig 16521 bp, 6 predicted proteins | sample HoacroProtozoa21_FD_119630 | JGI IMG/M metagenome (GOLD analysis project Ga0181612, IMG submission 119630) | Hoatzin crop microbial communities from Cojedes, Venezuel. Combined Assembly of Gp0051906, Gp0051904, Gp0051908
AATTAACATTAGTCGACATTAACTACTTTAAATCTAATCAGTAAACAGAGTAGATTTTACAAGATTGAGCAACATAATTCCATGCTTTAAACAGATTCAGAAGCTTAGATTTTTAAAGGACTCATTTCCATCAATCCTTGGAGACAAGTTCTACAGAAATTTTAATCCATACCACTTAGTGCAAATCATAAATATACTGCTTGATATTTGAAACTAAAAATCTGACCTACAAATAATCTCCAATATTTATAACACCTGAGCTATTACCTTCAATGAAGATCACCAAAAGTAGACGGATAAAAATAATACTTTACATTGTCTAAAGTTCAAATATGAGAGAGGTCAGACTCAAATACTGGTACCTAACTTTCAATTAATTTTCCATGTTGGACCACATGGTCCAATCACATATGAAGCCTGTAGGGCGTTTGAATGAGGAATGGTCCTTTCAATATCTCTCAAGCTGCTACTGTCCACCCTGACTCATTAATTTTAAAAGTTGCTGACATCTGTCTGCCTGGCTTTTCTGATGCTGGTCCTCAAGCACATCGAAATAAATTTACTTTGTTTTGCTTTGTGACTGTTAAAGTCTCACTATGGACCTGATTAACCTGTCAAGAAGTGTCAGGTTCACATGATTATAAAAAGCCTCAGACAAATAATGTGAATGCTGAAGGCTATTTAGCTCCATCCCCAAGACAGCAAATTTCTTCTGGGTAAATCAGAGCTAAATTTGCCAAGTGGTCAGCTGCTTTCTTACCAAATTATGCCTTCCTTTTCACGCTTTTCAAATGCATAGACAGCTCATACATATACATCTGCCACAGCAGAATTCACTGCACTGTTATGCCTTGCACTCCAGGTTTGTATTGTAGTTTCTGTAGCCTAGAATGGGTGTCATCGACTCTTGGAAAGAACTGAGCATTTCTCTGCTGTTCAGGTGACTTTCATACCTTGGAATGAATGCATACATTGTACAATAATGATCCCACTTTTCCAGTTATACATGCTGTGCTTTAATATCAGATCTACATGTAGATCTACATGACCCAGATTGGTTCTACATGTATTAGAAACTACACTATAGTCACCGAGCTTCTGTCATTACTACAGACTTCTTGCATCTCCAATAATACATTAAGATGTATACTATGCACTGGATATACTCCTTTCTCAATATATATATTTGTAACCTATTGGAATTGACAGTTACAACAAAGTGTTAGGTTTTTTAAAAGTGCCCAGAAGCAAGACTTGGACAGTATTTAGTGACCTGAATCCCAAACCACTATCCTGAAAACCCCTGCTCAGGCAGTTATTCTACTATCCCAGCCCTTTAGATGCATACTCTTAGTAGTTGTCCTGCTGTTTGACAGTGAGTACTTAGCTCATATCCATGCTCTGATCTGCCTAAGTGTGAGCAGCTGAGCATCTACCTCCTCAGCCAGTCTGTATTCAAAGACAAGGCATCCTTTCGCATAAGTGGGGCCTCTTCTGATAGGGGCAGACCCCTAAAATTCAGTGAGAAACTTTTCTTTGTTTTGCAGTACAACTTCTGGAGCAGGAAGTTGGAGGATGTGAAACACCTTTCATGTTTTAGTTTAGTAGTTAGAGTACTCATACAGGAAAATACCTTTCTTCCCCTGGTGGGATTCAGATCTCAATTTTCTCATGCCTTAAGCCATGATTTGGTAGGCAGAGCACCATCAGAATTATTCCTGCAAAAGCTGATGCACTCTGCAGACCAGATGTCTGATGAACAGAGGGCATGACCATTTAAACCAGTGATTAGAGTGGTTTCTTTTGAGAAGGTACTGTGGGTTTCTGGTCTCTGTTTCCATTGCCCTTCTACTGTTATATTTCATGTCTGCGTAATATAAGATACATTAAGTGCCTTAAATTCTGAAACCAGGATCTAGCTTACCTTTCCAGTCTCAATGCCCCATGCTGTGTTGTGTCTTTTTAGCCTGATCAGTCTTGAACTACCTTCTAAATAATTCAACTTGAGGAAAAGGCATCGTTTCAGGAGAAAATAAGAGTGAATTCTTTCACACATTGCTAGCAGTGATGCTGTCTATGGTTTGATGTCTCTGAAATCTCTCTGCTTTCCAAGGGTGCTGAGTTCAGAGTGCCTGTGGGAGAATGTCCCAAGTGCACAGATCTTGAGTACAGAGGGTCAGTGTCTCTCTTCTTGATGAATCTCCCAAAACCTTCCCTGTGTCTTCCTTTCTGTTTCCATCCACTCTTACCTGCTCTTGCAGAGAGAAGGAAGTCCTGCTCCACCTGGGATGGTGGGCAGTGGAAGTCTACTCCTTCAGCAGACTCCAGCCCAGCATCCCCAGCAGGCACCAGCCTGCAGCAAGACACTTCATTCAGGTTTCACCACTTCACCATCACCTGGGTTTCACATTCGCTTGTTTCAGAAAACATTTTGCCCCAAGTGGTGATGCTTTAGATGTCTCCAGCATTCTGTCTAGAGCTGAGCTTCCTAACTGGGTTTTAAGCTGTGCAGGAGAAGGCAGGGAGTTTGGAGCTAGCACATTAATTATGAGGACACAGGCAATATCAAAGAGATCATTTTTTGTCTGTTGGTGTCTGGAGCAGACCCAGGGGCTAGTTATAAACTCTGTGACTTAGAACGAAGCATTCAGGGAAATATGCCTGAGACCTGCTGAGCTGAGCAGAGTCATTTGAATTCACTGGGCAAAATATTTCAGTGAAGAACTGACACTGAGGTCAGCTAAATCTCAAAGAAAAGAAAGTCCTGATTTTGCTCTTGAACTTTCATTGTATGATCACTGGAGTTGTGCACAGAACCAAAATAGTGCTTACTTTATTGGACTGATTTTAGATTTAGGTCATCTTTTGTTTCTGGCCCTAAGAGACTTGAAATAGGCTTTTAAACTTGTTGAGTGGTTTACCTCTTTGACCAAAGATGGAGAACCAGCCAAAACTTCAGGTCTGATACTAAGACTGAAGATGTATTTTAGTCTCAGTCTAAACCGTATGAGTAAGAACTCAGGAGACAGGAACCACCACCATGTAACCAGAGCCCTCACAAAAAGTCTCAGCTGAGAAGCTAAGTGCAGTCACAAACCCTATTGCCCAGAAATGGCCTCTCTCAGACCTGCTGCACTGTGGCTGTTTAGCATCTTATCCACATAGCATATTGCAAGCAGGTGCAAGTTGGCTTCAACTTACCTTGCAAACATTAGATTGTTGTTAGCACTGTAGTGAAACCATACCAGTAAGACCTGATAAACAGGCAAGCTGTGCTGTCTCTGCACCATGGGCTTATACCATTAGGGTCAGGAATGGCTAGCATCACACCAACAGACCATTCAGTTTAAGCTGATTGTTCTGTAACATAGCTGTAAATACATATTTCACTAAGAAATATAATTCAGAAAGGCATCTTCTCATAAACACAGCCCAAAGGCAGAAAATTGTCTTTCCTTTGGTAATCTCTTCCAATGGTCAGCTGCTCTCCGTCTTGAAGCTGAAGTGACAAAGCATAGTTGTTCACATGAGCACACTTCTTCTTAATAATGGCAGAATCTAGCAGAAAATACTGGGATATGTTTTCAATAAATTATGAAGAGATATAAAATTAGATGCCCACATTTCACTTCCAGTCTTCACCAGTGAAAACTCATTAAAGGAATTACCTTGACTGAATTATAAATAACAAGCTAAAATAAAAAAAATCTATCTTTCAGCTGAATGTCACATTAGATGGTTGCTATCTTCTCGATAGATGTTATTTCCTAACATTCTACAGGAAAAGCAGCTGGGGGATACTCAGACCAGAGCTTCCTGAACCTGCTGTAAAACAAGTCAAATGTATTTAAGACAACATACCTTCTAAGGAGAGTATAATCTATTATTTAGGCACTTTAGTTTCTTATGTTGAACCATTTTTTGAATTCCTGCACAAACAACTAAATACTAAGTGTTGTATAAATATTGAACAGTCATAAATCAATGTAATATCTGTGTTTTCCCTCGCTAGAGGAGCCTCACTATAAGGGCTATATTAAAATACCTTCAAGACCACATCTTTGGAAGGGCAACACATTATAAGAACCGACATCTAGGTCAAAGCCCAAAGAACTATTTTACAAAGAAAACAAACCAGTGATTTCAATCACTGAACAAAGAAGCAGCAGGCCTAACTACCCAGGCTGCATGGGGAACTGAAGGAAAACTGTACTGTATTACTTCACAAATTGCAGTGTTAGGAAGGGGAAAGATGTCTACAAAGATTTCTCCCTTTGTGGGCCACCTTGCTTGTGTCTGCAGTGGTGGGGCTGGGATGTGTGGCTCTTGCTGCACGTGCTGCACAAAGGAGTCATAGAATGGGAGCTGTATGTAAATCTAGGAAAGGAAATACAGAAGGCTTTTTCCTCCTAAAAATACATTCTGCATTTACGAAGAAAATACCAGTTTAGACCGTGTGAGAAGTTATATCTCACATAGGAAAAACATAGTATTATTTCTGCTTGTCCTAACCGATCACCATGTTCAACACACTGAGTCAGATCCCCCAGAGTTAGTGAAGCTCTATTGATTCGCACAAGGCTATTTTTTAACCCAATGGTATTTCAGATTGCATAGCTATGATTTAAAATACAACAAAATCTGTGACAGATTCCTGAAAGAAAAAGGAGGCGAAGCAATGCAATGAATCGGAGTAAATTGAAATATGTGTAACCACATAACAACAGTAGCCAAAAGTAACACTTCATTACTGCATTTGGGGTTGCAGTTACTAAGTTTGCACTTTTTCCTGTTTCCTTTATAACTTTGCAATGGTAGGACAGTAAGTTCCTCTGGAAGAGTGAGGCTTGCAGAGAACACAGGCCTTTCCACATGTCCCAGGCTAGAATATTACATATTTTTCTACAAAAGGCTCAGCTGCAAAATTTAATCTGAGGGAGGTAGAGCTGTGACTTCTGAATTTTTTGTCTTTATGTCTCTTTCTGTCAATACAAATCCAGAACTATAAAACCTCTTTATGCTTTGAAATACCTACAGCTGTGTGTAATTAGTCCATTATGGTCTAATATATACTCTCTCCCAAGTTCCAGCTTCTTGATATTCAAGTTAAAGTAACATTCAGTTGAGAAATGTGAGTTTCACTGAGAAAGCTGGTTAAAATGCACATGTGAAATATTTGACTACCAAAACATGGATCAAGCCAGAAGAAGCTGACTGAATCATAGTAGGGGAATTATTCACCAGCTGGAAAGCAAAAATTGTCAGTTTTCCTCAAGCCATATGGTCTGCTTGTGACTTTTCTGCAATTTTTTGCACTTTTTTTGACTCAAAATGTAATCATTAAGCTGTTAAAAAATATAGTTCAACTAAAATGTGCCTGGTTCACAGAGGAAACCTGTGGATATTCAGTAAAATATTTAAATAGTTTTTGGGTAAATTTTATCCCTTATATTGAGCCTGTATAAAAAACTCACACTGCAAGCAATTGTATAATTTCCTGTTGTGAGGCTCTGAATTCATGAAGGCTAAATGGAACAGGGCACACTATACTGGGCAAGAAATTGTATCAGGCCAAGGCCCTTCAGGTAGTGCTATGAAAGGTGAAGGAAAAGAAGGAATGATCTAATAAAAGACATTTTAGAACAGAGCAATAAACTGAATGGTATCAAACTGTGATAACTGATGATATTTATCCAAGAACTCAGAAAAAGACCTCATATGTGGAGCTGCTGAACTACTAAACACAGCATGTAACCTATAGCTTAAATCACCAAAAGGATCAAAGCACCAACGGTGACAACAATACTTAAAATAAACTTCAAGTATGATACTGAAAACTATGAGCTAGCCTGACAGCTAAACTAGACAAATTGGTAAAAAAAAAGAACAAAACCCAGACCAATAAATAATAGAAATTATGCATAAATATGACCTGTTCAGGCTTAACCTTTTGAAGAGAAATAATACTTAATAGGATGTCTTTGAAGCAGCCAAGAAGATAAGTCTGCTGGTAAAACCACTTGGCTATTCATAAAACTAACTGTGAGGACCCTCATGAAACTATTAAAGAGATACAATTGCCATTGGATAAGGGGTAAGGTGGATCCAAGATGGAAAAAGAAGGTGGGAATAAGTCCTTTCGCAGTGCTGGCAGCTCTGCAGAGATGTCCCTGAGGACACTACTTGTGGGTATACTGAGGTGCAACTACTGCTGGTAAGACACACTTAGTTGGGGCAGTTGAACCTGAAGCATTTTTCAAAGCATTGCAAAAGGTATAATGATATCGAGGATCTGAATGATAGATGGCAGATTAAATTCACTGTTGATGTACATGGAGTCATGAATAAGAGGGAAACATCCTCTCAGGCTGCATACATGTTGATGGACTCTTCTTTAACAGCTGCTAATCAGCAAAAAGATCTATGAGACACCACCAATAGCTCTCTGAACAAACTGGCTCAGCAGTGATCAGAAGGATAAAAAGAAGAGCACGATTATTGGGGAAGGAATGGAGAACAAAGCAGAGGACACCAGTATTTCATTCTATGTATCCATGATCTGGCCACCCTCTGAGTAACGCATGCAGTTACAATGATCCAGTTTCAAACAGAGTCTAATATAAAAGAAAGATAAGAAGAATGATGACAAAAATGATCCGAAGAATAAAGCACTATCCAAAGAGGTATAACACAGATTAGAATTCAAACTGGAGAAGCAACAACTGGAGCAGAGAGGGAGTGTGATGCTATATAAAATCATGAAGGGAATGAAGAGGAGTGACTGAGTAATGATGATTCATTATTTCTCATGGTCACATCTGTTCCAGTGATTGTTCACTGAAAATACTGTGCACTGAGAAAAAGCAAGAATAAAAGGGATGTAAAGAATGCTGGGTGGACTATTACTCAGTCTTGTCCCAGATTTTATTCTCTTTCCCTGATGGAGGTAGGCTTTCAGGCTAGATTGATCATTGGTGTGATCCAGGCAGGCGGTCCTCATGGCCTTATGTTCAACGTGCCCAAATGATTCAGAAAAGTAACTGCAAAGAACAATGTCACAGCAAAGAAAAGCGTGTGAGCCTGCATTTAGAAAAGACTGGAAACAAACAGGTTAAATTCTATTGCAGCTTTCATTTTTAAACAAAACCCTTTCCCCATCACAGAGTTATTTATTCAACAGTACAGTTTGTCACATTGTTTTTTTCCTATATTGTGTATGTGAATGTAATGTTCATCCTCAATGCATTTCTAATGTAATTTTACTAATTAATATTATTGTGTATATGATTAATAATGCTCTATCATCTGTCTTAAGAACTGTGTCAAGATCATTAAAATACCAAAATGGAAAACTACAATTTCATTGTCTTGTTCCTTCTGTGCTGAAAATGAAATATACTTTGCACCACATAATCTTTTCAAATAAATAAATTTACTATGTTTTATATTCCCACAGTACTACTATTGCAATCTTGAATTCTCTTAGTTCAGTTAATGTCATGCACTTTTCAAACTGTAAATTATGGTCACATTTTGCATTTATATCGCATTATTCTCTGCCAAAACACTTTTTTAACATGAGCCAAAACTATTCCTACCTCTAAAAAGAATCTCTATTGGACTATATATCTTAAGAAGACTTAATGTTTAAAGTCAACATTTTCAATGACCTGCCAAAAAGACACTTTTGTATATCACTGTGTGGTTTACAGTGTCTCCTACTGGAAACATTGGTCGCAATCAATAAGACCAAGCAGTTCCTAATGGGTTAATCTGAACTCTGAATATAGAGGAACAATAGGAATTCAGTTGCTTCAGTAGACGCAACCATATACCTAGTGCTAGGCTGCAGGATCCCACTAACTTCTTTGAAATTTGGAAAATTACTCCCTTTATGTTAGAGTATGCTTTCAATTACAACCATAAGCAAATAGAGTAACTCAGAAATAACCCTGGGACTAGCTGTCACCCTGCAACATATTTAAGCATGAGCTCAGTTTTAATCATGCAGATAATCCCATTTATACAAAAGACAATGCATATAGTTAATACTAGATTCTTGCTGACATGCTTCAATGATTTGGAACATCAGCAAAATAAGAGCTCCGTCAGACTATGTATGAACTTAGGTAAAAGGTTTGGATTTCAGGCAGTAATTAAATCAATTGCTGGATGAAAACTTAAAGTTTTACCTCCAAAATATATGATGCATTCCAACTATAAATCAGAAGAGTGAGGAAAACCATGATGGAGTGCCAGACCTGCATTACTTTCATAAAAGTGAGTGGTGCTTCTATTCTGTTAATCCCTGCAAGAAACCATACAACCTGACTCACGATTTTGCCTTAATCCCAATGCAACTGAAACTGCGGGTGGAAAATATTTTACACGTATTTGAAATGAGGTAGAATAATACAGTCAACATTTCTCTCCTCTAAATACCCCAGCAGGACTCCTGATGTAGGACACTATAACCTGGTTGCATAGTTCATTTAGACCGCTGTCTCCTAATTAAATGCTACTAATAACAGCCAAAGTAAGTGACAGTAGAATTTATTCATTACCAGACAAAAGCATAACTAGAGGTGTTGTGCCTGATGGCATGTAATACATGGGCTTAGCTTTTCTCGGTTTTGTTTCCCTCTGTCAGTTTTAGTATTAAAGAACAACAAAAATCCAATAATGTGTTCTTTCTTCTCAGCGTTTTCCCTGCAGAACAAGAATAATTTCTAAATAACTTTTCCAAGTCAACTTGCCTCATAAAAGAAAGAAATAAAAAGTCTTGAATCAATGAGGTTACAAATGTAAATTTAATCCGTTCTTAATGGCCCGTAGACACAGTTCACCAAGGTTCCCTGCCAGCAATTTTCTGCTGCTCCTTTGGAAAAAAAGTAATTAATGAAACAAGTTGAAGCTTGTTGTGTAATCCTCTCTTGAAAGCTGTATTCGTACATTTTTCAATAAGAATCAGCAGTAGATTAAAAATGTACCTGTCTGAATGTTTAGAACTGTTGGAACAGAACCTGCTGTTTAATATGACGTTTATTAATACTGCATTAGACATTTTTTTTTCCCACTCATGGTAGAATGTGATTCGCTTTCAGCAAAGACATCCTTGGATGTATTGAAGTTCATTAGACAGCAGATGTATGTCAGTGAAATCTATTAAACGTGATTACAGTCAGAGAGTTCACATCTAATTTGGATCCAAGTTTTCAAAAAATGGAAATGTCTCTCCTGGGAGACATGGACATGAATTCTTTTGACCTGAGGAAACAACGGAAGTCAAAGAAATCACTTCACTACCAGGTGCATTGGTTGAGAAGTCACGGTAATTCAGTGCACGCGCCCCACCTCTGCTGCCCCTGCAGCTCACTGGGCCTTCCCGGGTTGCTCACAGACCTGTGGGAAGAAAAGTCCCCATCTCCTTGTCCAGTCTTGGATTTCCTGCATTTCCAGACACACCTGGAAATGCAGGAAAGCCCTGAGTGCAAAGCCAAGACCTGAACTGCTGTTGCCTCCACTACTCGTCCTGCTGCCTATCTGACCCAGGCCCTGGCATTCCCCACTGTCCTGCCACAATTAAAAGAAAAAAGCAAGACCTGCTTGGATTTTGTGAAAGAAAAATGACGTTCTCTACCCACAGGAGATAAGAATAGCCACTCAATTCAACATGAACAGACCCTTCACCAACAACTGTAAGCCATATCTTTAAGCCTTGGACTAGAAGAAGAATTTATTACATTCAGGATCTGAGTTCCTGTATGTTTGTAACCTTTTATAAGCCCCGCTGGAGCCAGTAGTGTTTCTACTGGGAGACTGGGCTATATACGTCTTGTTTGCTTGCTAAACAAAAGAAATGCAATGCCAAAAAAAAGAGAGATGATTTTAGTTAAGTTTTCCCTTCAACTCCACTGCCTTGAAAAATCCTTAAAAGAAGATGACTACTTGTGGCAGAGCTATGACAGTAACATTTTAAAAGGACAAAAATGTCTTTCCAGGTTTGAATTGCTATATATATTACTCAAGGTGGCTTTTTTCCATCTTTGCTGGTACTAGGAGATTCTTCCTTCCAGTCCCAGTTGCCTTGTTAAAAGCATCTGCAATCTTCTTCTCTCCGATTCATTCAGCTTCCTTCTTAGAAAGATTCCGTTCTTGATTTCCACTGTGCACTATTTTATTTTACATGAAAGACCTCATGGGGGGAAAAAAGTCAGAAAACCCTTCCAAAGACCTTGTAGATGCTGCTGTTCTGCGAAGGCTTATATATTCCAGGTCATCATTAAATCTTGTACTGAGAGTTTCTAGACACTTGAAAAAGCCAAAAACTCAGCAGGGATTTCTTCCTCCTGCCGCCCTTCTCCCCAGCACCTACTCAGTCTGCACTAGTATTCATTTTCCTTCTCTTTTCTATGACCTAAACATCAGTGCCATGGATACACAAACTTCTCTGTCAATGCTGACATAAGCAGTAGCACGATATTGACAAGGAGAGATGTAGAATTGATTTAGGGCTCAGTTTTGCAGCTGCTGAAATTTGGAATTACCATTGCCTTCAACAGGAATTCTCAAAAGGGAGTGGCTGCAAATTCAGGCCCAAAGAAAGCAGTAGCACATCGACAGCTCACCCGTCCAGCCAGCCGCTCCCTCCTCTCTGCGACCCGACCTGACCCAGCTCAGGGGATCCAGAACAAAACAAATGGTGGCTGTAAAGGTGATTTACTGGAGATGGAGTTTGTCAGCCATCTCCCTGTGCCACCAGCATCACCATGGTCTGCAAGGGCAGGACGAAAGACTGTGAAGAGACAGCTGGATGAAAGAATAATGAAATAAACTTTTTCATTCCAACTTTGGTAATTATTAGGCATTACAAATTTGGTTCATCTCCTTTTTCTCTCCTCTACCTCCAGCCATTTCTCCTGTTAACCTCTTTCTGCAGCTATATTTTATAGCCCATTTTGGAGCAAACATTAAGATTCTGGACAGTACAAATTTGAAAGGGCATCAGACATAAGACTAATAAGCAAAAATGCAACAAAAGCACCAAGTATTCATACAGAGAGACGCTCTTAAGTTTTGTATCCATGTATTGCAAACTTACTGTGCTTATTTCAGGACTTGTACACGTATGATTTCACATCAGAAAAAGCACTGGATTTTTGCTGTATTTAGATTCTGTTATGATGCCAGAGATGATACTGGCAATTGATAGAACTGTCATAATTCCCACAAATCATTGGCAGGGTTGTTGTGCACCATTTTTGGCTACAAAACTGACCTTGGTTTTTTCAAAATGGGAATAGAGCTTTGTCATGAAACTCGGAGCTGTGCTGCAAACATGTCGGGTTAAGGTGTGTTATGAACGGTGGTGCTAAGACTGGGCTTGTCTCAGGACATGCAGCCCAGGGATTTGCTCACTGTCTTCCACAGAATTCATAAATTCCTGGCTTCTGTAATTCTCCGTGTTAATCCCTGTGCTGAAAGCTGCTACTGAACTACCAGCAAGCATACCCTCTCTAATGTACCTGAAGACATCTACAAATGTCTTTATTTTCTTGATTTTCTTCTCTTTGTTGTATCCCTTAGAAGGAATAAAGAAAGTTAAAAAGCACTGTTTGAAAGCAGAAAGTCCTCTGTAAATCCAGCAATACTGTCTACTCTAGACCACTTAATCAAGAGATTATTGTTCCTGCCAGTATGAACAATGTTAAGACAACTCATTAGCACCACCCTGTGATAGGGGTGTTTATGTTTAGCAAGACTGTACAAGGAAACGGGCTACACAGTTGTGTGACATAAATCTTCAAGTGCCAGCAGAAGAAAAACATCTTCCAGAGAAAAGTCCTGGACTACTGCAGCAAGTCAGATATAATAATGCTAAACTAAATACATGGTTGGAAAATCTAACAGATTTCATCTCATTTTCTAGATGTCTATGCTTTTTACTAGATGGTTTAGAGTACTTTTTTTGCCAAATATTTTTGTCATCAAATTTCTGCCTATCAGTTGTGAATAAACTGTCTGTAATTTTTTCATATCCACCTGAACTGTGCTACTGGTCACTCAAAATCCACAGACCTTCACAGATTTATGTCTGTTGAGAACTGAGCTGGATGTTTAGATTGAGTTTCCTGACAGATGGCCTGAAATCTCTTTTCTAATAAATATACTACTTCTATTTCTGCCCAGAACTAGTTTATTTTGCTCATGAATTTGGTTTTCTGATTAACCGATACTTGCTCATAGGCTTAACTTCATTTCACAAGCATTCATACAAATATTTTAATGAAAGTTCTTCAAAAGCAAAAATGTTTATATCAAAGAATGGTCAAAGTGGAGATTTCCTTAGAAACTTTTCAACCAACCACAAGTAACATTCTTATTGTACGCAAATTTCAACCCCTTCTGCACTCAGCTGGAGTAGTTCCATGGACTTCAGAGGGAATTAAAGTGGATTATATGAGTCTAGTTCCAATGAACACTGTAAAACATCAGGAGATCATGCATGTTTTTCTTGGGGGCTTTTCTTTAAGTCTTTACCTCCTTCATCTCTAGGTTTTCACATCCTGTGGACATACCTTAATTGCCAGTGGGTAGCAGCTCAACTCTGAGGTAGCTGTTGCTCCTTTGCATTAGATACTTCCATATTGAGGTATTAGAATCTGAATTTTCCCGGTTGTAATCACTCTAAGAGCTGGCTTCTTCACCCCATTCATGGAGGAGGAAAAGTGAGGAGCTCCCAGAGACATCTCCACTATTGCCTCCCCGGCACCTAGCTGCAACCTCCTGGTGCTTTCTTTCCATGCTGCCTCCAGGCTTCCCATACCTCCTCTCCCGCCTGCCAATTCACACCAGCCCTGTGAAATTACTCCAAACTGTTTTTTTCCTGCACTAAGCAATGGCACTTCACTATCATCACAGACAGAAGTTGTGTACAAAACAAGTGTCTGAAGTCTGTGTGCGGTTCCTATAGGCAATACTGTGCTAGTCCCTAGGCACAGAGCTGTAGCCATAACACTCTGAAACAGGCAGTGACATTTTACTATAAATGCGTGTGTCTCTTCCCTTACATGGGTGACAGCAGAGGAGCTGGGCTGAACCCAAATTATGCTTTTTTTTGCCTTTTTTTTGAGGATTAACTTCTCACCTGAAATTGTGATCAGTGCTATCTGTCTTTCTGTGCAATACAGCAAGAATTTCCTCCCATCCAGCCAAATGATGTATGTCAACATGTGTTTAACAACCCTCAGCTTTCAATTAAATATTCAAAACCGTGTAAAACTGAAAGGAATTAATAAAGACTACAAAGCACTGTATTTCTAGGCCTTAATATGTCTTTAATTGCACAAAGTATGCAAGATGACACTGTTTTACTGTCACAACTTAATGATTTACACTTATTTAGACAGGCTAACTGTACTTAAATTATGTCTGGTTTGAAATACATCTTTTTTTCCTTAGCAGACCTTAATTTAATTTAATGCTACGTTTTAATTTAAAACTGCATTAATGTAATAGAAAACAAGTTAGGATGATAAATAAAGGGCTAATGTGCAGATATGATTCATTTGCACGTAAATCAGCTAATCTTTTTTAATGGAACTCCTTTAAATAATGCCTTTTTTATCAGCTGTATTTCTGCTCTTTATACTCCTGTTGTTAAGGAACCAGCATTTTCCCAATGACGCACCAATACTGGCAGGAAGCACATCCTAAGTGTATTTTGTGACTCATTTCAATTTACTCTTTAGTGCATTCACAGTTTGCTCATTAACATCAGCATTGGTGGCTAATGGATACTCAGTAGGAAGTCATTTTTTTCATGAATGTTTCATGGAGCAACAGAAGTGAAAAGGAGGAGGGATTTCACCTGTCATAAAGTGGCTTGTGGCTGGACAGTGGGCCATGACCCAGGGCTCGCCAAGACCAGGCAGTGGCTGAGCACCACAGGAGCCCCACCACGGCCGGCATCTGCCGTAACACCTATGCTCCCCACCCTTCACGTGCACACAGCTCATGTGTGTCAGCAGCAGAGAAAGGGAAATGATCTTTAGGCCAAAAGAAAATGATATCTTTATACACTGATCCCTGTCATTGCTCCACAATTGAGGCTTCTGAATACCATAGTTGTTATAAACCTGAATATAGCACAGACTTGGCTGAGTAATTTTGCTGTACTTTTTTGGATATTTTTTTTTTCTTTTTCTTGAAGAAGACACTGGAAGAGATACCGCTTTTTGTGTTACGCATTCAACACAGAAACCACTAATCATTTTTCACCCAGGTCTTCTGGCTCTGTTGGAGACAAAAACAGGAAAAAAATCATTCCCTTCCCCCCATGCACCAAAAAAAAAAAACCCTGAAATTGTAGCTCATTCTTTGTCAAAAACTCCCCTAATGTGGGTTATGTGAACTGGTCACAATGTTCAGCTAAGAGTGAGTCAGGTTTCTGAGAGACACTATCTCTTGGAAAGCCTACTAAAGGCAAGCATCTTCTCTCTCCATTTGTCTTCAGTTGAAGTCACGAACAGCAGCCACAGTCAGTTTGCATGAACCGAACTGATGCTACTTGTATGATAATCTCCCTAAATCAGAACACTTCATTAGGGCTTTCCAGTGACACAAATATATGTCTGTAGGCTCAGGCTCCTGAAGAGCATGCAACACATGCAAAATACATGTAAAACATGTAACGAAGGGGGAGATGATAAAAGACGAGCAAGGGAAACCCCTGGTGTGCCCCTCTGTGCACACCAGGAACCATACACAACTGGGTTAGTGATTTTTCAAGCATTCCCAAGAACAGCAGAGGCTTGCATTATTGTTACTATTATTTATTTTGTCATACCAGAAATAATAACAAAGTCAGTATGCTCTTCAAGGTGCACAGTGACCTTTATTATGCTCTCATAAGGTTTTCCTAGCCTCAGGTTGTTTCCTTGGCTTTAAAAGCCATGATGTTACCAGACAGAGCAAAAAGGAGTGCGCTATGTTAGATAGCAGAACAAAAAAAATGCTAAAGTCCAAAGGCAGAGGATGGACTAAGTGCACAAAAGGTACGTATACAAGAATCCATGTCCTGAATACTCCACAGTTTAATAGACACGTTTAATATTAGTTCCCAAACAGTTGCACAGTCACTTAAAGACAAAAAGCAGACGCTGAAAGAAATGGGAAGAAATGCTCAGGTGCCATTAATAAAGCTGAAATGCTCCATGTCCTGTTTGATTCATTCCTTACACACACACATAAACAAAAGGATACTTATGACCATATGTGTAGTGTAATTGACCTGGTACAGAAATGGGAACACAGGAAAAATAGGGACACAAGATCTCAAAGAATGTTTAGATAAACTAGTATCATGATCCTATGAAATTTGCCCGGAAGTACTTAAAGAACAAAATGAACTAATTATTAAAATGTTGAATGCTACTGTGAAGTCATGGAGGACAAATAACACCCCAAAGATTGGAGAGCAGTGAGTGCAATATCTCTTCTTATGGGGAAAAGACAAATGCAGGGCAATAAGCGCATTCGGTCTAGCCTGGGTAAGGGGAGATGTGCTAGCAACTCTTTGAAAACCCAAAGAGAGTGACAAGATAAGGAAATGGCCAACATGGATATCTCAAGAAGAAGCTGTACCAGCCTGATCCTTTCTTGACAGGATGATTAGCCAGGGTGCCCGCTAGGATAAGCTGTAACTCTACTGCAGTAAAGCCTGGACATCATCCCATGTGACACAGAAATAAATTGGGGAGATGCTGGCTAGATAAAATCACTATAAAGGAATACAGCTTCTCATTAGTCAAGCTCAAAGAACATGTGTGAGTAATGTGTTATGAAATTAGCAGGGCAGATCAAGCAGTGTCCTGGAGGAGTCCGTTATAAATCCACTCTTTAGCAAGCGTTACAGTTAGATGATGGAACAGTAGTTGTTTATGCAATTAAACATATAAAATGTGCACATCAAAGCAATTTGTCAGGATCTGCATGTATTTTTGTGGACAAACCTGGAATTCAAAGTGCTCCTGACCATCTAGGCAATGCATATGCCCTCTGTCAACTGGACAATGAAAGGGAGTGAAAGAAATCTAAGGACGAAGGTCAAATGCTTGTGTACAAAACAGGGAATAATGGCTACAAGGGAGGTTTACGTTAGATATTATAGAAGGGCTGTAGGGGACAAGAAGACAAATATTTTACTGCAAGGATAGACAGCAACTGGAACGAGGATCTCTTCAGAGGCTGAAAAAATCCCTTGCGTTTGTAAACTTATAAGAAAATGCGAGAGGAATAGCTGTTGGGTGATGGTTTAAGTGAATTTCGTTTTGTCTCAGACTAGCAAGGAAAATTCTGCCTCCATCACTACTATGATTTCGTCAGCCCTCTTGCTTCGTCAATAAGGTATTTCTTGTTCCTCTCTCACTTTCTCCCACAGACTTCTCTGCCCTGGGAGAAATTTTGGCGTGAGATTAGTCAGTTACTAGACACCAGGTGGGACACTCACATGTTGCTCCT
>Ga0181612_171694_pt1 | contig 16521 bp, 7 predicted proteins | sample HoacroProtozoa21_FD_119630 | JGI IMG/M metagenome (GOLD analysis project Ga0181612, IMG submission 119630) | Hoatzin crop microbial communities from Cojedes, Venezuel. Combined Assembly of Gp0051906, Gp0051904, Gp0051908
AAGCTTTTTTTTTTTTTTATCTGATAAAACTAAACAAATTTCAGGCTGTAATAAGCCAAATTCATCATAAGAACAGGCCACTGCAGCTGCTAAAACTTGGCCATGTGTATCTACAGAGTCAAGAGCTAGCATTTTAAAAAATGCATATTATGTGATTTTCTTTTATGTTGGAAATTGACAGGACAATAAAGATATCAAGCATTTTTCTAAAGTAACTGTGAAAGTGTAAGTCTTACAGTGGCAGTTAGGTATTCCATAATTAGTTAGAGAAACATAGATGTCTTTATGTAGTGACTCTTTAAAGTGTTTTGTTACACTTTGACAATGGTTTTGGGGTACTGGGTAATGGGGTTTACACTTCAGCCTTCATGGTTACACCAAGGCAGAAACCAGCAGGAGGTTAGAGAGTTCACAGTGTTGCAAGTGCAGACAAATAGTTTGCAGCTGAGAATACTTTCTTGCAGTGAACGTTTTATTTTCCTTAATTCAGAGATCATAAAATGGCACAGCAGATAAAGCATTTGATGTGTATAAAAGATTAGGTTAGAGGCTGCAGTGTGGGTCAGTCTGAAGCATATGTACATAAGAGGCATGGTTGGTGGTAGCAGTAACCAGTTTTTCCTCTCTGATTCTGGTGATCCTTACAAGCTTTCCTAGACATTTTGTGGGAGAGAAAAGAGCTCTGTTGATGTGGAACCGCTAGAAGCCTATTTTAGAGCTTTCTGGATCACCTAGATCTGTAGTTGCTAGTGGGTTGTTATCTTCTCTCTCTCGTCTTTGTCTTGCAGCCTCTGCTTGTCCCTGCCAAAAACATCAACCTCACAATCTCAGTTTGCTTGCAAAGCTATGAAGGTTTTGCTTGTTACTCCACCCTGGAATGGTTGCGGTGAACCCAAATGATCAGTGCAGGTTGTTATCTGATTGTGCTTTGTTTTAACCTGTTGACATCAGAGAAGATTCAAATAATCCAGTCAAGCTTCCAGCTGACCAACACTCATAGTTTTAGAAATCACATTTAAATGATTCATAAGCTATCGCCGCATTGTATGGTTTTCAGCAACAAGTAGTTAGAACCGTTAGCGTGGCTGCATATTCTGTTGGGCATCTGGCCTCTGAAATTTTTGGAGACTGACTGTGCAGATGGACTCAGAGAAGGCAGAGCAGCTTCTGTGCTCAGAGGAGCAGCCAGACTTTTCATGTCTGAAACCTCTCCGTCCCCACCATTAAATTTCTATATTGATTTCCAGAATCCAAAACTGAACACTCAGACTCTCTGCTACATGTGCCGTGCACCTGAAAGACACATGTTAATAAGAGAGAGAGAAGATTTGCCTGTTTAAAAGTAGCTGCTATTATCAGGAGAAATGAAGGGTGCTGATTTTGCAGCATTAAGCTATCCTGCTATATGGAGGGAAAGAAACATGGCATGAATCTGTGAAAAGCTGGAAAGTTTACAAAGGAGTGATCCCGCAGCTTGTAGCAACAGCAGCTGTGCTGTGACATACAGACTGATGTACCAGTTGTCTGATCAATAGGTTTTACTTCTAGCACTATTATTTCTTGGCAGCCAACCTAATGTAATTACGTATGTTTTCCTGCAACAAGCAAACACTTTATGTGGTTGAGGAAACAGCTGCAGTACATTGAAAAGCTGATTTGCATAGATATGAAAGTATAGTCACAGAATTACAAAATTACATGTGGTGTAGGGTTACATGTTAATGGCAAGGATTATAAATACATGTAGGGATTATAAATACCTATAATGCCCTTTTATTTAAAATTAATTAATATTTAGCCATTTTGAACATTGAAAGACAGTTTCTCATCTGACTATTTATAAGTGTGTTTAGGCTAAAAATGACTTTGAATATGACTGAACTGGAGGTCTTTGCATTGTTCCGTATTTTCTATTTTGAGCTGCTCTTCAGAGCTGGAGAGCCATGGGGAAACCTTCAGAAAGGATTGCCAAGCCAGATAAAAATTGCCTCATTTCTTTCAAACTTAAACTAAGCTCCTTGTTTTTAAATTCATAGAGAAGTTTCTGAAGCAACCTGGTACAATCTCTCATGTATGGACTGCATAACACAGATACTAAATCCCAGGTTGCAAGTAATCTGCAGGCTGTTAATACATGACCAGGGATATTTACTGAGTAGTTACACGAACTGCTTCCAGAAAAGACCTAGTGACAGCACAAGCGTTTCTGCAGATGTATGTCAAAAAAGAACAGATTTGGTGGAGCAAAACTTAAAGGTTTGTTTCAGTCCCTCATCTGCTTTACCTTGTGCCATACAAGAGAGATGGTAATGCAAACCAGAAAAGGAAGGCTAAAAATGTGGAGGACAGCATCAGCCTATACTGCTTTAAATTATATGTGGAATTACAGCATCACACTGGGATGTTTGAGTTCCTGCCCTGTGCAGGGGCAGCTTGGCAGGGACACCTCATGATGAGGTTGCAGCTGAAGTGGTCTTTAGCCCAATGTTTTAAGAGAAACTTAGCACCAGTTCTGGGTTACCGTGAGACAAGGAGGCTCTAAACTGCACACACATCTGCAATGGAGACAGAAACCTTTCAGAAGAGAGCACCGTAGGCTGCTGGGGCCAACAGTCACGAGGTCAGCCCTCTCTGCTTATGTATCCAGAGCCCTGTGTGCTCACAGTGCAGTCAGCACAGTACAGTGCTGACATAGTGAAATGAGTCCAACTGAAGCTGTTGGTGCTGTCCCCATAGAAATGCATTGTTTTGATTTTTTGGGTGGTTTTATGATGATTTGATTGATGTGATTGGTTTCATCTGACAGATTCGGTTGTGCAATTTGTTCAGCTCTTCATGAAGTAAGAACAGAAGAATGCTCCAAGTGTCATGACAGCATGATGAGATGAGCTCTGCTTCATCTACTCATGATATTTCAAAATATGTTGCCACATTTTCCTCCAGTTGTTCATTCTGCCCATCTGCTGGATGCTACATTTCTTGCCGGCAGCAGAAAAATCGGCCTCAGTGCCCAAAGGGTGGTGGTTCTTTATTCTGAGGTGGTTTTTGCTGACAGTTTTATCTTCTATCTGGACTTGGCATGGAAGCAGCTCAGGAGCCATCTGTTGAATGATACCACAGTTCTGGGAGCTTACTTATCTCAGAGCGGAAGCCTTACTTCTGCCCCTGCTTCTTGGTTTCATCCTTTTCATTCCACCAGGCTTTGGGAAGAGTTCTAACGTTAACCAGAAAGAATATTACTGGTGTTTTTGCCAAAGCAGTGTGGGCTCAGTGGCTGGAGAGCACAGTGAGATGCAAAGAAAGAAGGAGGATGAGGGAAGGTACTAGCCCTCCTGTGGGTGAGTTGTCAAACTAGCCTGTGCAGGTTACTGATTCTGCAACATGACCCCACCGTCACCTCCAGCAAGAACCCAAATCTGGATGGAGGAATTGTCTGAAGCTTTCAGATCCATCTTTAGCTTTTCTGACAGCAGATTATTGCAGCTGTTGCATGATTAGCTTGCACTGGCACTTTGGGCCTGGAGATAAACTCTTACCAAGTCAACTAATATGTTCTTGTTACCTTGAGTAGAAGACGCTGGGCCTCATTGGAGTACATGCCCCATTTTGAGCAGGGCAAAATGGATTACAGGAATTCTACGTCTGCAAGCAACAAACAGTAGAGAGAAAATGGCATGCTTTGGGGGCTGAGGCTGTTATTCTGTGTTTCCACACTAGCTAGCAGACTGGATGTGTGCCTGAGGATGCTGTGGTCAAGAGCAGGCAGACAAGGTGGTCAAGAGCAGGCAGACAAGGATGAGCTCTGCCTGCCATCTGAAGTGCTGGGACACAAGCTGTTTTGATTTGGAAGGTGTCTAGATGTGTTAGGGTAGATGTGCAACACTTTGGGAAAACCGTGTCAGACTTCTTTGTGTGGAGGCCTGTGAAGTGGCTGATGAGCCCATCCGATATGGCGTGTTTGAGAAGCTTGTCAGTAATCTACATGTTATGCATAGTCACCATAAAAGGCAACGTGAAAATGTGGTGATGAGACCTAACTGAAAGGAGAGACTGGAAGGAGCTCAGATCGCACTTCGTATGAGCTGCCAATTGCCCTGAACAGGCAGGGTGCGTGAGTATAGGGTTGGTGGTAAAGCACTCTTCTGATGAAAGCTCCCACTTTCTGTTTCGGAACAGCTGAAGAGACCCTCCTGGCTCTGCGCCTGAACCTGAACAAATGCTGGAGATAGATAGGTTGATAAAAAACTGAGTGCTTTCTTCGGTCAGTTTTTTTGTGTCTTTTCATTTGAGAATTGTAACTCTTTGATCACACAACCTGCTTTGCTTATGACACTACAAATAAAGAAATTATGACTGTACTTTATCCCACTGAAGTAAAGGAGTTTTTAATAGCGAGATTTAATGGGAATAGAGTCAGGCTTCTAGAGAAATCTAAAGTAAGACTAAAATGCTAGCAATAATTGAAAAGAGAGTTGCATGAGGCCAGTCTTTCTGCTGAGGGAGACTATGAAAGGCTGAATGGTATAGGAAGTCGAGATAGGAAGACTAGTCATTAAGGCAATAAAGAAAACTTTTGAATGTAATGCTTGTGGACCATGAATCTTGAGCAGTGAAGATATTTCACACTCATGCTAATTTTTCCAAGTTTAGAAGTTAGAATTAGAGGTGAGCAGTGTAGTTATCAAAGTCTTGCATTTATTAGCAAAATTATTTTTTTGTATTTTTAAAACATTTAAAACCCATACTTAGGGAAAATACTGTCTTCGGAGGCAAGAATTGGCTTAGGACATTTATAGGATGCCTGTGCTCACTAGTTTCCTTCTCTGAGCACAGAAACTGCACAGTTGCAACACCGTAACGTAAGGTAAAGGAATACATGGGATGGGGGGGAACTTTTTAGACTGGCTTTGCTACTAACAAAGGGTGAGGGTGCAGATCCACATCAGCTGAAGTTCATCGGTTCTGGGGCATGCCCTCCCACCCATATATTCTGTGCCACTTTCTTAGTGCCAGCAGTGATGCACAGGAAACTGATTAATCTAAAATTTCCTGTGATGAAAAAAAGAGATTGAGGTGTGATGGAGATGCTCCCTTATTAACATGCAAGTATGTGATGAGCAAACTTGTTTCCTCAAAGCGCTGTTGACACCTCTGAAACTGCAGTCTGACGAGACAATCAACCAAGCTTCTGACTATTTCCTTGGATCCAAACTGACTCTTTCTCATCATGTGAATTACTGATCCAGTGTGAACTTGCTCTGCTGGTACAAATTTCCTGAAGAAAATATTGACCAGTCAGCTCTCCACTGGCAGGCTTCAGGCTAGATCAGATGCCACCTCTGTTCCCCCGCACTGTGTGAACCTGGTCCAAAAGCTTAAAACTTACAAACTCTGTCGTGTGTCAGTGTGGCAGATGTGGACCCGTGTGCCAACATGCGATCCAGGGCAGAGTGGTCCTGGTGGGTGGTGAGGGAGGGCACAGAGCTGGTGCTAATTTCTCATGGAAGAAAGGCACGACCTGCTGTTCACGAGGCAAAAGACTCTTCCTCCTCTCGCTGTGCCAGCGGAACCTCGGTGGGGATGGCGCATACGCTGGCAGCAGGAGCTGCTCCACTGGCCGTGCCTGCACAGGCGCCGCTGCTTGCGTTGCACAGAGGCTTCTCCTGGCAGGCTGCAGGTGCCAGGGGCAAAGGGAGCGTGAGGCCATGGCCAGACCATCACTGCAAAAACAGATGTTGCAATCGAGGGTTACAGCCTCTTTGCTTGAAGTGTGCTGTCTGCATGGCTCAAACCGATTAAAGATGCCTGCACTCCACTTTGCTGTGTTCACACTGTGCACAGAGCTGTGTTGGGGAGGTGAAAGTGTGTTGGAGAGTTTATATTTGTGTCTTTAACATTGGCAGGAAGCATGTACAAAGCTTCCTGATCCTTGTGTGCTTGCCTTGATGCTTAGGTTCCTTCAGGACTTGATATAATTTCAGAGTGAACAGCTTTCCTTGAACTTTGCTGTCTTTTTCCTGGATATTGGACTGGGAGCAATGCTTCTGTGAATGACCTGCTTGCATCTTTCAGAGTGGTTTTTGGGATTGAGAAGGGTTAGTGGAGGCTGAAAATTCCTGGTTTAGAATGGCAAGTCGCTGAGGTGAGTTAGAAACCTGTGGAAGGGTCCAGGTTTGGTTTTAGGCTGAAGTAGATAAACTGGAACCTGTAGGTATGAATAATAAGCTAAAAAGAACTATTCTAGGAAAGTAAGAGACCAATAAAAAGATGTGAAATTAAAGAAAAGAGAACAAATGGTAAATATGAGAAATGTGAATTGAAATAGTGTGTATGGAGGCATATGAAATAGCATTACTTAACATAATGCCAGTAAGTTAGTGTAGACAAATCAAATGTTCATATAATGAGGAAAGAGTAGTGAAGTAGTAGCAATTCTGTTGTTGCTCAAAAAGGGGAGCAGAAATCTGTATATGTATTCAAAGAGCATTAATCTATTCAATATGCCTCCTGGGGACTCTTAGAGCCCTTACAAGCTGCAGGGAAGTGTATCTGGCTTCAGAAGACGATGCTTGTGCTTTTCAGATGATCTTGCTGAGACGAATAAACAAATAGGGCTGGGAGTATGGAAATGATCGGTTGGTAAGGTCTTTTTGGAATTTAAACAAGTGTATTAATCAGTATGAAAAGACTGTCTGAGAATTGATGGAACCCTGAGGACTGACTACAGAGATGGGATATATATGAAAGAATGATAACGCATGTGAGAACTGAAGCTGAAAAGGCACGCCAGTTAAAAGTGAGGCTGGAAATGCAACAGGATTGTGTCTTGTTCTCCAAGTTGTTTGAAATTCTCAAGCATAAGCTTCTTAACACTTGCTGGAAGAAGACATGCTAAAGATTACCAGCCTGACGGTATTAGGGTATGCAAGGTATTAAGAATGGTAATTACCATGACCTCATACATAAATAATCATTTAAGAACACAGCTGATTTCTGGAGCCTTAACAGTGTGCTGTCAGTGTAGAAAATACAAAAAGAAAGTTTGTTGAAGCAGGGAATGCCTTCAGTCTAAGAATCTATCAAGGAAGGAAACTTTGAGAACCAAAAAAGCAAACATTATCAGGTTCCATAAAAAGGCAGTGAAGTTGAGCAAGAGATGCTGAACAAGAACCTGTAGGCAGGTTTTTAGATTTTGCCAATGTGAAATGTTAGTGGTAATCTCCTAAACAGAGCAGGCCAGGGTTTTCATGCTACTGGAAAATACCAGCTCCCACCAGATGAGTACATTTTTGGTACCTTTTCAGGTCAGCTGATTTCTAATTAGTTTCTAAAATATGAACATAAAATGCTAATTGTAGACATATTTGTGTTTGAAAAGTGGGACTTTATCCATACAATTACTTTAAATGTCTGTTTTGTTATCTTGTTTATGACTCTGTTGTCTGAAATGTCATCAATTTTCTGGTTAGCATCAATTCTGGCAGTGTTTCCCGAGCCAAATATAAACTGCACAACATCTCTGTGGTGTAAGATGTGTAATAAGTGGTAATTCACTGTGCAGTTTGACAATAATTATTCATAGCTTTAGCATTTGCAACTTGATAGCCTATTTTAACAATATTGTTAAGAAGATTCTCAAATAAACAATTCTGTAACTACGCAATCATAATGAATTTACATAATGTGTGATAAGTACATTTAATTTTTAATTTAAATGTAACTCCAGTTGGAGTACCTCTGAAATAATTAATGGAAAGACAGTGAAAAGTCATGAATGCTGTTAATTGTGAGTAGGAGACTATATTTAGTCTCTGTTCCCCACTATCACAGAAGACTTGCATTTAAAAAAAATAATTTCTGAGAATGAATCCTAGATGCTTGGTACAGATTTCTACAGGCAGAGATATTTTTAAAGAGGTGGTGTGTATCCAGTTATGAATTTAATGACAAACTTTAACACTTGATTAAAAAAATGTAGATTTTGCATTTTAATATGAAAATTTTCTTGGTTATGTAGGATGCAGTTGATGGAAGAGTTAAGCAATGGAGTACTGAATAAAACAGAAGTTTACATGTCTGCACTAAAATTTTTCATCTTTTCTCATCCAACATTTAAGAAGCGTCTTTTCTGAGGGCAGTACTAAGCTGGAAATGAATTATCCAAAGGTGTGGGTTTGTTAGTGGGAGGGTTGCTTTTGTTTTTTAAACAAAAGATAAGGTATGCATAAACACATTCTCATACTACCCTATGAGCAGTTGCAATTAAATGAATTAAGGTAGTTAGATATAGAATTATGTAATTTGCAGCAATCTAGTAATAACAATTTCAAAATTTGTTTCCATAATCTTTTGCTGTCTTTTGACTCTTACTTCTTATTGAGAGGCCACCAGGAGGGTTGGTGGCTATTCTGTTCAGTTCATTTTGTTTCAGAGCTCAAACCATTCATGTCTGCTTAACATTGTACGTGAATTCCCCAGAGTTTCCTTGCAGGATAGTCAGCTTTTTGAAGAGTTTACATCATACTATTGTTCTATAGGAGTCTTTTTTTTTTTTCCCAAGGGCATGATTTTGTATGTTGAAATGTAACTTCTTTATAGTTTCTATTGTTCACTGAATTTTCCAATTAGAGTGCACCTCAGCTGAAGCCTGTGAGAATTCTCTGTGAATTACAATGTCATGTTGAGCTGCAGCAGTTATGAAGGTGCTGTGTCAGAAGATATGAAGCAGTTTTCCCAAGTACACATCTGCAATTGCATTTATTTTAAAACTTGAAATAAAACTTGAAATTGAGCTTTTCTTAGAGTTTTTTTCTGATCTGTGTTTTTCAATCTCCTCTCTTTTTATTTGAGGATCAATAACATATATTGTGCCCAGAGGGTACATTTGTTTGTGTTACAGAACATCTCATGAGCTGTCATTTCCAAGCTGCTGGACTGCAAAGCCAAGCTGAGTAGATTCTCTAGTTTTCTTTTTAAATGTCACTGACTTAATTTATTTTTTTTCTAGTATCTTAACAGCTAGCCTTCTCCTTGTAAGTGTCTCTTCATTCATTTAATATTGCAGTATAGCTTATAATTTTCCACATAACAATTGGAGGGCTATACTCCTCTCACTCCTTCCAGACAGAGAAATACTGTAGTATGATTTGGGGTATTAGAAGGTAAGCTGTTGCAATAAATGATTGAAGGAGCTGGATGACTTTACATGTGATCAGTGGCTTATGTGTCTCTCCAAAAATGATTACATCTGATCATTGCTTAGAATCCCACTGGCTTGATGGACATTGGGCCAGAGTCACATAAAGGAGCAGGATGAAGTCTGTGTACTCCTTCAGGACATGACAAGACCACCATTGTAATTGTCCAGTAGAAAGAGGGCAGTTGGATAGACATCATAGTCCTCAGTATCCAGGTGACAGCTGGAAGACCTTGAGGTGAGGAAGACTCAGCTTTGTGTGATCACATGTGAGCCTTCCACTCCAGGATAACTGACACACCTAGAAGGACAGAGGGTTCCCTAAAGGGACCCATCAGCAGTTAAGTTTCAGGAATTTCTGCAGTCCAGTTTACATGCCATGCCAAATAGTTCCCAAGGCAGACACTGCATTCAGAGATCTCACCTTTCTCTTCAGATGTGTGTAATGGTTGTGCAAATGGTCTTTGTCTTCTGTGGTCTTCTCAGGTTGAGGCTTCCATTTGATTTCCAGAGGCTGTTCCTCTGGGCTGGACATGACATTTGTGACCCCATTAGCTTATCGTACCCTGATTCAGGGATTGTATACTTCTTTTCTTCCCATTATGTTCATAGTTACACCTAAGTCTTCATCCTGTGCGTTGCTGGCACCTACAAGTGGCAGATAGCAGCAGAGGGAGTTCCAGCTCCCTTTAGAAAAGCACAGAAGGCTCACTTCTGCTTCTTCTTCAATAGTGCTTCACCTACACTGAGCATCAGACAAAATACAAGAATGCTTTAAGTGGTGTGTGAGGATGGTTACTACTAAATCAGTCACTGCTATCATTTTATCAGTTTGATGAAGTCATGAATGAGACTACTGATGTCAATAACAGATCATTCATTCATTTCAGAAGTACTAAATCAATTTTGTTGGTATTTAGCTTGCAGAGGTGAAAAAGTTAAATCAGCCTTCAAATACATAACTACAGAGCATTAATTGGGACTCTAACTAGGATCCTTTGTTTTATCTTGTATTAGTAATTGATTATGGGGAAAAATTAATAGCATTCTTGACTCCAATCCAAATTCTTCTCAATTAGAGATGGTCATATGATTTAACACAACTGTGAGAGGAAGGGAAGAGGGAGAAGTGATAAATTAGGGAAACTCCAGCAACTGATCTGCTTCTGCCAGGTTTCTGTTCTTTCAGATCCATTTTAGGTCCTGTCCCCTGCTGTTTGCATGGGCCTGTTCTAACCATGGAGGGCAGAAACCTTCAACAGTGGGTGAAGTGAGAATGAAAGGCTTGTGGCAGAGAGAAGTTCTTGCAATACTAATAAAAAGCAAAACTGATTCTCGTACTGAAAATAGTAAAAGTGTCAATACACTAACCCTGACTTTTATTCTTTCCATCCTGGATAATGGATCCTTTTTGAGAAATGTCTTAACCTTGAATCCTGCTTAACTGAAACTGTGAGCTGTATTAAACCTTTCTAAAATACAACTCAAGACAGCTGGATTTTGTTGGGGGGTGGAGGAAGAGACAGTTGCCTCCTCTGAAGACATGTTCTTTGTACAAACTGCTGTTTGAGAAAAACGAATGGAGCTGAATAGTTGCCAGTTTAAAGGCAAGTCTAGTTATCAGTTTCCTGTAGACTGCTTCCTTACCCTGAGAGTACTCTTGTATTCTTTCCTTCCACCCTGAAATTATAAGAACAGTTCAACATCTGGTAAAGAACTCAGTTGTTAATTGCCAGAGGCTGGAAACCCTCTTCTCTCTATAAACAGAGTGACTGCAGAGTTATACTCTTCTTCCTCTGGCATCTGAATTTGAATGCTTATGGGATTTAATGACAGCAGACTTTGACTCTGGAGTTCACTCCAGTGTTTGATTCAGTCACGTCTTTGACTATAGTGTAAACAAAGTTTAGTCTTTAATTTTTAGATTGAGTTTGTGTTTAAAAGGCTGAAAATCACAATTAAATTATTGCATTCAGACTTCTCCAGTAAAGTGCTTTCTAATATCTAAACATTGTATCTGCTGTACTTACAATATTTATATATCTGAACTTGAAAGCCCAAATAGTTCTATTCCTTGTAAGTTCAGAAATTATTTGAGATACTGTGGTGGCATTTTGCCATTTTCTTAGCTTTAAATAGCAGGAATTGGTGAGAAAACATCAAAAATCAGAAGACCAAAATGTTTTTGTCACCAATCAGCAACATTTCAGTTTAAGGTGATGTTTGTGGCTTATAATGTACCTCCGCTATGACTAGTGATTGATGGAGGCTGATTTAATAGAAATAAGAAGAGAACTAAAAGATATGGTAATTTTACCCAGTAGTATTTTTTAAAGAATATTTGGAAAAATGTATTGAAGCAAACAGGATTAACTCTGCACTCAAATAATTTCTGTGGAAATGAGGTAAAACTACTTTAAGATATTTAGCATTTAATATAATTTTTAGTCTTGTAGCAATGTTAAAAATCCAGCCAGTTTCATATTACTGTTTGGCAAGTTTTTGACCTCAGTGTTTTAATCAGATGCAAAAACTTTCCTGTAATCTCACATCTGATTGATAAAGTTTGCTTTTAAATATGTGTTGCGGCGTAAGAGCCCAAGAATATGTGAGGAGGGAGCAAGGTAAGCACGAAGTTTATTTCGTGGAATAGTCATAGAATAACCTGAGTAATTAGCTAGATAGAAAATTTACAATTGATTTGAGGAGGTCTGGCTTTGGACGTACAAAAAGTAGACAGCTGCCTGGGGCAGAAAATCACAGTTTTAAGCTGGGGAAATGGATTTTGCTGTAGGCCTGACTTGGATTGGCTTAACAGTGGTAGAATGATAGATCCTCTGGGTTCTCTCCTCCCTGATTAGCTCTGGATACCAAAAATGAGTGACCTTTTTGGTCCCAAAATAGGGCAGTCCATGGGCTACCATGATTAAGATCTACAGTCATCTCCCGTCCTGGAGGGATGCTGGGGAGGGAAGGAGCCCTGGAAGCAGGAATATTCACTCGTTTCCTTCTCTTTTAAGAATCCCACAGAAAAAAAATGCTTCATAAAGACTAGCTTATTGATTGATTTTGAACCTACCCACAGCACACTGACTTAGAGAAGTTACGAACTGGGGAACAGCCTTTTTCCAAAACAAACTGCATCTGCTGCCTCCTGTTGTGTGTCTCTCTTTTTGTAGTCAGGTCACGAGTTCTGATAAGGACCTGAAAGAAATAATACCCATTCTTTACAATTTTCCAGTCTTAAGGAAACCCTTTCTTGATACTACACAGAAAACTTAGCAAAGATAAGTAACATAGGATTTGAGAATACAAAAAAATTTGTATCTATGAGTGAGAAGCCTATCCACAATGACTTGAAGTAGGGATTTTAAGCTTGGATGTTTTGTTGCAGATCTCAGTTTTTATAGCTAAGCTTGCACAGAGAACTTGTTCCAATAGATCTTTCTCTCTGTTAATGTCTCTAGTCTTATTCTGTTGTACAAGTCTTTGCAATTCAGAATTGCTTTTTTTTTTTTTTTGGTAGGTGAGGAATGGAATAAGCTCACATCAAAGCTGTTCTTTCTTCTGTGTATTTTAACTCTCAAAGATGAGTCAGAGGACACCCATACATATACTTAAATCAGATCCACTGTTGTGAATGCATTTGGACCATCCATTAGAGATAAAGACTCCATAAAGGAGGCTGACAAACTAGCCAGGCATCTGATTAGGCACCGAATAATTTCAATGGCTAATCAAACGAATGAATCCTTACCTGATTACATTTCAGTTTTGTATCAGCTAATCATGAAACCAGAAAATACACTAATGGATGCTATTTTCCTATAGCACCTGTTCACAGGTACAATTGCTGTAATTTGGGGAGAAGAAGGGAGGGGGCAGCACTAATTTCCTAATCAAGAGCTGAGACAGGTAGCAAGCTCTAATATTCTTAATGCAACAGGTCGTTTTTCTCTAGAAGAAAATTAAATTTTTCCAGGACTTGGAGATAAGTCAGCAGTAGGATGCTGGGATCATTCCCCCACATTTCACAGTGCACATTTTTTTACACATATCTCTTGTTCCTCAGGAAATCTTCTGTATCACATGGTGAAAAGAGAACTTCTTGGCCATTCTTAAGAAAATGAGACAATATTACTTTTCTCCCACTCCAGGTCTCTTTCTATACTGACTGCTCAGCAGATATTAGCAGGGACAAGAAAGGTCCCTGCAGAAGAACAGAAAAAGTTTGTAGAGTGCGTGTTTGCATGTGTCCACATTCTATTGGTACTCCTGGTGTCTCAGGAGCTTTAGTCTCAGATATTAAGACCACAAGTTATCATATGGGGGAGTGTGCTTTCCACCAAGGTCCCTGACTTAAGATAATAACAGTCCAAAGGAACCGTTGCAGTGCTTGGAGGAAATCCCGTTGTTCTGTATGATAGTAGAGAAGGCAGCAGTCCCTGCCCCGTAGAGCCTACTGTGTAAAACTGGGTATGTTTTCTTTTAGTATGAAAATGTAGCAAAGGGGAAATATTGGGGGAAGAAAGGGAGATGAAGAATATTGGGTTCTACTTTTAGTATAGCCTGGAACTGACAGATCTTTGTCGTTTGCAGATAAGAGCTTTGGTACTGAGTTACGATCAAGATCTGACATCTACTTTCACAATGAATCTCACAAAGCAAAACAATTCTTGAATTTTTTTTTGTTGCACTGCCTCTGGTAAATTATCTCATGAGAAATGCACTGAAATAAAAGCTTGGTGCTGATTCCTGAAAAGTAGGTCCTACCTTTATAGGAAGCTAGCCTTTTGCTCCTGTATAGCCTCACAATTTCACTAGCGTCAGGAGAGCTACACTGAGTTTGGGGTGGTATGCATTAGGCTGAAACTATTGCTAACAGAGCACCATACTTACAGGAATGGCTTTAAAACATCTGCCAATCAATACTGTCCAGTTCTTTGAAGAATTCTTAGTTTAATGCTGCTTACCTACACAGTAAGTTTCTCTGAAGTCTAAGCAGAGAAAATAGAGAGACCGAGGGCAGCTGGATTAGCAGTATTAAGCCACAGTCAATCTACTGCATGCATTTTAATAGCTTTTGCCAAAGTGGAGCACTACATTCTCTGCTGTGTAAATCACTATAGATCCATTGAAATTGCCAGAACTGTGCTGATTTATACAGGCTGAGGACTGTCCCCAAGACTTCCAGCAACAGCTGCTTTAAATGGTTGGGTTTGATCTGTCTTTTGAAATACTAAGCCCCCAGATAGATTGCATTTAAATTATAAGTGCTGATCAATATGTGGGATATATCATAAATCTTTCCTAAACACCACTCAGCTGAATTTCCCTTATTGACTTAAAATACATTAATCCTGAATCTTCTTTGACTTTTCTTACAAGCTCATAAGCTGTAGGAAAATAAAGTCTTTGAAAAGGCAAGCACAGATAAACACTTCATTAAAAAGGTATGGTGTTACCATTTGTCGTTTCATTGCTCGTATAAAATCTGTGTCTAAAAACAATTCTACAAACCCCACCAAAACACACTGTCTGAAGTGCCTAGAGTTATTTGAGGGTAAAAACTGAGTTGCTAGAATCACATCTGGTGTTGTATTTAGGATGTTTTTCCTGCCTCTGGGCTGAAAAGAAGGGAATGAAGGGCCCATCCTGGAGGGAACTGAACACTTTTTCAGAGGTGCCAAGTAAACACCTGACCCCTTTCAGAGACATTAAAGATTTCCTGGTGCCTCAGAGCGGATGCTTGGTGTTTCTCAGGATCTTTACATTGTATAAGCAGAACAATACTTGTGTTCACCATCATAAACAGGTTTTTTATTTGTGACAGGAGTTAGAGGTTAAGAAAATATGGTAGATTTTTACTATAAAACAGTAATGATGTTCTGGAGGAAGTTCAGAGGTCTAGAAAGGAGAATGTTTCTTTCTATGCTGTCATAGCTCATAGTCTTCTCTTCATATTCCTGGATGGCTTATACCTTCGGTGTGGTCTTTTGCCTCTTTTCTCACCTGTGTACCTGAGGACACTATCTTCTGTGCTCTGCAGATCACCACTTCTCACAGGCATGCATCCTGAACACCATACCTCTTCACTGCTCTTCTCCCTGTCCTTTTATCGCCGGATGCCTCTTGTCTCAATGTTCTGACAACTGTGCTAGCACTAATCATTTAATTTCTTCCAGGACTCCCTCATTCTTTGTCAATATCAGGAATATTTTCCCAGGCGTGATTTTTGAGGTCATTGCTATCACTATGTTTCAATTCATCACCTCCACTTCTTTCATGAGGAACTGTAGAAACAATTTCTGAACTTGCTTTCCTAGAGATTCTTGAAAAAGCAGAGGAAGGAAAGGAGTAAGGCAAATAATAAATATTAGCTGACTTTTTTTTACCTTCTCTTCCCTTTATCTTCTTGCACATTAACAGAGAAACAGGAAGCAACAGGAAAAGGGAATGATTGCTAGTTACAGATTCAGAAGGATATGATGTCTCTGAGCATCCTCAGTTGCATGCTTGCTCCACACAGAGAAAATAGTCCACTGGCATGCTGACTAAATAATTTGTTTTACACAGTGCCTAGCAAATGGCAGTCATGGACCAGAACCCCTGTGCTAGCTGCTCTGTTAACAAAAGAAAAAGAATTTAGAAGACAGTCACCACTACCAGAGCTTAGGCTGAAAGTGTAAGACAGGAGACAACAGATGGAGATGGACAGATGGCAAAGTGCAAAGAAACTGCTAAACAGTTGATAAGCATGAAGGCAAACAGTATCAGCATACCAGCTGCCTAACATTTGTCCATTAGCGATGGCAAGCCAAGGAATGGTGTAAGAATGGTTTTGATAATGGAATAGCTCTGTGGATAGTTGGGGAAAAACCATCCCAAGTGGAGATGGCAGCAGGGAATAGTTTATCTGGAAACCCTGCTAACAGACAGTGGAGGCAGGAGTTGTCATTTCCAGTGAGAGGTGGGCTATGAAGGGCATGAAAATGAGAACAAGTAACTTACATTTAACATGACCAAGAAGTGGGACCTGTGAAGGGACAAAAAAGAGAGGGGTAGCTGGGTCACAACAAGAAATGTGAAGACTTACTGTGTAGACACTAATAATGTAAGACACTTGCAAGAACAAAAAAAAATAAAATTTGAAATAATTGCTGAAAGCTGTAAGTCCACATGCTTTTTAGCATGTTATTAGAAAGAAAAGGCAGTTTCACAGTTCTTGTGTAGAAAGAATCAGCAAGACTTTGACACATCTTAGGCTCCCCTTTTCAATGATGGACAGACAAAAACCATCATAAGGGTCAAGAAAAGCAGTAGCA